>JACCDO011266087.1_pt1 | contig 18524 bp, 8 predicted proteins | sample 7446101 | NCBI WGS metagenome assembly JACCDO01 (sample SAMN15323440, study PRJNA562643) | freshwater metagenome | isolation source: river surface water | place: USA:Blue River Watershed | collected 2017-08-16 | reverse complement strand
GCTCAATGCCCAAGGATTTCTCAGACCTTTTGACACTTTTTGGCAACATCTGTAGAGCTACTAACGTAAATATAATTGCATACCCTTCAAAAAGGTCGGAATACTGGTTTTACTTCAAGATCGCACGTACACATGATTCTATCCAGATGAAAAGCAAGAAACATCAGCATTCAGACGATACACGCATTTTCTATAGAATATAACTCAAGATAGAAACCTCAAAACATGTTTAATGCGATATCACAGCATAGTTACTGCAAATGATCTGCATCAGTGTGAAGAGGAGGACAGTTTCTGAAGATCGAGATTTCGTTGTGAATTTTCAAGCAACACACACCGCGCAAGACGGTCGAGCCATGGGCGCATTTAACACACAAGCTGATTACCTTGAGGAAGAAGAGCTAACGTCTTGCGCGAGTAAAGAGATACTTTACGCCTCTTTGCTGGAACATTATGAGCGCTCCTGTCGCTCCTGTTTTTTCTATGGGGCATATGTGGATGATGTTAAAAGAGTTGGCATCTAATGCCTTGCCTGTGTTCGTTGCTGCCTCAATCTCAAGAGCTATGACTGGTATCGTGGAACTCTCGAGTACAAATCTGAACGTCCTAATCTGGGCAATGTTTTTGTATGCTTTCTTTGGCGCTCAAACGTGTGGCTTTCTAGTTGCCTTATTCATGGATCATTCTCATATCAATTTCCGATACTTCATGACCGTGTGTAGTGAATGTAATGGATTTGCTTGGAAGGAATTTGTCGTTATGATCATGCTTAAGTGGCTCTTTGTCAATAAAGATGTAGGGTATGCAATCGGAGCATGGATTCTTCTAGTGGCCTGTGCATTTTTCATTGTCTACATTTTCAATGCACTGCTGACGTTATACTTCAAGCTTCCAAATCATATTTACAGCTGTTTGCGGAAGTATAATTCAGATGCATACGCTTTGGCTATTGCTTTCAGCTTTACTTTAGTAATTGCTAGTGAACTTTATCCTGTCGAAAGCGCAGGCAATCTTGCTGGCGCGGATGATATCGTGCGTAATCCAGACGACGCACTGAGTGAAGTAAGTGGAGGCTGGATCTTTTTGTCTTACTCATTTTTTATTACGTTTTTCATTGCCTTTTTGACTTGGAAAGTAGGCTGGGTAGTTGACAAAGAAGAACAGACCGAAGAAGAGAAAGACAGGAGTTTAAGTTTTTCGGCGGCTTCTCCTCTTCATTCACCCGTGCGGAAACCTCAAGACGAAGCTTATTGGAAAACAGTTGGAAGCGTGGATGAATTCCCTAATGATGCCGTCTTGACTTCGAACACTAATATCGACGCGCAGCAAAAGCAGCAATTGCTCCCGGTTATACGACCGACAAATAGCACGACCGACGGTTCTTTTAATACTTGCAATTCTTGCTTGAGCTACATTGATAATATTGTCTTTTCATGGGATAGCAAAGGACGTTGCCGTCAATCTTTGATGCATCTGTTTAACACCTTCTGCGGCTACGTCGTAGGTTGTGCGTGGTACACGTATGCTGTGATGACATTTCAATCATACTTCAAGTCTATCCCTGGGGGAGATGTGTTAGGATTATTTTTATATAGTGTTGCTATGACGATCATCAGCGCATGGATCATGGGACGTGTAGAGCGAAGTTCAGACCGTCAGCTTAAAGACAAGCTAAGAGCTTACGGAACTGATCCCAGCATTACTCATGATGTCGTCGCAAAATTCACAGCGCGCTACAAGCGCAATTCTGATCTTGCTGCCGTCGCAGGTAGACTTGTTGTAGGTTGGTCATGGTCTGATTTTGTGACGAGTTGTTTCGTTTCTGTTTTATCAGATCAAGAGCGGAAAATCACACAATTCGCAAGTTCTAATTGGGCCGGAACACTGATCAAATGTATTCTGGCATTAATCATCTTGATTGCAGGCATGTGGATTGATGAATATTATGTGAAGAAAGCTTTGCTTAAACAAGCTGAAGCAGATAAAGCCGCTGCTGCAGATGATACCAAAGTTGATAGCTTCACTGCTGGCACACCAAATCGTGGGTCTACTACGTTGTCTTCAGATAAGTCAGTCAAGCGCGGCACCGCAGCGCCAGCTGCAGGTGACGACGGCTCTAGCGACACACTTCGAAAGGCTTTACTAGGTGGAGGGAGGAGAAATGAAGTCGATGATGATACTGTCGTCATTTAAATCTGATGTAAAGAATTTTGAATAAATTTGAATTAAATTTTTTGTTAGTAATGTAAGAATAATTAACCTTTTTGCTTTTACTTTGGCTCACCAAGAACCTTTAGCTTGGAAATTGCTATGATCACCGCTACTTGGTAGCATGCACTTCTCAGTAAACTCATCAGCGCAGCTCATGCGGATGCGCTCGGAGGAGGCAGGTGCCTGCAGTGCGAAAAACTTCGTGAAACCGCGCTCTGTTCTTGCAGCATCAATTGCATTTCGAATCGCAAAAAATGCAGAAGAACCGAGGAAAAATGGAGGTTCTCCTACTGCTTTGCTAGAATGAACGCAGAACTTGTTTTCAGTGTCGAATAAGTGGCAACGGAAGTCAAGAGGCACGTCGTTAAAGGCTGGAATCTTGTATGTTCCAGGGCCACGAGTGAAAAGTTGTCCAGGACGGATCCATTTGTGTTGTCCATCCCCCCATGCCATGTCTTCCATTGTCAACCAGCCGTATCCCTGGATGAAAGCTCCCTCGATCTGTCCCACATCTAAAGCGGGGTTAATGCTTTTACCAATATCCATGACGATATCCGTACGCACAAGATGTGAATCTCCAGTCAAGCAGTCGATTTCTACTTCAGAAGTTGCCACTCCTTGAGTGAAATAGTTAAAGGGCTGACCACGACGGGAGTTATCAGCGCCGCCTGTTGTATCCATGTCCCAGTTATACCCACAGCGCTCGGAAGGTACGACATAGAACCCTTGCGCGGATAAGTTGACGCGATTAGAATATGCCTGCCATGCAAGTCCTTTCCACATGGCATCATTCCAGATAGCTCCTTCCTTTGCAAGCTCTACCGCTTTTAAAGGACGAAGACGTTCCATGATTTGCTCACAAGCATCCAAAACAGCCATACCATAAAGATCCGTTGAGGCAGAAGCAGCAGTTGGGGATGAATTCGCGACGGCATTCGTAGCAGTCTCCTGACAAGTAATCATAGAAGGTGAGATACCAAAAGCTTGTGCAGCAATTTGGATCATCTTTGTATGGAGACCTTGGCCCATCTCGGTACCACCGTGCGAAAGCAAGACAGTGCCATCCATGTACACATGTACTAAGGCACCCCCCTGATTCATAGGCTTGTATGTAAAATTAATACCGAATTTGGTAGGAATTGTGGCTATGCCTCGCTTCTTCCATTTGTTTTCCGAGTTGAATTTTGCAATGGCCGCCTTGCGAGACGCAATCTCTGCTGAATTTTGAATTCGCTCCCACATCGTGGGTACATTGAAATATTCAATGGTTTGTCCGAAATGTGTAAAGTCACCATTCTTGTAAAAATTTGTCGCGCGCAGAGTGTCAATATCAATACCGCTGTCCTTGGCAAGATGCGCCATGACAAATTCTGTCAACATCATACCTTGGGGGCCACCAAATCCTCGGAAAGCCGTGTGACTGGGTTGATTGGTTTTACACACAAAACCCTGTACCCTCTGATTGGGCCACTGATAAACGTTATCGCTATGAAACAGTGCACGGTCCATAACTGCTTGAGAAAGGTCTAATGACCATCCTGCATTGGAGTATAGTTTAGCGTCCATGAACTTGAGTTTTCCATCCTTCGTGCAACCGGCACGATAGTTAAAAGAAAATGCATGGCGTTGCCCTGTAATGCACATATCCACATCTCTTTCAATCAAGAGACTTACGGTACGGCCCGTCGTCTGAGCAGCTAAAGCAGCACATACAGTAATGAAGATACTGCGTTCTTCCTTGCCACCGAAACCACCACCCATACGCTTGCAGCGGACTGCAACTTTACCCATTGGTAAACCTAGCACTTCTGCTACTTCCGCTTGTGTTTTTGTTGGATTTTGCGTAGAAGCATGAATCTCCATTTGACCATGTTCCATAGGAATGCAAACGGAAATGTTTGTTTCTAAGTAAAAGTGTTCTTGAGAGCCAGTCTTGCCTATGCCCTGCACTATGACATCTGACTCTGCTTCGCCTTGCACAATATCTCCTTTTGAAATGGTGTGATGTGTAGAAGCAGAAAATGGAGGTGAATAAAAAGAGTTGATATCGACAGCTTCCTCAATGCTTACTGCTGCCGGAAGCTCCTCGTACTCTACTTTCACTTTACGTGTCGCATAAACAGCTTCCTCATGTGATGCCGCTAGTATGACACCGATGACCTGACCTACATGCGTCACGATATCTTCCGCAAACACCACTTCATCCTTAATAACGGCACCCATATGATTGTGTCCGGTTACATGCTCTTTGGAAATGTAGCTATGATAGCCAGGGCATTTGGTGGCCTCAGTGATATCCACACTCAACAGGCGTGCATGAGCTTTTGTTGATAGGACCAAGCATGCATGCAAAGCGGTATGTGGCAAAACGATATCGCCAGTATATGCAGCAGCACCTGTAACTTGTAAATCAGCTGACCTATGCTTCAATGGCTGTCCAACAGGAGCTCTCTGTGCCTCGTCGTCTGGGCTGTGAGGGACCGGACGAGCATGCTGGATGCTGCCAGAAGAAATATGATAGTTTTGCTCTCCACGAGTTTCAGGCTTCTCTTTGGTCATGAAACCTTCACTTGCAGAAACATCCTTTGCATTCAACTCTGGAACAGGAGGCAATGAACCAGAGAGATCCATGTCCTGTAAATAAGTTTGCAATTGTTCCGTAATGCTCAAAAAGGAGCGGAACATAAAAGACATTGCTAAAGTCGTTCTATACTCTGGCTGACCACCTGGCACATTTTCTGGTAGCGTCATTTCACTACGCAAAATGTCATAAAGCTTATCGAACGTGCTTGGAGTCCATGGTAAACCGGATGCCGCAGCTTCGGTCTTCGCTGCTCTGACTGCCGTTGGAGCCATTCCTCCAAGAGCATATGTCATAGATTCAATGGTCCAGGAAGAACCAGCAGCAAGTTTTGCGCGGAAACCTCCAGTTACGATAGAAATATCATCTTCTCTACGTCGTGCTTGCTTTACAGGAACAACGAATTCTGTTTCACCAGTAAAAGGAATAAAAATGTGTGCAAGAATTTCTTCAGGTTTTAAGTTAACTTTTCTGTACGCTAAGAAAAAGTCACGCATTGGCACTTCTCGACTACTCACATTCCCATCATCTGACATAGATTGATTTGTTGCTATCGCACCGCAGGCAATGAGCATGGGATTCAAGTCGCTGATCGGAGAAGCGGTGCAAATGTTACCACCAATGCACGCAACGTTGCGAATTTGGTTTGATGCAAACCAGGTGAATTGATGCTTAATTGCAGCTAACCCACGCAGTTTATATGCTGGGATGTTAGGGTTTGCAAGCATATCGCCGATAAAGTGGCGCAGGCGATTGACAGTCACTGCGGCGCCGACTATCAAACCGTTGTCAGCAATATGGATGTTTTGCAACTCATTGACATGAGAAGGATTGATAATAACAGGATATTCCATAGCTTTAAACTTAGTTTCGATTCCAACTTCTGTGTTTCCCACCACTAAGCGTGCATTAGGGAACTGTTTTTTCAATGCAAGTAAGTGCGGTAAACTGGTTACTTGATGCCAGGCGACTCCATGTTTGGAGATTAAAATACTGTTTGGCTTGTAGTTTCGCAATGCGGGAGGGAATATAGGCTCTGTCCACCCTTTTTCATGCATGGCCTCGTTCAAGCTAGGTAACTTACCTTGCACTTCTTCAGATGAAGAGGTAAACACACCAGGTGCGGCACTCTCCCTGCAAGGGCACGACCCACAGCCAGCGCCTTGGCAGCAGCCGGACGGCAGAGCATCGCGCAACTTATTGGTCTCATTTATGCCATCCTGCTTCTCAGTCTCATGCGACTTTTGATTCGATAAAGACCGAGCGGCATCAATGATAGGTCTATAACCCGTGCATCTGCACAAATTTCCATCCATGCATTCTTCTAATTGATGTGGAGTAGAATTGGGGAATTGTCTAAATTGGGCATAAAGAGACATGACGATTCCAGGAGTGCAAAACCCGCATTGAGAACCATGCATATTTGCCATACGTTCCTGAATAGGGTGTAAACCTTGTTTCATTCCTCCAATACCTTCAACAGTAGTAATGGCATAACCATCACAGGCGCACAACGGGGTAAGACATGCATTTGCAGAAACATGTTTTACTAGGGATTCGTTGTTATTTGCGTCATGATGAACATACGAAAGCATAACTGTGCATGCACCACATCCTCCTTCACCGCATCCTAGTTTTGTTCCTTTAAGGCCAACAACATCGCGTAGAAATGACAACAAGTTCATCCGAGGATCAGCATCTACTACAACTACCTCTTTTCCATTTACGTATAAGAGAAGAGATGACTTTGAAGGTTCAACAAAATTCGACATTACCGACGAAATTATCTTTACTTGCTAATTATGATAAAAATTCGTCTTAAACAATAACTAAACGAGTTATTAAACGTACAACCACTTTTCACAGCAAAATTGCGCGAGTTTGGTGTGCAGCAGAATATTTCGCTTAAATATTACCTCTTTCTTTTTTCTCCAAATGTTTTTGCTCTTCCAATTTTGCAAAGGGCATGAAAGGAGAAGGAAGAAGAAGGTTTGAAGTTTTGAAAGGTTTCCTTCTTTCTTTGTTAAGGCGATTTGCAATTGTTTGGATATCTTCACTTCGTTTCAGCATGAATTTTCAAGACGATGCTGATCTTTGCGCCGAGTGTGGCATCCGCCAGAATGCAGAATCAAATATGACCAATACTCTCTTCGAAGTGTGTACAGATCCTAAATGCGGTCATAAATTTTGTTCTAACTGCTTGCATGATCTCTTTTCCAACCAAGGAAAGCGGCAATTTGCATGTAAACGTTGTACTGCTTCCGGTAGGCAGATATTAGTACGTAAGGACAAGCTTTCCAAAAAGAGTTTAGAAGAAACAGAAGTAGAGAAAGATGTGCGTGTACGCAAGAAGGTACTTGCAATATACAATAAGAATGAGTCTTCTTTCCCTAACGCTCGTGCTTTTAAAGATTATGAGGAGGAAGTTGAGGACCTTATTTACAACTTAGTACATGACATTAATGTGGCCGAGACGCAGGCGCGCATCAAGAAATATGCGTCACTCAATGAAGAAAGTATTGCTTTTAATGAGGGCAAGCGCAGTGAAGAAGATCAGGTTCTGGACAAAGCAATACGTTTGCAAAGCGCTGAGTTGTACCAAAAATTGAATGAAATTCGTGCAGCTGATGAAGAGGAAAGATTGTATCAGCGCGAGCGTAAGCGGCAAGTAAACCAGTTGATGCTCGGTGAAAGAGAAACAATAGATGTTCAGAGGGGTGGAGCACATATTGCAATTAATGGTGATGCCACTAATGCAGCTGCACAGCAACAGCTTTACTTGGCCTCTCAACAGAGCGTATTCCAGCTTCTGAATCCTAGAGAATTACCAAAGCCATTAGAAGTCCATACTTTTGATCGGCGGGCACTATCGCAGATGTCGAAAGAGGACAAGCGTCTCATGCATGCCGCTGCGGGATATGATCACACGGAATGGTTTCGCAAGTCATGGACCGAAATTGTGACGAGTATAACCGGAGAAGAATGCAGACAACAAAATTGGGATTAAGCGACAACCAGATGATTTAATGGACACACTATTTGATTGTAAACATTTATAAATATTGATACACTTGAATATTACATTTATAGATATTTTGCCATCAAAGCGAATTATTATTACCTCTGTCCTACCTCTGACCGAAGTGCATTCACAAGTTCTTTTAGCTCGTCAATAGTACGCTTATCTTGCTTCGACTCAAACTGAATCTGCTCAAGCTCGCTATTTGCTACAGCAAGAGACATTTTTGTTACGATGAGTTCTTCCGTTAGAGAGGCGTCGTCATGAGTGTGCACTCTGAACTCTGAATCTGTTGGGACGACAGCTATGGACTCTTTTTCTGATGCACGAGTTGTTGATAGTTCAGAGGCGCTTATTTTGGACTGCAATATACTCATTTCCGCTTTGAGATTATTTACTTCTTTTTCATGTTCAGCTAATGCGTGTGCGGCTTTCGCACTGTTCTCGGCTTGAGTATGTTGCTCCTGTCGGAAATGTTTGACCTCGTTCTCAAGCCTTACTTTCTCTTCTTCAGCTATGCGTAATTGCATGTCTTGCATCTTTAATTTTGCATTAATTTGCTCCATTGCATCATATTCAAGTACGACTTTTGGTTGCGGACGAGGTACGACAACTCCCAATCGTCGAAAAACGTCTTTGAACACAGTCAACTCGTCGACCCCCCAGAGACCCACATTTTCTCGCTTTGATTTCAAGAATGTTTTCACATATTCTGAAATATCAGTTACATCGATTTGCGTTGAAATTTCTTTAAGAGCAGTTTGTATATTGCTCTGAGAACGTGCTTGAGAAAGCGATAGGAGCCCAGTCGTTTTGGTGCCATCAGCACCAGAAATAGCTGTAAACCCTCTGTCATTACGAACATAATCATTGGCCCCAGCTTCGCGGAGCATGCATACGATTTCCAGATAATCATATGCCATAGCCATATGCAAGGGTGTTTGTCCCGTGCAATTCTTGACATTGCAATCAGCACCGGCGGACAGCAACAGACGTGTGGACTCCACATGGCCATTCTGAGCAGCAATGTGCAATGGGACGTTCAATGATCGAGGGTCTTGTAATCCTATGACATATGATTTGTTCTTAATGATATCAGCAATCTTGGCAACGTTCTCTGGGGTCTGCCAGCGAATCATGGAATGAATGGTTTTCCATTCATGTGTCTTCTGCTTGAAAAGACGACCAGTTTGTCCAGCTACAGGAGCATGAGCCCTAAATGCATCTAGTTCTGCATCGCGCTGAACTAGTGAAGCAGTTAATTCTTGCACTTGTTGCTGTAGCTCTTCTATTCCATAATCTTGTGTTTCCTGCACTTCCGAAATTGTCATGGGGCTGGAAGGTGCATCCGTTTTTTTGGAGTCTATGCCAGTAATACTTCGCAGTACATTCCATCCTTTTTGTGCACCCCTAAATATACTAGAACGTTTCTTTTTCTTGTCAGACTTCTCATCCGTATCAGGAGTCGTGACAGATGGACTCTTGACGGGCGTCGTTGATGCAGGGGACGAAGGGATAGCATTTATGGCGTTAATACGGGCGCTTTGTTCAGTGATCAATGAATCTTTTTTCATTAATTGCTGTTCTTTTTCTATGAGTTTGGAGTGTTGCTGTTGTAATAGCAACGTTTGCTCTTGCACTTTAGCATGGGCTACATCGAGGTCTTTGCGCAGAGACACCAATTCCGCACTGTTGTCTTTCCTACCTGCTGCAGCTCGCTGAGCTTCAAATAGAGATGCTTTATGCTCTTCTAGCATATTAGCCTTTTCAGATTCTAACATTTCGACACGTTCTTCCGCATCTACCACCTGAGAGCGCAGCATGTTTATCATGACTTCGCTGTTAGCCTTATGCCCGCCCATGAGTTCTCTCTCTCTCTCTTCTCGCGCAATGCGCTTACGCAAAGCCTCCAGTTCATGCAACTCTTCTTCATGTTTCCCTACAAGATGCTTGACTACCCGATCATTGTCTTGAACCAGAGCTTCGAGCCGATGATTCTCTCTCTCCATTTGCTTGAAAGATGTTTCTTTCTCAGCGTTAAACATATTCTCCGATTGCAGACGACTTATAGTTTGAGCATGAAGTTCGTTGGCTGTTTGAAGCTGAGTGCTAGCAATATCTAATTGTTGGCGTAGCGTTACTACATTTGCTTGAGCATCTGCCAAACTCTTCATGTGCGCCTCGTGAAGGCTATGCTCTTCGTTGAATTTCTCGCGCCATCCTTGCAATTCGTGCGCCTCGGCATCATGTTTCGCTGTCGAGCTTTTAATCAGACTTACTGCATTTCGGACTTTCTCCTCGTAGCGCGTTACATCATCACGCAACTCTTTCACGATCGATCGCTCAGCAGTCAATGCAGTCTCGCTGGTGGATAAAGCGGATGTCAGCTCTGAAACTGAGACCTGCGATGCAGCGAGAGCCTTCTTCTCTTCTGCCAATGCAGCATCCAGTTCGCTCTTCTCTTGAGCAAGGCGAGATTCATCAGCAGTGGCTTGACTTAACTGTTTCTCCAGTGTGCTCAGATTGTTCTCAAGGGACGCTACTTTACCTTGTAATTCATGCGCCTCGGCATCATGTTTCGCTGTCGAGCTTTTAATCAGACTTACTGCATCTCGGACTTTCTCCTCGTAGCGCGTTACATCATCGGCCAGCTCTTTCACGATCAATCGCTCAGCAGTCAACGCAGTCTCGCTGGTGGATAAAGCAGATGTCAGCTCAGAAACAGAGACCTGCGATGCAGCGAGAGCCTTCTTCTCTTCTGCCAATGCAGCATCCAGTTCGCTCTTCTCTTGAGCAAGGCGAGATCCATCAGCAGTGGCTTGACTTAACTGTTTCTCCAGTGTGCTCAGATTGTTCTCAAGGGACGCTACTTTATCTTGCAGCGATCGCGAAAGGCTCTGTTCATTCGCGTAGGAAGACAAAGTCTCGTCTAGTTTGGTCATCAACGCCTTTTCTTGGGCTTCTTCGGCATGCAATCGATCCTCTAGCTGATGCTCAAGTTCTTTTTCTGCCTTAACTTCCTTTTGCAAAGCTTCTACTACTTTTTCTAATTGAGAATCTTTGTCCTTTGCCATCGCCAATTCCTGCTCTTTGCTAAGTTCAAGCTCTTTCCATTTCTTAATTTCGGCCTCCAACTGCTGTATTTCGCTCATGCGTTCTCGTATGATCACATTTAATTGTGTAATCTTTTCTGTCGCCTTAGCCATGGCAAGTTCATGCGCTTGTTGCAAGTCCAAAAATTGTTTACCACGCCTCACCTCCAGGTCTTCCAGCTGTTGCTGTAACGATGCTTTGTCGGTCTTCAATTCTGATAGTTCTCTGTCCATCTTCTCTTTTGCTTCTCTTGCAGAGCCGAGAAGATTGTATGCGTCAGTAAGTTTCTTCTGCTCTGAAAGCAACAAGGTCTTGTGCTCGTCGAACTCCGAGCGAAGTGCAACGAGAGTAGACTGTTTACGTTTGGTCTCGAGCTGAGATTCTTCCAGATCATGTTCACATTTGCGGAGTTCAGTTTCCTTTGTTTTCAGTAGGGCTATTTCATCTTTTAACTTGGATGCTTCTAAATTCGCAATTTCAATCTCTTCTATTTTACCCTGCACTTGGTGCCGGAGGCGCTCCTTTTCCTTGGTAGCCTGTTTTAATTTTGCATCTAATGCTTCTGCCTTCTCAGTCCAGATTTTAGTGACATCAGCAATGCGAACATCGACTTCTTGCACTTGTTTTTGTTTCTCAGCTAATAATTCTGTGAATTTATCTAGATCTGCTTCTTTCTCGTGTCGAAGGGCGCTCTCCGCATCCTTGGCCTTTGAAATATGCATCTCTAGAAGAGCGACTTTCCTTTTATGTTCTGAAACACTGTTACCCAGACGATTTTTATAGAATTCTAATTCTGATAATTTTGTGTTGATTTCTTCCACACGATGCGCAAGCTCACTTTTCAGTCTATTTCTGTCAGCTCGAGCAAGCGACAAGTCTGCAGTTAGGCTGTTCTTCTGCATTTCGATGCGTTCAATATGCTCGCGACCCCCTTCAACATCATGTGTTAAAGATTTACATTTAGCCATGAGCTCCTCATATTGCTGAACCATAATCTCTTTCTCTTTCTTGTAGGATAGAACAATCCCTTTCATGCGATTGTTCGGGACGGGGCTATCACCGACAACGATACCTTCGCTATCCTCATAGCGCGCAATTATTGCAGTTTGCTGCTCATTAATATTTTTTAATTGAGCAAGTTCTGTCCTAAGCAAAGTAATCTCAGCAATACTAGGATAACTCGACGCTCCTGAAGCGTCCTTGTCAGGCGAAGGTGGGGCAGAGCTGGACCGACTGTTTTTATAATAAAATAACTCATCGCGCAATTCTACAGTCTGTGTAATAAACCTTTTCTCAAGTTCTTCTTCCTGTGCAATAAGTTCTAAGCGATGCTCTTCTTCTCGCGAAACATGAAGCTTGTTTAGTTCAACAATCCGCTCTTTCAACTGAGCGATTTGTCTGTGCAAATTCTGAATAAACGCCGGATCATTGGAAGTTTCATTAATGCGGGCAGTGTTCATGATAAGTTTGGCTCGTTCAATATATCGTAAAGTACTCATGGTTTCGTTGTATGCATTCTCCGTCGGTCCTACAGTCGCCAACATGCTGGTGCGAGAATTGCCACCCAAGCAATCCTTGAGTAACCACGTGAGAATGCTGTTCCTGTAAGGTACGAAGAAAGTTCCTGGATCCTTCTTTGCTGGGCTTAAAGAGACGCCTAGTGGTTCTTCATCCTTCATGGATGCGCCTTTGTCCGACAAGGCTTTGATAACATCTGATAGAGTGGAAAGCGACTTGTTAATGTTGTTCGCCTCAACTAGGCGTTCTCCCGATGCGCCTGTCAGACTTACCCTCTCACTGCCCGCTAAATCCACTAACGTAATCTTGCTAGTTCTCTGCAGAGACCGATCATCTTTATTAGATTTTGTATCGCTATTTACATGAGCGGTAGAACTTAATTTCTGTCGCAAATAAAGTGTGAATACGGCGTGAGATCTGGAACTGACTGCGTTCATTCGCGTTTCCGCCACCGCACGCTGTTTTAATCCATGGGCCATTACCTGAGATGCTTGACGCATATTTTCTATAGGCACGATCGTTAGCGCTTCAATATAAGCTCCATCTTCTGGATGTTCACGCACGCGGCAAGGTTGTTCTGGTCTAGGGGCAAGCAAATCGTGAACTTTCTCGTTGTAAATTTCGTAAAAACTTGCGCTTACTCCTGCATCAATTAACCGATACGCTACATCCCTATTTGAAGTCCCGTTAGCATTACGATTATCTGTGCCTGTCTCCGAATTTGAACTTCTATCCACATCCATTCTGGAATGAATAGTTGTCAATAGATCCAAACACAAGCGCGGTATGACACCTGCAACATCAGAAGGTTTCCCGACTTCCAATCCTGCCCACGCACTATCACTATCCTCACCTATCATAGTATAAGTTTTGCCTGATCCAGTTTGTCCGTATGCCAGGATACAACAATTAAATCCATCGAGAGCATGTTGTAACAATGGGCGTCCTACCTTTTCATAAATAAGCTGTTGAGAAGATGTTTGCCAAAAACAGTAGTCGTACTTGAACTGTCTCTCGAAGTATTTTTGATCATAATCGCGCTTTCGGGAAAAAAAGGTAGGGTCAAGTAAATTTAAGTTGATTTCCTCCGGCTGTTCCCCACCCTCGACAGATGTAATACATCTCATTTCCCCACGTACTTCTGCAATAGAAGTAGGACGCACACGCACTGCTGTAGTTACGCTGGATGGACGATCAAACAAATCAGCTACAATGGAAACGTTCGGCATATCTCCAGATAGACTGACATCTTTGCCGTCTTGATGATTATTTTCAAAACTGCGACGAAGCATGGTATTATAGCTTGTCCCTGATAACAAATCAAAGCAATAAAAATGCCACAAAGTCACCAAGTAGAATAAATATTCAAGACTTTGTAAAGAATTCTTCAGGAAGACTTTCCATTTGAATTTGGACGCTTAAAAGAAGTGAGAATTGAACGTTGAAAATATCTCTTCAGGTGCAGTGCGAAACGACTCTTGCTAAATATTGGCATCCATAACTCGCTCTCATTACCTGAATTAAAACGATACAATGGAGAAAAAGTTTGATGATATTGGTTTAGCTCTTGTAGACAAGTTCTTATGTACGAACGAACTAGAGGACTTAATAGAGCGATTGAAGAAATTTCCTAAAACAAAACTTGTTCTAAAAGGGAATTGCTTGGGTGCAGAAGGAGCAAAAGTCATTGGGGATTATATTTCTTCAGAAGTGTGTGAATTAGTTGAATTAATTTTGGAATGGAACCAATTCGGAAATGCAGGTTGTACTATAATCGCACACGCACTACAGCATAACACATCACTGCAAGTTCTCGATCTACGAAACAACAATATCCGCTCTGAAGGTGCAATCATACTAGCGCAAGCCTTAGAGTCAAATAAGAGTCTCCGTGAACTAGATTTGCGCTGGAATCAGATCGATGACAAAGGTGCTCTGGCGTTTAAGAATGCATTGGTTTCCCGAAAACCACCACTAAAGTTACAACTTGGAGGCAATCATTTGAGCCAATCAAGCGAATTACACTTAAATTCATGGATAGGAGGAGATACTTACGATGAAAGTTTGGGCATAGGTGTGGAAAATATCAGTCCCTCTAATGCAACGACTAATTCACTGACGAAAAACCTCAATTCCACAAATCATGATCACAATCAGATCAACTACACCCGAACCAGTGGGCTGCAAGACGCAAACAATCAGCGCTTGCAAAAAGAAACGATAGCATTGAGACAGCAATGTAAAACATTGCAGGAGGAAGCAACTTGTTTCAACAAGCAATTGGAACTATCTGCAGTCCGCATAACAGAACTAGAGCACACAGTGCTACAAGTTCAATTTACTGCTTCTCAAACTGAGGAGCAGCTTCGTTCTGCACACGCGAGAATCAGCGTTCAAGCGGACGAGCGAGAGCGCCTCATGCAACAATTTGAAAAAGAAAGACAATTGACTGCAAATATACACAAGGATGCGATAATCAAGCGCGATCTCGAACTCTCAAAAATTAGCAATGAAAGAGATCACGCGGTAGCCGAACAGCGAGCCGCGCAGGACTATGCAGATCACTATCAAGCTCAAATGGAGGCACAAAATGCCAAAAGTGTGCAGCATTTAACTTCCCTGCGTGAGGAAACAGATACTTTGCGCGCAAAACTCAGCGAATCAACTTTATCAGAAGCAAATTTGAAAAGTGAAATAGCACTATTGCAGCAACGCTTATTGCGTTCTGAAGCAATGTGTAAGCAATTAGAAGAGGAAGGAAGAAAAGAGAAAGAAAACGCAGCGATTGAATACCATGCGCGAATGAAAGAAAGAGATGATTTGGAAGTTAAGATGAAAGCTGATTATCATGCAGAATTGGAAGCAGCAAATTCGCGTATTATTGCACAGAGCAAAGAGATGCAAGCATTGCAACACAAGATAGCAACATTGGAAGCATCCGTGTTTACCTCGAAAGCGGACATGGAACTTCAAAATGAAAAAGCAATAGCACAAGTGCGCGATGATGAAGCTAAACGCACAGAGTTAATATTATCAGAGCTTAAAGCTAAAATCGAAATTTTAACGAATTCTCGCGCGGAATTAGAGAAGCGTTGCTCTGGATACCTAGAAGAGCTCACCAGCTCCCAATCGAACCAGAAGGAAATCAATGTACGAATTACTAAACAGGTCAACAATGCAGACACTGAATTAGCTCGATTGCGTGAGGTTAATAGCAAGCTAAGAGAAGATTACCATCTTTGTAAGTCCGAGGTCACTTCAAATACCGTGGAGCTCACGGAGCTGCGCCAAAAGGTCGGTGCACTAGAAGAACTGAACGCGGACATGAAAAGCAAACTGTCTTCAGCCATCAGCTCAGAACAAGCTATGGTGACAAAAGTGCGAGAATTAGAACTTTTGCAAGCCAAATACAATAGTTCACGACAACAAGAGTTTTATATGATTGTGGAGTCGGTCACGGCGTCCGTGAAGAAGGAATTCGCTTCCTTGCAAACCGCATTGCAAGTGAAAGATAAAGCGGATGATACTGAAGACGATGAAGAAGAAAGCAGCTCAGAAGAAAGTGGATCAGGAGAGGAGGAAGAGCCAGCTTATACAGTGGAGGAAGAGTCTTCTGTGGACGCGTGAGAGGAGTTGTACTTGTGTCGCATCGCTAATGGAACCTCATGAATCGGAAGAAACTTACTAAAAAACAACTTGGTTATACATTGTATATAGTAACATGCAAAAATCTTATCTTTGATTGCTCAGAACCAGGGATATTAAAACATATCATGTCGCAAATGGCAGTGCAAGAGCATGGAACAGCGACTGATAGAGCATTGGACTCCAGCAAAAATGCGTACAGTCACGTAAATGCCCGTTCACATGCATAGTCCAGAGAGGCAATGTAATATTATAGAAAGGAACAACTTGTATATTCTTTAAATTGTGCTCATGCAGAATAGTGTTGATATCACTATTGCGCCAGTCTGCTGTCGGAGTGGTGTCTGCGATGGGTTGACACTGCAGTTTCATTCCAGCTGCATACTTGACCCCAGGCCAATATCCATTGCTAGTAGGGAAATGCTGAGCAGATGTCTCCCTCCAGAGTACCCGAATCTTTTTATTAGACTTGATTCCACCTTCTGCAACACTATTCAAATACTGCAAACATGCGGTCATCTGTGATATATAATCTTGCCGCGTAAAGTGCGCAACGGGGTTATTGACATAATGCAGACCCATGTTAATGAGCACTGTAACGCTATCATGTGCATGTATGAAATCCTCAACGTTTTTGCGAAGATGATGCATTGAGGCATTCGCTACGCGATCCCAACGCCCATTCACAAAGTGATAAATTGGAGCGAATTTTATAGGTACGCCATAGTTTGCGCTGCCTTCAATTCCACTCGGCATATGTACATATTTCATCTCATCAGTGTTTGTGAATTGAGACGGATCAGGCCATATTCCTTCACGCTCAAGTTCACACGCCATAGCACCGTAAAATTGCTGCATGACACTATCCCCTACAAGTAATAATGCACCTTTTTCTTTCGCTATGCCACTGAAAAAAGTTTTGAGCGGTTTCAATGTTGGGTCATCATAACCTGCAATGGATTTTCGCAAACTCTTTCTCTCTGAAAATGATATGTCTTCAGAAGAACAGTATTCTCCTTTCGATGGCCAAGAATTACCCACGCGGCATCGGACTGGCTGCTGTTTCAATAGATGAGCTTCTCCCCTAGCGATCGCCTCTGCTTCACACTGATTCATAATGTTCTTGACAGTATCATTGGATGTATTGGACATTATACACAGATCGAGCTTCGTGTACCAACCTTCCAGGTGTTGACTTTCAACCCAATGCTGAAGACGATGTTTATTATCTTCCATATGAGATAACTCACTAAAGTCAAATGTATTAGATCCACGGGAGCTTTTAAAATGTGCACCTATTCGAGAACCGGCGACTAATATATAAGTGAATAATATCACGAAAGTACGCACATAGATGCCTGACATGTATTGGCGTGTATAAATACCGATATTCGACGTCCCACGAAAAAATTTATTCGAAAAAAGTAAATAGCTTTGCAAAAATATTCTCGCTACAGCTTAAGAACAAGCTAACATCGAAATGGTTTCACGAAAAGAAGTTCTAAGTCGTAGGTTTTTGAACTGTCCAATGTGTTTGAGGAGATTGAAAAACCCTTGTGTAACAATTAATACAATGGTCAAAGGATGCTTTGTTGGAAGCGGAAGTGAAGGCTTACAGCAAACTGAGGTTTGCGCGCAAATTATATCGTTAACGGGGAAGCCAGCGAATCAGGTCAAAATATGCTATGTCGGTACGGCTACATATGATATTGAGCTGTACAAGATCAATCAAACGCGTAAACTGCAAGACGAGGGATGCAAAATTATGCAGATTATATGCGGAATCGATTCCAAAGAGGACATGCAATTTAAAATAAGTGCTTCCGATGTTGTGTTGGTATCTGGCGGGAACACTTTGTATGCTGTGGATTATTGGAACAAGGTTGGATTAACAGAGCTTATAAGAAGTGCCGCAGCTAATGGATGCATACTGGCAGGAGGCAGTGCTGGCGCCATTTGTTGGTTTGACGCTGGTCATAGCGATTCTGCAGATCCTGACACTTTCAAGGTGCCAATGCTGAAGGAAGCAGAAGCTGCTGCTGCAGCGGCGTTAGGAAAGATAAATAAAGATGAGTCTACAACACTTGTAGCAGGTCAAGAAAAGAAAATGTGGGAATACATACGAGTACCTTGTCTTGGACTGTTGCCTGGGTTAGTTTGTCCTCATGCAGACAAAATACAGTCCAATGGAATATTGCGCGTCACCGACTTCAATGATATGTTATTAAGACATCGCGGCGAAAGAGGAATTTGTATCGATCACTTTGCAGCCCTAATTATAGAAGACGAGAGGTATTCTGTTTTAAGTTTGCCAGGCAAACCTGGCTCTGTATTGCCCTCAGGCGAATTCTCAGATTCGCGTTCGGGTGTTCCTGGCATATGGATAAAGGATGTTACTGATGATGGTAAAGTTGAGACAAGCTTAGCTCCAGCACAAGGTTTATTAGCGGATCTACT
>JACCDO010725245.1_pt1 | contig 18528 bp, 13 predicted proteins | sample 7446101 | NCBI WGS metagenome assembly JACCDO01 (sample SAMN15323440, study PRJNA562643) | freshwater metagenome | isolation source: river surface water | place: USA:Blue River Watershed | collected 2017-08-16 | reverse complement strand
CCTTTGAACTTCTCGCCGGTTTCATAAGACATCAAGTCAACACCGAAGTCCAGACCACTAGGTGCGTCGGGAATAACAATAATTCCCAAATTATCACTCATACTTGTCAGGGGAATAGTGAGACCTCACAAAGAACTTGAACCAGAGTATCTTAGTGCTGTTCTGGACATACGTTTTGTCACTGTTTCTCACTCAGAGTTCTCACAGGGAATCACTCTCAATAGCTCAATTTGAGTCAAATGACTATAAAATATCGAAGATGGCGATAGTTCCGGACCGGTTAAATGAATTAAAACTTTTGGATCACATTAACGTTAGAGTAGATAACTAGTTTGAGCTGTAGTTATGTAAGTCTAGTAATGCATGAGGCTCGTATTAAGCAAAATTTATTTTACTCTCGATCCACGGATGTATACTTCTTATTTCTACTCTCCATTAATCAGAGACTAGTAGTATTCATATTAAATATTCATTCTTTCTATATCCAGACGCATCAGTCGCAGCACAAACTGTAAATGTCAGAGTCTTTTATTCCTAACCGGACTCTTTACATGATCTTCTTCACATTACCTGTCTGCGCTAATAACAAAAACATACCTAAGAGTTGTAATGGAAGGAGAAGTCTCCGTCGTGGGCATCGACGACACGAGTCTAAAGCAGGACATCATTGTATCCAGCAGTTCCAAAAGGAAGGAAGAGTTGACTGGATCCAGGAAGGATGACGCAGTGCAGAATGATGCACCTATTGATATAGCAATTAGACAGTTTGTATTCTTGCCTCCTGATGAGGTACCATTCTTTCCTATTCCACATGCTATACATTCATATTTCTTACAATTATCATTTATATAGGGAACACCTGCTGCCGCTGCATTATTAGCAAATGCTAATATTAAAGTAACCAAAATTGACAAAGGACTGCACAAGCTGCGCACTATGAAGCGACCTAAAATGAAAGCATTAAATTTCGTTAAACAAATGAAAAAACACACTAAAAATTCCAAAAGTAAACATTTTTCTACTAATTTTAAAGGAAAAGTTATTGATGGTAAACATGAACTGTATATATTAACTGCCGGCATGATGCTGGGGATCCGATGTAGCGTCGGAAGGTCGTCTTCGTTGCGAGAAAATGCTCCTTTGAATAATATTGCATTTAATACTGTTGAAAATATTAGATTTCCCCCTGGTGGTAATAATAATCCACCTTTCTTCACTCCGCCACATTCATTAGTTCATACATTTAAATTTAAAACATACGCCCCTAAGGTACTCACTCACTCACTCACTCACTCACTCTTGTTCACTTACTAATTCTCTTGTTTTCAAGGTGTTTAAGCACATAAGGCATATTTTCAACATCGACACAGCTAGCTACATGTTGTCGGTATGTGGCAACTATAATTTTTTAGAATTTATTTCCAATTCAAAATCAGGTACGCCTTGGATTTCATTGCTACTCATTCTAACTCACTCACGCACGCACGCACTTACTATTTCTAGGACAATTCTTTTTTTATTCGCATGACGGTAAGTACATGATAAAGACTCAAACCAAAGAAGAAAATAAATTTATGAAACGAATATTGCCGTCTTACTACAACCACGTGGCCACTAACCCGCACACGTTAATAGTGCATATTTTGGGAATGCATCGCGTAAAAATGTACCATTTGCGGCGCAAGGTTCACTTTGTTATCATGACAAGTGTCTTCGATACCCCGCAAAAAATTCACACAATTTACGACTTGAAGGGAAGTACCATAGGTCGCGAGGCAACAGAGAAGGAGCGCGAGAACGGTGGGGTGTTGAAAGATATGGATCTATTAAAGAGTAAACGCAAGCTACATTTTGGGAGTAAGAAAGAGATGATAATGCGCCAACTTGAGAACGACAGCAATTTCTTGTCCTCGTTAAACATCATGGATTACTCTCTGTTAATCGGGATTCATGACCGCAAATTGCGGGAAGATGAGTTAGATAACAGTAACCACGATAACAGTAATATGGGGGTGTCACATTCAAACACTCCGTTCAGAAGAATGAGTCAATCCAGTATTACAGTTGGCGCCTCAACGTCTCAACGAGGTTCAGTATATTCAGAGCGATTAGAGGAGAATACTGGGAATGCTTTTGATACTGATGTTGATATCGATGGCATTGAATTGAGCCTTGGGGATGACGGCAATGCAGGTGTGGACGACAGCACAGGCGAGGATGGAGGAGGTGTCAATGACGATACATATGATGATGAGGACTCAAGTGACAGTGAAGATGACGATGGCGATAGTGTGTGGGAGTCTGACGAGGATAAGGTCGTGCGTGTGTCCAACTCTGATCCACACAAGATAGAAGGTATAACCAACGGATCGACCATCGGTAATGTAACTCCTTCAAGGTGGAGTTGGTTGAGTGATTTATTCTCTTGCACCAGCAATAATGCTGTGATGATCAGTGACAATGCACCCTCGGAAGTACCCATATCTGATGCAAATGGTAACGTTGTGAGTGTTGCGGACGGAATCAAGTACAGTAAGTCTTTCGACAACTCCTTCTCTAATTATCCATGGACGACCAGGAAAGACTTCGGCATCAACAGTGAAATAGAAGGCGAAAGAGGTGATGAAATATACTATGTGGGCATAATCGACATATTGCAGCAGTACAATGTCCGCAAGCGCGGCGAGAACCTCATCAAGAGTATCACCCATGATTCGACGCAGATAAGCGCGGTCCACCCTCAACTATATGCGAGCAGATTCTCGAAATTTATTACAGAAAACAGTGATTAGTAGATTACATCGTATATGTTGTATCCGTTATGATAACTATTATTTGTACTTCGGTCGCCTCTTCTTTTCTCTCGGTGCACTGAAGAGCTGCATATTCACTCTGCGCAGACTACACCTGAAGGAGGTCACCGTTCCACACCCGGACCCGGTTGGAAATTTCCATGGAAAGGAAAAGGGAAAAAATAAAAGAAACAGTGAAATGTTGACTGAGCTCACAAGATCTCTGAGTATTAACTAAACAGTTGGTAAGGAGCATTCGGAATACCCAGTTTTCCTCCGGCTAATGAAAGATCAACAAAGTTTGAGTGATTTCGAGTTAGCGTGGAAATTGCAAAAAGATGAAGAGCTTCGCTCTGGAAGAACACTGGATACAGGTGCAGCTCCACCATCGCCTCGCGCTTGTGCTCCTGATTTCATTTATGATGTAAATGAATTTAAATTCAGTGCAATTATTCCGGAAGACTCGCAAGTAGAACTTAGAAGTCTTGAGGCTTATGCACAATTGTCCTTAATGCTGCGACAAGAAGAAGAGAAGCATCTTCTTGAAATTAAAGGAGCTGAAGAACAAATGACTAAATTGCCACTACTGTTTCAACAAGTTGAAGCAAAAGCTCCACTGTTTGAATGGGCACGATTTGAAGATGAATCAAAACTTCAACTAGACGACAGTAAACTGGCATTACTACTCCAGCAAGAGGAAGAGAGGAGAATACAGAAGCTGCACCAAGAGAAAATAATGGAGGAGGAGGCCGATGCTAAAATGGCACTACTTCTCCAGCAAGAGGAAAGTAGCAGAATCTTGACATTTGTCTGCGATATTTGCATGGATAAGCACAGCGTGGATGGCTCTTATGAGCTAGAATGCGAGCACAGATTCTGTCAAAGTTGTCTTTTAGGTTATTTCCAATCTAAAACGTTCGATAATCAAATAGAAAATATCAAATGTCCCAACTGCCACGTGTGTATTTCGCAAGAAATAGTACTTGGTACAATGCGCGACTGCAAACGGCAAGATATGGAAGAGCAATTTGTTGAAAGAGCATCTTGGAACTTGATAACTAAGTGCAGCGCATTTATACATTGTCCGAATGAGAGCTGTAATAATTACACGGAGTGGGATCCGCGCATGCAAGGCCTTGCTTATAGCTGTCAGTTATGCAAACATGATTACTGCTTACGATGTCAAGTAAATCCGCACAGTAAGAACACGTATTCTATGGGCCATAAAGGAAGGAGTTGTAGACAACAACGGCAGCAGTTAGAGAAGGATGCTGTCGAGAAGAAGAAACACGATGAATGGAAAGTGTTGAATGCCAATGCCGAGATTAGGTTGAAACAATACATCGAGAAAGGCGGCGCAAAACAGTGCCCCAACTGCAAGGCTCTTATTGAGAGGAATGAGGGATGTGACCACATGACATGCAGGAATTGCAAGTGTAATTTCTGCTACATTTGTGGTCAGTACAACGCGAGTGCTCCCACGAGTAGAGGGGACTGTGGCACTACTTGCAAAATCAAAAAGTAATTGCAAACCCTGTTAAGAGTTATAATAAAGTGAATAGATGTGATGCTAAATGTCAACAAGTGTATATATAAAGAAATAATCGTCTCACGTACTAGCAAGGAGGTAAAGCGTCAATGAGGCAGAAGTTGGGTAAGATCGCGTGGGTGCAAAGGGACAATTATTACAGTTGCGGACAGTATAATACATTGATACGGCTATTTTGGCATTGTTCTTTCACATTTCTCATCGCATAATGTCAAGGGGATCACATGGTAGCCTTTGTCGCCATACTTACTACACATTCCCATCGCATCCTTGTCTCTCGTCTTGCTTATGTCTGTTCGATACGATAAGTCGACGTTAGTCTCTCTCTCTAACTCATCGCGCAGCTCAAACCACCTTCGATGAAGAGCCGAGCACAGCACATTATTGCGAGGATTCAAGTGTTCTGTGCAAGTCCAGGGCTTCTGACAGATAGTAAAATGCGCAGATTTCACTAGTTGGATTTTCTGCAACCTGCAATCCTCGCATGTTGGCTTCTTATCCAAACATATATTGGTGTTGGGACGATACGGGTTATCTACCATGCAATTGTATATGCATCTGTTGACCTCTAAACCGTCATTGGGGTGGACAGAGTGGTAGAAATATGGAAGGATTCCTTGAATAGTTTGACCGCCCCAAAAGTTTCCTATACCAGAGCCACCCCAACCTCTGCCTGTATGATCACCTTTACGTATTATTGCTCGCAATTCTTCGAATCTCTCCATTGATGGTCTAATAACTAAGAATCCACCTTGCGCAGGTGGTACTGGGGATCCCCCTTTCATATTCCAATCACCAGTAAATAATAACTCTTTGTCAATACTAAATAATTCATCCATATTACCTAGTACTAAGGAATCCATATCTAAATGCACGACTCGGTGATATTCAGTTAATGTATAAGCCCACAATTTCAAAAACTCATCACCACCACAGCACCCACTATTCCTCATTGAGTTGGCATAATCTTGATTTTGTATTTCATCATATCCAACTGGTAATGTACGCTCTATGATCTTCCATCCATAAGCTGCTAATATTGGTCTCGAAGTTACTACTGTTGGAACCACAAAAGCTATCAAATCTGCATCATATTCAGAGTCAAACCCCTTCGTTATATCATGAACTCTTTTTGCTGAATAGCCTAAGACTAATGCACCATCGACAAAATGACCATCCTTAGTAACCGTTATAGCATATGCTATTTTTTTCTTCTTTTTATTACTTTGCTCGTGGTGTGGCACAATTATGTTAGTGGAAGCTGTCTCTGCACTTACTGTTTCTAATTGCAACAATTTTTCTTTCATTTTTTTACTATTCGAGTTAGAATGCCGTGATACAAACATTACATTAATATACAAGCATAATGGGATCACGACAAGGACCAAAAGCAGCAGTATTTTGCTGAATTTAATAGCCATATCTTCCTTCAATGATCCACTTCGCGGGTTCAATTTTTGTGAAAGGAACTCATTTAGTGGGTGTGGAAGAGGGAAAAGAAAGAGAAGGAAAGAGAAAGAGAAAGAGAAAGAGGAAAATTAAATACTATTGCGGCTCTCTGCATAAGGTGGCACGCCCGATAACGGTACAGTAGTTTTAAAAATTATTATCTGCATGCCATAAGTCATGTCGATACCAAGCTCGTACATAATAATGACTAAACACCATTACATGGCTCGGTTACACTTGAAAGATTCGTCTCTATTAACTCAACTTCTGGGATCACTCGCTTAGGTCCCTTGAAGCTATATTTACTGTTGTACTGCCAGTTGAGGGTCATTATAATCACGGTGCCGGCGACAACCACAACGAGCCAGTTCATCGTGTCTTTAGTTGTCTTGTTATTAACGGCGTACGAAGGGAAAAACAAGAACACTGAGGTGCCAAACAGCCATACACAAGATATAACAGCAAATGTATCAGACCACGCGCCCAACGAATATTTGTTGTTAGGAGGAAGCTGAGACTTGAATATCAATTTGAAGAACATCGGTAGGGCGTATGACACCTGGAACCCAACAACACATAAGCCAATAATAGCGAAGAACGCAGTTGCACCTCCAGAGGGATCGAGTGGCAGTAACATCAATAAAGCATCGAGAATAAACACAAACAGTAACGCATTAACAGGAGCTTTACATGTAGGCTCAATGTAAGAGATATACGACGACCATGGAAAGCCACCATCTCTTGCTAGTGCGTAAGTGATACGCCCGGTCACGGCTACACTAGATACACCAGCAAAGAAACAGTTGATAACAACTAATGCTACCAATCCTTTGCCCCATGTCTCGTTAGTGGCCATGACAAGTACCTGACAGAACGCATTACCAGTCTTTCCATAGAGGGCGCCCTCGATGTCGTAGGTGACAAATAGAATCGAAATTAACAATGCGAGACCAGCCCAACCAGTTGCTTGAATGGTATAAATAATGCCTTTTGGTGCGCTTACTACGGAGTTACCAGTTTCTTCTGCCATGTGCGCAGATGCTTCATAACCTACGAAACAGTAAAGGGCTAGAGTGATGCCAATTGTGCCAACAAAGCTCGTGTTTTCGAAACCAGTATCGTTAAAGTATTTACCAAATACAAAGTCACCAGATGTGTGTTTAGGTGACATTGCCAAACAAGCGATGATAATGATAATGATGGATCCAGCATGAGTAATGGCAGCTATGATATTAACCCAACCAATTTGATCAACACGGAAAAAATTCAATACCGTCCAAATGAATAAAAAGACAATGGATACACCAACTTGGTCTTGTGGCGAAATAGCTGTTCCACCTCCTGTCACTATTACTGCAGATAAGAAAGATGCAAACCCGTTAGCGTATGAGGCATCACCTGCAGCATTACCTAGGAAATTAGACCAACCGGTTATATAACTGCAAATTGGTGCCCAATCCTTAGGTGCTAATTGTCCCGCCCAGTTATATACTGAGCCCGCTGAAGGGTATGCTGAGCAAATTTCCGCCATGGAGAAAGATATGACAGTGCTGCACAAAAAGGTTGCCACGAAACCCCATAACAACACAGATGGCCCACCTGCACTTAAACAAGCGGGAAAAGCAACCTCAATACTCACTAATGCAGCAACTTCAGTAAAACCGAAGGCGAAGTTCGTGATTGTGCCCAGTCCGCGATAAAGCTCAGGTTTATAGCTGTACACCATTTTTTGTTAGAAAAGGTCATCTAAATCTCCGATTCATCTCGATCATGGATTCCATGGATTCTAAAGTCTCAGCTGCCTGGCTGTGTTGGAACCAACCATCCGAATGAGCCAATCAACCGGAATTCCATTGGAATTTGGAGTCTTCGGACCGTCTTCCAAATGGAATAATTTTTACTTTGGATCAACCATTCCACACCCACTGTGGGCAGTGGCAGTTCAGAGTTCTATCGGGGAGATGCTTCTTTTCTTCTCCAACATAATTGCGACATCATTCAGTCGCACTGTTAGAATTTATTTGCTTACTCTGTATTGCCATCCCTGTATTTTGTACAGACATCTGTACTTTGTTCTTCGGTAATTCTAAGAGTGCAAACGCTACCGGGAATTCATTGTTGTAACTTAAGATATTAACTGCCGTGAGAAATTCTCTGAAGAATATTGTGATTTGAATAATAGTTCTACTCCGGGGATCAGGGCCGCTTGGTTTGCTGGAAATTATACCATATGCCTGTCTGAGGCTCTGAGTCACCAAGTGACTTGATATTAACGCGTGACTGAGGCGTAACCGAGGCATTGGTGCAAAGATTGTCAACATATGCCTTTCAAAAAGCGCTCTCAGAGTGAGAGTCTTTCTGCTGTCACTGATGACAAAATAATAGATGAAAGCAAGTTTGTGCGGCGAAGTAGTCGCAATACATCGTCAGTCAAAGTTGAGATTGAAATAAACGATGAAATAAAGGACAGTGCAAAGTTGGTACCACGAAAAAATCGTGTTTCATCAAAATCTCTAATGGAAAAGCAATCGATTCAGGTTGAGAGTAAATTAAATGATGAAAAAATAGATAGTGCAAATTTTGTACGACGAAGTAGTCGTGCTCCATCACAATCACTAATGGAAACACGCGAAGTCAAGATTATTCTTGATAAGATACGCAGTAATCATGAAGACACGGTAGTGTTAAAGTTGAAAGATTTTTTACGTGCTGATATTACATCAGCTGTATTAGACGAAATTATTGAAGCTTTGTATACAAACAAGGTCTGCCAAGCATTGTATGTTCAAAATCTTAGTAATGCAATGAAAGATAAACAGTTAAAAGATTTAATTGAATTATTAAAGAAAAAGAAAATATGGTGTTTAAATATTGGGGAAAATTATTCTGTAACAGCAGATGGTTGGGTTAATTTTTGTAAAGAATTACCAAATACTAACATCACACACTTGTATGTATCTGAACATACTATAAAAATAGAATTAAAAAATTTAATGAGAGAAAAAATTAGAGAAAATAGAAAAAAACATGATCTTCATAGTTCAATGAAGAATATAAAAGTGATAGAGCGATGCACCAATATGTGGTGGAACCCTATCAACGCGATAAGACATGCACTTGATCCTAACTATAAACCAGTCATTGATACTCCACAGCCTGAACCGGAGAAGAAGAAAAAAGTAATACAACTAACTCCAGCACACACTGCATACTGGGCAGAAGGATACGGTGAAGGTGGCAATAAACCATGGAAATTTAAATGTACTTGTGGTGAAACATGCTCCTCATATGAAAATTACAGGTATCATCCCGTGGGTGAGATGTATGAGTGCACTCGGTGCAGTATTTGGAGTCACGTCCGTTGTATGCTGGGTAAAATGCCTCGTGAGCATGTCGAGGAATTAAGTGAAGTATTGTGTAACGCTTGTAAGTCCAATACTCGCCGTGAAAAAATTAAAGAATTGCGAGAATGCGGTTATCAGTGGATTAATAGCACCGCAGTATCGATATGGCCCAGACCCGCCGCTGCTAATGCTGATGTGGAAAGTAGTGCACAAGACGACAGCAGGGCTATTGATAATACAACCAACGAATCCAACGAAAGTGTCTAGAATGATTATTACTTACATATTTACATACCTAATTACTTATTTTTGAAAATTACAACCTTTCCAAGTACATGTCAGCCAAGACAGTAACGATGAAGAATATGACTCCGTTGTTTATGGTCTCTCTATTATCGGCTTTTTCGTTATAAAATTCTTTTCTGTCCGCTACATACGCCTTCATCAACTCTGAACTCACCTCATTACCCTCCTTGAAATACTCACATCGCGTTTTGATTACCTCTTGCATAGGCATCACGTAGTCGTCGTCTAATGGCTGGAATCCGCTGAACGTGCTAAGCGACCAGCAAAAGGTCATGCGCGACTTGGAGTTCAACTCCAATTTGTCAAGTAAATACGTTGATGAAAACTTTTTAAACTTTTTATTATGGATTTTTTCATAATTTTTATTCAATTTAACGAAAATTGACGTCGTCACGTCGATTTCTGGATCGTATAAATGATAGAAACTGTGCTGGAGACTATGCTGAGTGCATTTATCCCCGTATAAGCTTAAATGCAACATTATTCGCTCAGATGCGGAGCCCAGTAAAAAAGCATCAACCAGTTGTCTAAATGTGACCAGCGAGATACTCTCTAGCTCATTTTCTTTAAGCTTTTTTCGCAGTTGAATAATATACTGTTTTAATAATGAAGTTCGTAATAAACATTGCATTTTTATATCCAGGGAATCGGATGTTTCAGCTAATAAGTAATTCATCAACTCTCCCTCGCTCTGAATAACAGAGTCGTTTAATGCATTCCCAACTTTATCCAACAAATTACTATCTTTTTCATCTACGTTCTTGTATTTCAGCATATCTACGTCAATCATAGTTGTTATTGTCTGGCTTATATTATACAGTGGATGCCGCACGCCCTTGGCATCAATGAATGTGACTGTATTTAGAGACTTAACAATGGATTGAAATTTATTCAAGTGGTCAATATCCAATTTTTCTGCATCTTTACGAGTTTTTCCAGTGATTCGATTGCGGAATCTTTCCCACATACTTAATTTTATAGTCGGCTGTGCCGTGGAAGGAATAGCTTTAGCCGCCGTTGATAGTCGTCGATATACAAGACTGCTGGATCGACGCATTCTTTCTAACTTTCTACTCTTATACCAGGTAACCTTCTTTATAAAGGTTCTTAAAATTTAAGCTCAAATTTGCATAAATGCCTCTATTGAATCCTTGGAAGCCCAAGTTATGGAACTTCGTCACAACAAGCAAAAAGGGTGTGTAATTTGGAAAAGACACCTCTCGTTTCCTTCTTCTATATACATATACATAACTAGGAAACTAAGTAGTAATATTATCTAGAGTTACTTATTTTCTCTTCTTTCAAATATATGCAATAATTTATTGATAATAGACAACAATGATGGTCGCAAGTAACTAAACTTTAATAGAATAGGGAATAAACATCGAGAAATAGAAGGACACTATAGATAGTGAGAACAAGGTGACAAATAATTTGAAAAGATACAGTAAAAATATAAATATAACTTAGACGACGGTCTCTTCATCGTTCATCCCTTACGACGACATCATCATGTCTACGTATAGAGCGTAATTTATCATCCCATTGGGATCAACTTCCAGCTGATTCACTAAATCAGTAGCTTGTTCTTCTGTTAACTTTTCTATTCCGTAAGTGCATAATGCCCTTATTAATGCATCTGCTTTCACATAGCCACTACCATTTTTACCTTCAAATACCTTAAATGCTCCTTTAACTTGATCAGATGTGTATGTAGCATTAACTTTTCTAGACATAACAGCAACAAATTCTTCGAAATCGATATCACCATTACCATCTTGATCAATTTCATTAATCATAGCATCTATTTCTTCTGGTGATGCATCAATCCCTAAAGTATCCATTAATTCACCAAGTTCAGCCTTCGTAATCGAGCCACCGCCATCTTTATCAACCAGATTAAAGATCTCCCTGAATTCATTGATTTCCTCCTCCGTTAGCTGATCCATCAGTAGTTATTTCTCTTTAGTTTTCTTTCTTTCTGTTCTGGCAGTTGAGACTGAGAACTCGATTCTCAAGGCGAGGACCGGCTACCCAGAAAAATGGATTTATGTGAGTAGTCGAGGGAAAGTAATACTCCACGCGTGTCGTAAAGTAATTCCGTGTAAATCGTGTCATCACACCTACTCTTCTACTTCTGCTTCTCTACTAATTACGGGGTGGCATATCCACACCACTTTTCAGTTAAAGAAAAAAAAAGGAAAAAAGAAAAAGATAAATACAATGGAGAACCAGAACGAGCACAAATTACGACGTGAAGTAGCGAATGCACAATTCTCTCATGTTTTGTATCTCTCCCACTGTCAATTTCCGACTGTTCCACGCTTAATATTTCAACAAAGTCATGAATATTTAAGTTCCATAAAACATCTTGATTTATCTTTCAACAATATAACTATTATACCTGATGCGCTTTCGTCTTTGGTTAATCTAAAGGAGTTGTGGTTGAGTAATAATCCGATAAAGTCACTGCCAACTGTATTAGGATCTAGTCTACATAAATTGGAAGTATTAGATATTCGTAATACTCAAATCACCTTTTTGCCTCCTTCATTTGCAGGAATGCATAAATTATATGAACTAGATTGGCGCAACACTCCACTAGAGGTAGAGTTGAGAGACAACTATAACATAGAAACAAATGATTTACATAGTTTAATGAAGTTATTACAATCAATGTTTACACGAAAAGAATTAGAATCTAAATTATTAGAATTGTTAACCGGCGAACACTTTGCTAAAGAGTCCGATAAGCCAAATATCAAGCAGTTTATAATTGAGCTAGTCAGAACTCTTTCAAATATGTTTGATGATTTAATGGAATTTAATTATTTTGTTAAACGCGCTGGCACGTTACTCCCTGAGAAAACAGAGGATATAACCGAAGATAGTTTATTAAAGACCAAACAAGCGTTCTTGCAGATGAGGAAAGATACCTATAAGAAACGCTTGGCAGCCGACGTAGAAATCAAGCTGCGGTCATTTTACTTTGACCGCATAGAGAGACCTGCTGTTGTTGCGTGCATTGATTCTATTTACGTACACGTTAAAACTTTGGAAGATATCGAGTTCTTCATTAAGTACTTTAAGTCAGTGCTACCACCCCATCCTAAAGATGCCAATGGAGAGTTGATTATGGCGAATATATTGGTGTTACAGAATGAGTTAATCCAACAGCGTAATGGTGCAATCAAGTCCTTGTCCAGTGCAATGAGTCAACTGTATCCAGAACAAAAGCCAGAGGATATAGATGTAAAAGCAGCAGAAATAGCTACCTTGTGGCAGTTAGAACGATTTGCGAATAAGAAGGAATTGAACTGCATGTCGCAGGTGACAGCAGAAATATCCAAAGTGTTTCCTATTGACTATTTCTCTATTGAGAAAGAAGAAATTGCACAGAAAGCAGCGCTTTTATTCAGTAGAAAATAAGAGATTTGAGCTGGTTATGGCGTCTAGGTACATCAGTTACAAGTGTATTATTGTTCATTTATGTAATATTGAAGGAATTATCAGATTCGTGTTGTCGCTCCTTCCATCAAGCTTCTCTTTCACTATTTGAATGACTGAACTGACGGTATCTATGTTGACATCGCGCAGCTTGTGCAAATCAGTTACAAGCATCAATAATTTATTCTCATTCTCATTTGTTTGTCGTGGAGATGTGTCCACAGACGACACAACAGTGGAACTGTCTATAATATCCATCAATTTATCTATCAATAAAACGTAGTATTCTTTCTTCGCTATATACAGCCGGTTATGCAACAGCTTTGCCAAGCCAAAGGAAACATCTACTTGGTTAACATCCAAGAATTGGTGGGCTAGCGCCTCGATAACCGTGCTCCCGATGGTGATATTCCTGGTGATCAATTTATTAAACAAGAAAAGTGATGCATCTATGGCACGCTGGCTGCCGTATACCTCAATGATCTTCGTAATGAATAGCTCGCCGTTTTTGGAGGTCAAGTAACTATCTTGGAACTGGAATAAGGTTTCCAGTATGTTGAAGCGCTTGTTTATCAGAAGTCGACTTAGACTTCCTATTTCGATCAGCGTGTTGCTATGCACCGCCTGGGATTCGTTGTATTTCTTAATAAGGTATAAGTGCAATGTTAAGGAATAGAGTTTACAAATAGTTTCATGCTTCCGTTGCGCATAAAGAGACGAAAATACGCGGTAAAGACTACCCAGGTTCGCCCCCAATAGGTCCTCGTGGGTAACATAAAGCGTTGCCTCTATTAATATACTTAAAATATCATAATACTTCTTCTTTTCGGACAATCGAAATAGCGTAGTGGTCAATTGCTGCATGAAATCGCTGTCGACGAGATCAAGGTATTCCCTCTTGGCTTGGAACAACTGTAAAACAAGTTTATGCAATTTACTATGTTGAGTAGTCTTATCGGCTACGAAATTACGCTTTAATTCGTTTGATGCCATTGCAAACAGCTGCTGGCTCAAGTCGGTTACCACTAACTGCTCGACATTTTCCATGTCCAACTGAACATTGTTCTCTTCTGCGATCTGTCTAGTCGACAAGTTTGTGCGTTGATTAGACCTAAAATTACCTTTTTTCCAAGAATTTTTGACCCCAATAACTTTCAATCCTACCGAATGATTGGAGGAATTAATTTTGGATATGGTTCTACCGTGTTGAGTACCGATTGTGCTTATATCTTCAGTGAACTTTTTTAGATTTTCTGGAGACTCAGGATCAATCCATGTTCTGACTGTGGGCACATTGTGAACAACATGCTTTTCTAATTGCTGTAAACCCAATCCTTCGATTTTTGATGTACTTATTTTTACACTCGCATTAATATCCCAATCATTGGTCCAGTATAACGATCGATTGATAAAATCACCAAAAGTAACTGGTAATGAAACGTTAGATCCACCGTAAATCAATTCCATATCATTTATTTCACTTATTTCTTCTGAAGAATCATGTTGTGATTCAAATAAAGCAAAATATTTCATCCTCTCAGGGTATGTACGTAAGCCAAATGTATACATATTTCGCAGCGAATATCCCTGCGCTGCTACTAACAGCAACAACACGACCCAGCGCATTGTGGAAGGTATCATACAAATTATGGTTGAGTACTAAACGCTCCCGCAACTTGATCAAGCTAGAGATTTGGTGTGCATATTATGGTCGAAAGTTTTGTTGTATGTACGTACCATTTTCGTGTGTGACACGGTGTGTCCAAACCCAAAAGCCGGTCCTGAAAACTAGTAGAGAAGATCTTGAATATGGTGTGGTTTGAACTTACACACCATTCAAATTCACAACACTCTTCGACAATCTTAATTGGTTTAAGCTGCAAGAGAGCATTCATCCTCGCAATTAAATCTTCAACTTACCAGAAGTCCACACCCACCTTGCCACCAAATTTTGGTTCAAGGAGAGAGGAAAGAGAATAGTTTCAATGGCAGTGCGTCTGTATATTGGAGGACTTTCCACAGATACCAATGTGCAGGATTTGCAAGTCCTGTTGAATAAGGTGTGTCCCATCCACTACATATACTTCCCCGAACCTGCGGTAACATACCTACCTCGCGGCTTTGCGATCGCAATACTTCAGCAAACTGATGATGTTAAGGAAAAAGCGTTAAAATGCGTCAAGCTATACAATAATTGCCATTGGAAAGGTTGCAAGATGCGTGTGGAGCTAGCTAAGGAGTATTATGTTGATAGAATCAAACGTGAACTATGTAGCAGAGTTGATGATGATTTGCTTGCGATGAAGAAAAAATCACGAAATGAATATGAAATGGTTAAGCCATTTATTGGAAATGTTATTTGTATAAAGAAAACTAGGTATCAAGTCCCAGTGTATGCCAGCACAGTACCACATGATGCAATCGCTAGTACTGAGGATAATTCTAATATCATTTATGCTAAAAAAACTTTATTTAAATATGACGATAATGGCAATCTGCTGGACGACATTATTGAGCATAAACATGACGAAAAGCAAAAGGTGTCGCAAGAAATTAGTATCTCTAGTACCAAGCAGAAAACTGTCACCCCTGCGGTGGTACCTGTCGTCGACACAAGCATTGCTAAGGAGAAAGGCGGCGGTATGAGGAAAGGATTCGGCACATTAGCTGCGAGTAGCAAAGATAATTCAAATGACTGCTGTGTGGAGAATGTCAAGCAACTGCACACTTTTGATAACTACGAGATCGATGAGGCGCCATGCCTCCAACCTGAAGACGTTGATGACAGCGCCTTGGAAAGCGAAAGATTGAGGCAATTACAGTTTATATCTCAACTACTCGGTACTTCTGAGGGTACCAATGATGCAATCACCACTAACAGCACTACAAATAGCAGTCGTGGTATTACTGACATGACTACAGATGCAGTTGCTGCTGGGAAATCATTCACAAATACTAAGGTAATGAAAGAAATCTTTCACAAAGAAGGCGGAGTATGGTGGGGCGATGACGGCACTATGAAAGAGGCAGTCGAGAAGGGTGAAGTCGACCCCTTGTTCTTAGAGGCAGAGAAGTATGGTATTGATATTCGCAGTAATAATGAGAATAATGATCAAAATGTTATGAAATTCTCCTTCTTTGATGATGAACCTATTAATCACGAGCCTGTCATCACTAATAACGACAGTAATAAGCACGAGTTAACTACAACAGTAGACTCGCACCAAGCGGATCCGGTGGATGCAGCTGTCACTGAAGAGGTGGTGGACGTGCAACCTATGTCAATCACTGACATAATTAACAATGCCAGATTATTTGTGCGCGATGACAGTGTCGACAGCATCATTAGCAACTGGAAGAACGTTAGGTTGAAATTAGCTGTAGATTACAAGCGAAAGAGCAGAGATGCACGCAAAAAGATGGGTACTAAGAAGGCTGCAGCACAGGTAACTGCTCCTGTCCCTTCAACCCACAAAGAGATTAATAAAGATTGGAAGCAGAAGAAAAGAGGCGGCGTGAAGCACAGAAAGAAGGCATAGGAATCGGACATTATACTACAAATTATGCATATTGTACATTAACTATCAAATATAGTCGACTTTCCCTCCTGCGACGGAAAAGAGTGAGTATTCCAACATGTTATACATTTGCTCGAACACCGACGCGCCGGCATCCAGTTGCAATGGTGGAAACAGAGATCGTAACTTCTCGATTACATCGTTTGTATTCGTAGTTACATAGAAATAACCGCCTTCGATGCCAAATTGAGGGCGGTTGTGCGAATCTAAAATCATGAACTCTGTAGTTCCATCGCTCTTGAGAAAAACTAGCAGACATATTGATTCAGGAGGTTTCGTAATTACGACACCGACACATTTGACTCCTATTTTGTTTCCTGCTGTAATAGCATAATTTATTAATGTCTCGAATACTCCAACATTTAATGGTGATTGAATAGTAGCCTCAATAGGAATTAATGTGTCTATAGCACATGCATTGCACACTTCCTCGACACTAGTATGCTCAATATGCTGGGATTCAATGGTACTATACAATTCAATTCCTTTTATTATAATATCATTTAATACTTCAACATTAATTTTGGATAATGGATTTGAGTCAGTACTGCTACCTATCAATGGCAATAGTACCATCAAAGCTTGCAATGCAATACACGTGCATGCTGATCGACCATTAGGAAACGAGAACTGGGATATCGGGGCTACGGTATAAGAGCCAGTATTTGTTGATAGTGATGAATGTGTATTTGTTGGAACTACTGGTACTGGATGCAGCGCGTTTAGGTTAGAAACTTCTTGTATTTCTTGCAGAAGAAAGTCCAGTACTCTATCAGGGGCAATCTCGTATGCTTGCTGTATCTGCTGGATCGTAAATCCCATCGACATCAACTTATCGGGGTCCATCCTACTTCTTCTTATTCTTCCTTCGGTTCTTCTACCTAGTAGGTACAGTTCTAGATTCTATACTGGGTAGTAAAATTCCATGGAAATTTTTGCAAATTGTACCGGCGGGCCAGTCAAAAGTTTTATTTATACACTAATACAAAGCTACCATCAGTCGCAACATCTCTCGGTTTTGGGGTGGTTAATGCAGCGCAGATAGCCCCCATTCACTCCAAACGGATCCTTGAACAATAAGTTTATCTGCTCCAGTATCCCTTGATACGTGTAGTACGTCCTGACCTTTTCCAGATTGCCCAGCAGGCGGTTGTACCTCGCGCTGGACAAGTTCTTGATCCTTTCTAACGTCCTGTAAATGCTTAAATCATTGAGTAGGTTGTCACTTTCGTAATTATTAAAACTTCTTTTTGCGACGAAACCAAAAGTTAATATACTAATATCAGTGCCTGAATGAGTGAGTGAGTGAGTGAGTAAGCCAGTGAGTGAGTAAGCCAGTGAGTGAGTGAGCGAGTACCTTGATACGGTATCCAAGGGATGTCGTCGTAGAGAAACACTGGTATTCTCCCCATTTGGATTGATTCGGCAAAACGATAGGAGGTTCTACCGTGTCCTCTTGGAACTAAATTAAATTTGGTGTAATTCATATCTTGCATCCACGAACTACCAGATCGCTGGAGATACGTTAGATTTAATTTCTTGACTGCATCATTCACTTCGTCTAGTATAAATGATCTACTGGAATGAGATGCACTATGAATAGCTCCATAAAATCCAACTTCTTGATGAAATTCTAGAGGTTGTTTAGTCCATGGTATTTCACTAAATACTAATGGGATAGGTACATGCCCATATCCTCCTGCAGATAATACTAATATACTCGGATGTTTCCGTCCTATTTCTTCTAAACCAACATCACCTTGTGACACTGTAATATAAAGTACATCATTCCGTAACACACCATTTAATTCCGCTAATATACTGTTCACCTTACTCTTTTGTATAATCTCCGTATCATTAGAATTCCAGTGCACAAAGATTGGTATGAATCCATTAAATTCAGCTAATGGTTTCTTTATATTCTCCTTAATGAAAATATTCTCAAGCTGCGTTCCGCCGTAATCAGAATTAGATTGGGTCATGCGAAACTTTTCTGTTTTATTAAGAATCTCATAATAATGCGCTTCGGCATCATTAGGATACTTCCATTTACTAATATCAAT
>JACCDO011525724.1_pt1 | contig 18534 bp, 21 predicted proteins | sample 7446101 | NCBI WGS metagenome assembly JACCDO01 (sample SAMN15323440, study PRJNA562643) | freshwater metagenome | isolation source: river surface water | place: USA:Blue River Watershed | collected 2017-08-16 | reverse complement strand
GTCTAATAATAAAGACATCCCATTAATTTTAATTTTATTATTATATAAATAGATGTCATCTATATTATATTATAAAAGATGTGAATTAGACTTTGAATTAAATAATATTAATTTAAATAAATTAAATAAATGTATTAAAAAAATTTCAAAAGATATTAAAATTATTAAATTAGTAAAAAAAAAATATTTTAATTATGAACCATTAGATAAAGTAATTTACTTTTATATTAATGTTTCATCTTCAAAAATTATATTAAATATAAATTTTAGTCATGTATATTATGATGCTTATAGTATTTTTACAATATTAGAAATTATTGATAATATGTTTCAAAAAAAAATAGATAGATGTCCTATATTAAATTTTTATGAATTAAAAAATTCTTTTACAACATCTATTATTAATAATATAAATCTAATATGCAGTTTAAATTTTAAAGGAATTCTTAATTATTTAAATAAGAGAAGAAAAAGAACATATAAAATAAATTTAAATATAATTAAAAATTTATCAAATCCAGAAATAATAAAATTTATTTTAAATAAATTAAATGTAAATGAATATTGTTTATACGTAAATGCTAGAAAAATATTTCCAGAATTAAATAATAAAATTGGAAATTTAATTTACATATCAAATAATATAAATTTAAATGATAATATAAGAGATATTTTAGAAAGAGATAAAAACTACTCATTAGATATTTTAATTAATAAATTAGGAAAGTCTACATTAATTAATTCTTATTTAGGATTTAATTTACCATCATTTGTAAAAAAATTAGATAGTGATGAACTTTCATTTAGTAATAGTATATTTATACATCCATTAACAAAAGATTATTTATATTTTGATTTTTATTATTAATTTTGAATATAATAAAAAATTTTTTTTATATATTAAATTAAGTAATGATAAATTTAACTGTGTTCTGTTCAAGTAAAAATAATATAGAAAAAATATATTTTGATAAATGTGAAAGCCTAATTAATAAATTAGATATTAATAAAATAAATATTGTCTATGGTGGCGGAACTACTGGATTGATGGGGATAATTAATAAATCATATAAGGGAAAAATAATATCATCAAATTTAAATAAATTTACTGAACCAAATTTGGTTGATGATTATGTATTTGATAATATTCATGATAGACAACAAAAATTAATAGAATTAGGTGATGCTTTTCTTATTTTACCAGGAGGCTGTGGAACACATTATGAATTATTTGAAATTTTAACTAAAAATGATATTGGAGAAACAAATAAGTCTATATTTATATATAATATTAATAATATATTTGATGAATTACTACAACATATTAATAATTTAATTAATAAAGGATTTATAACTAAAGATTTAAAAAAATTAAATTTATATATTTTGAATGATGAAATAGAAATTGCGAATTTGATTAATAATTTATAAAAAAGTTAAAAAATTAAATTTTATTTTTACATACGTAAAAATAAGAAAGAAAATAATTAAAAATAAACTTACTTATATTATAATATGAATAAATCTTTTTATAATTATTTAAAGACACTAAATGTTTTTGGTGAATATAATATTAATGAATTAAAATTAGATGAATTAAAAAAAAAATGTAAAAAAATGTCAGAATATATTAATTTTGATATAAATAAATCCAAAAAAGAAATACTTATTCAAACTTTAAATGGTATTAAAAATTACATTGATACACAAAATAATAATTTTGAATATTTTTTTAATGAAAATAAAATTATATTAGATAATCAACAAAAATTAATTGTTAATGCTGATATTAATAAAAATTTACGTATTATAGCTGGTGCTGGATCTGGCAAAACAACAACGATATTATGTAAAATTAAATATATGTTAGATAATTTAACTACTCCTGAAAGAATTCTAATTCTTACATTTAATAAGGATGCATCTATAAATATTAAAAATAGATTAAAAGATATATTTGGTTTTGAATTGAAATTAAATATTTATACTATAGATGCATTTTGTTGTAATTTATACTATAATTATGGAAGATATCTAAATTTGAGTAGATTTATATCTATATCTGAATATTCTAATTTTGGATTAAAAATTATGGAAAAATTTGGTAAATATATTTCACAACAATATAAGTATGTTTTTTTTGATGAATTTCAGGATGTAAATGATATACAATTTAAAATACTTTATTATTTTTATGCTAATAATAGTAAATTAACAGTAATAGGAGATGATTCACAAAATATATATCAATTTAGGGGAACTAATAACTATTACATAATAAATTTTGATAAAATATTTGACGATACAATTACATATTATTTAACAACAAATTACAGAAGTAATATTAAAATTGTATCATTATCGAATAAATGTATTTCATATAATAATATTAAAATAGAAAAAAAAATGATTTCATTTAATAAAGATAAAAATTCATTTACACCAAAAATTATTATGTGTAGAAATGAAGAAATTCAAATTAATTATTTAATAAAAAAAATAAAAAAATTTATTCAGGTAGGATTTAATTATGATCAAATATCTGTTTTATCTAGAAATTCTAAATATCTAAAAATTGCTGAAACTGAATTTACAAAACATAATATACCTCACGTTGCACTTATAACAGATAAAAATTTAGAAGATAATAAAAAACTTATTGAAAAAGGTAAAATTCCTATTACAACAATACATAAATCAAAAGGACTAGAATGGGATGTTGTTTTTTTACTTGGATTTGAACATAAAAGATTTCCTGAACATATTAATAATAATATAAAAAATATTGAAGAAGAAAGAAGATTATTTTATGTTGCAGTTTCTAGAGCAAAAGAATATTTATTTTTTATAGTAAGTGAAAGTGAACTACCATTATCATGTTTTTTAAAAGAAACTTTTAATAATTGTTTATTTAAAAATTATCCTAGAGGTTATAAATTTCATAAAAATAATAAATTATTTTGTAATGGGTTTTTAGAAACATCATTAAAAGAAACTTATGGTGTTAATGAAATTATTACGTTATTAACACCTATGGATTATGATAATTTAAGAAATATAAATTTATTACCAAATGATATTGATATTCAAAAAATAATTCATTTTGAAAATAAATTATTTTTTAATGAAATAATAAAAAAAGGAATATATGAAGCAGATTTTGGTGAATATATCGATAGATATATAACATATATGTTAATTATTAATAATAAAGATAAATTCTATGATTTTGATACTGAAAATGTATTAAATGGATCTATTGATAAAATAAATTTAAATAAAGAATATAATGATCTCTATTATAATAATAATTATAATTATCCCTCTTTCATTATACAATTATTAAAAAATGCTTATTTAAGATTACAAAATAATATATATGATAATTTGGAAAAAGATATATATTATATATCTTTATGTCGTAATTTTAATAATAAAAGAAGAAGATTAATTTATAGAGATATTAGTGATGATATAATAAAAAATATTAATGATAATCAAAATCTAAATAATCAAGAAAGTATTAAAGAACGCATCGAAAAATATATTCAAGACAACAAAAATAAAAAGATAGATTGTAAAAAATTAGTTAGACATAAATTTACAATAGATAATAAAGATTATAATATTTGTGGTGAGATAGATTTAGTTTGTATATTAGAAAATAAAATTATTGATATTAAATGTTCCGAAAGTGAATATAAAATTGAATGGTTATTACAATTATTAATTTATTATAGTTTATTTGTAAAAGAAAATAAACAAAAAATTTATAATTTAGAAATATTCAATATTCTTGATGGTTCTTCTTATATTTATAAAATAAATGAGAATTATGAATGTAATAAATTAATTAAATATATCGAAAATATAATAAAAAATGATCACAATGGTATAAGAGTTAATCCTAGTATTGAAATTACATCTTTTAAAAATATTAATATTTTAACACAAAACAATATTTTTAAAAATATTATTAATTTAGAAGATAATAATAAAAATTATAAAATGATAATTGATACAGAAACAACTAGTTTTTATGGCGACATTATTCAAATTGCATATTTTATTTGTGATATAAATAATAAAATTATTCATAAAAAAAATTTTTTTATAAAAGATAGGTTATCAACTTACGATTCATATTTAATACATAAAATAGATGTTGATAAATCAGATAAAGGAAATGATTTTTTTTTTGTTATTTCAGAATTTATTAAAGATTTAAGTCTAGTTAATACAGTAATTGGTCACAATTTAAAATATGATATTTCTGTAATAAATAGAAATATAAAAAAATATGATATTATTATAGTAGATAAAAATAAAAATATTATTTATGATATTTTTGATAGTAAAGAAAAAATATGTACAATGAAAATTTTAAAGATGACTTTAGAAAAAACTTATAATTCCATTAGTAATAAAAAAATAATTGATGCTCATAATGCATTACAAGATGTTGAAGCAACCTTTGAATGTTATAAATCAATAAAAAAATTATAACATAGTATACTTAATAATTTTTACAACTTTATAATCTATTTTATTTATATTTTTCTTTTAATTTATAATAAATAAACTCATAAAAATTGAAAAAATATAAGATTTAACCATATATATGATTTATCCTAAGAAGAATGACCACTAGAAATCCAATATTACACACTAATCTGCCTAATGATCAGGAATTTGACAGACATGTTGATTGGCCATGTCAACCATGGAGAGAAATGAGAGATCAACGTTGGCAACTAATTAATTTCATGAATGGAAAAGTTAACCCAAAATTTTCAAGACTTGATTTATTAATGAAAAAAGCAACAAACAGAAAAGTTCCGAGTTTTGTTACAAAAAAAAAAATAAGTATCCAATTATGGTTAGTAGGACTTTTAGAGGCTTATCCAGACATGTTTTTGCCCTTAAAGGAAGATTTTATGTCCATGTTAGGATCACAACGTGATAACTGGAATGTTCGTATGCGAATAGAAAAAGATAAAAATGGATCATTTAATTTCATTATATTGCTTCAGATCAGTGATAAGATACTTTCAAATCCACATGAATTAGAAAATTTGTTTCAACAAGCTGATGAAAAATATAAGTAAAAAAAAAATCTCAACTTTGATATTATTTTTTTATAATTATTTATGATGTTTTTAAGAATATAGATAAATCAATTAAAAGTTTATAATTTCATAATTTCATGTTATCTACTAACCAATAAGCAAAATCTCTATCACTTGGATAATGAAGACCACCAATTATTCTAATATCACCGCATCTTCTTGCGATTTTCATAATTTCTTCTTTCCTAACAGGAAATTTTTGAGATAATATTTTTCCTAAATAATAAGATTGAAATGCGTGTCCTGATGGATATGAAGGTGTATCTGCTGTTAAAGAATTTAATAAATTTCCATTTTCTTTATTTATAATATTTGGTGCTATTTGTGATGGTCTTGCTCTATTATATACATTTTTATAAGTCATAATAATATCAATTATTTCAGAAGATGTTATTATTTTTTGCATTTCTTCTTTATTCATTTCATTTTCTTTTATTATATCCTGAAATGGTTTAACTAGATCAACATCTGTTAGATAAAAAAAATCAATATCAAATTTATTTCGTTTTAGAATATAATCATTCATCATAACATTTATTTCTGAACAATTGTTTGGATAAGATTTTCCATAACATAATAAATTTACATTTATTGATGGATACCACCAATAATATCTTTCATTTATCAATAATAATACTAAATAAATTATTACTATAATTAAAGTAATCATAATATATATTTAATATAATAAATTAATTAGAAAATTATAATATACTACAATTATTTTTTTTAACTATTTTTTTTGATGATGAACAATCATAACATTTATAACATAATCTATCTTTTTTATATTTTTTATCTAATTTGCTAATATTTTCGATACTTTTACTTAAAAATATTTTTTTTTCTTCATTATTATTTTTGTTATCAAATATATTTTTATAATTAAAATTATCATTATTTTCTTGTGGCGAGTAAAGTATATCTAAAATATTTTTTAAATATATGTTTATACACGAAATTATTCTTTCTTCATCACACATAGATAATTCAATATACAATAATCTATTATCTTTAGCGAAAGTATCTGCTTCATTAAATGATATTTTCCTATCAGTTTCTAAATCGCGTTTATTCCCAACTAATAAAATTGGATAATAATCATAATTTTTTAAATTATAATTATAAAATTTTAGTCGATCTAACCAAGATTGAGTATTGTTAAAACTATTTCTATTTGTAATATCAAATAGTATTATAAATGCATTTGGTTCTTTTAAATAAGTATTAGTTATATTATCAAATGAATTATATCCTTTTGTATCCCAAATATTTAATCTAATTGTATTTTCATTTAAATTAAATATTTTTGTAAAAAATTCAACTTTTGTATTATCAGATGTTTTTTGTTGTGTATATTTATTTATTATAGTAGATTTACCAGTATAATGATCTCCAACTAGTATTAACTTAATTATTTGTCTAGGAGTAGATATTAAACTCATTTATATATTAAATATTATTTATATTTATATTTTTATAATTAAATATTTATTGATTTATTTTATATAAAAAATAAGAACTTAATGATGTTACAAAAGTTCCCCATAAAGTATCAAATAATGCTATTTTTGTATTCCATTTATTTGGATAGGTTGCAAAATTAGTTGCATTGTATACACCATACATAGCAAAACCTAAAAATGCACCATATAAAAGTGCATCTTGTTCTGTTAGTTCTTTTCGTGATAAAACTAATAGCTGTATAGCTATAATAATTATAATCCAACAAATAATAGCACTTGTAAAATTAAGTGGAACATTTGGTTCTAATATAGGTTCATAAAAATTTTTGTTTAATGTTAAATAAATCATATCTATAGTTATAATAAATATTGAACCAATTAATGTATTTTTTAATGTAACTAACATGTATTTATATTATAAAATATAAAAAAAATTATTTATTTAATATTATTTTTTATAAAAAGAATAATTTTATAAAGTTTTTCAAAGTAAAATTATTATGACTTAAAATGTATTAACCAATTGTGAATTAAAAGCTTTGATTATAAATAATAAATTAAAAATCTAACTAATATTTAATTTTTAATGCAATTTAAAAAAATTTTAAACAGAAATTGTCAATGCCTCGTATCCTCTTTCACTTTCAAAAATTGACATGTTGATCCTGTCTCGGGAGAAAAGCACTTTGTCGCGCATCAAAAGACCTTGTCTAACTGATGCTTGAATGGCATTTCTTGAAATAGAGACCCTCCTCTCCTTCATTTCAAGAACAACTGATGCTTCTCCACATCCTCGAGATCGATCCCACCATGTTATTACACCTCTTACCTTTATACTATCCGGGACATGACGTTGAAAACTTGGTGTAAATGAAACAGCCCTACCTGCCTCTTCTTGTCTGTCTACCTTATCACACGGTTTTTTGTACAGTTCATCAACAAATGCGAACCCAACCAATTCTTTTTCCTTGTGACACTTTGATTTTTTGGCTTTTGGGGTTGGTAATTTGAAAAAATCTTCCTTTTCCTCTTCCTCTTCCTCTTCCTCCTCTTCTTTCATTTCAACTTTATCTTCATCTTCATCTTCCTCCTCCTCATCCTCATCATCTGAAGGAAGATCTCTTGAGAGATTCTCTTTCTTTTCGGGGGCTGTAGCAACAAAAACGACATTGGAAGACAGACCACTATCCTTTTCTTCCCAAATACGTATGTAATCATTGAGCTGCAACCACCTTACCTCTGCCTCGGTGTATTTCTCCAGTATATCCCCATGAACATTTCCTCCCAAATCACGCTCTGAATACAAAATCCAATCATCCGCCTTGAGTTTTTTTGATTCCCTGATTCCTCTCTTTCCTTTCTTTCCATAAGACATTCCACCTCTTTGTTTGCTTGTAATAGTTTTGCCATCAGACTTTCTCACAAGGAACATCGCTGCTCCAAGATGCTTCACAATTTGTCCAAAACCCTGTTGGTCGTTGCAAGGTAAAACGATATCGTTCATTCCAGGTTACTTCTATTAGATTAGAACTACCAGATTATTATTTTTTTCAATTTTTTTATAAATATTCAAACACATTATTTAGATGACACTCTGGTTGCTACATATCTTCCATTATCTAAATTGCAAGAAACACTTACTGCTTTTCCTATATATATTGTTGATCTTCCAATATCACGTTGAATAACACGTTGAGGTATCAGAACTTCTTGCATACTTCCACTTAAATTTACACTAGCTGTCCAACTTCCATCTGCTGATCTCGAAACTAATGTACCTTCTCCTGAAAGAACTGAATGAGATGACATTTGATGATGTCTACTTGGACCCAATGATTGTGATCTACTTATATCCATATGATGACTTTCTGGCGCGTATGGATTATGTGGATTAGCTTCTCTTCCCCAAACATCTAAAGTGATTGGTGCAGATCTTCCCTTAGATTTTTTTGGCTCGCGATGTTCATCAGCTCGATGTCCTAAATGATGTTCATCAGCTTGATGTCCTAAATGATGTTCATCAGCTCGATGTTCGAAATTATGTTCATGTGCTTGATGTCCTCTAGCAATTTCCATAGTTTCTTCATCATCAGTATCTTCATCTGATGAAGGAAACTCTCTAGTATGTGCATGACTACTTTTTTCTATTGGTTTTGTGGCATTAAATACAACATTAGATGCACCATGAGAAAAATTAGATTCATGAGATCCTTCATATAAACGTTCTGTAATAAAACCTTTTCTTATAAGTCTTGTTTGGTTATCTAAAAGATATTTTTTTTCTTTAGGAGAATATATTTTAAGTATATCACCACATCTTCCTTGTCCATAATCACAAACTTCAGGTTGAATAAGTACAAAAGTAACATTTTTTTCTATTTGATGTTCTTTTTGTGTACCATCTTTTCTTAATTTATGAGTTATTCCTGCCCTTAGTTTAACTCTAAATGTTCCATGATTGTTAGTAACATTATAAAATGGATGATCTACACTAGTAACTAGACCAATTTCTTGACCTTCTCCTGGACGTAAATCTGATTCTATTATTGGGTTTCCTGCAAGTTGTTTTGCTGCTAAATACTTTTCTTTGTACTTTAAATACTTTTGTCTGTATAATTCTTCTTGAAAATTATTCATGTATATATATGATTAATAGATAAAAAAATATAATTTATAATAAAAATATATTTTAATATAAATAGGTATTATTTAATATGGAATCAACTTATCTAAAAGATATTTTTTAAAAATTAATAATCTTTTTTTATCATATTTTTCAATATATTTGAAAAAAAATAATTTATTACATAGATTAGATCTTACTTCATTAAAAAAATTTTCATTATTTAAAATTTTAGTATCTAAAAATCCATCAAATAAAAGATAATTATTAACAATAATTATATTATCGATAATAATTTCTTTAATTCTATCATAGGATATTTTTAAATTTCTATTAATATTTTCAACATTTAAAATAATAGAATTATATTTATCAATTAAATATACATAGCTTGCATTTAACTTATTTAATTCAGTATCTTTTTGTATTTGTGTAAAATTACATGTTAATAATATAAATAATCTATTAATTTTATTATCTGATATTTTATTATTAATTAATTTATTAATCATTTCAATAGTATAACCATTATTTATTTCATTATCATATTCTAATGTATTAATGTTAATTTTATTAATTTTAGCTAAAAGTATAATATTATTATCATTTTTATCTAATAATTTTTTGAATTTTTTTAAATTATTTCTATTAATTATAAATAGATTAATAAATCTATTTGAAATTTCCAATATATTATTTTCATCTAATGGTATCTTTTTTTCAACTATACTAATTTTTTTATTTATTAAAGAAATATTATTTTCTATCATTAACAATTCATTATATAATTTATCATTATCAAAATTATTAAATTTTTTGCAATCTATTGCATATTTTCTAGCATCAGTAATTAAATTAAATATATCAAATGTACCAATATATTCTAATATTAAATTATATATTTCTTCTTTAATTATATCATTATTTTCATTATTAATTTTTAATAATTTATTATCAACTTCCTTAAAATATTCTTCTTTATATTTTTCATATTTTTTTATAAAATTTTCCATTTATATTATATTAGATTAAAAAAATTATGCAGTAGAAATATAAATATCTAATACTCTAGCTGATGGTTCTTTGATATCTCCTACCCATTTTGGTAACCAAAAATATGGTATAACATTAACTGAATTTTTATTAAATAATCTTTCAAATTCCATACGATAGAATAATGCTTCTTTTGATGGAGGTGTATTGTAAGGATATTCTTTAACAATATCATTCATACTAACATTTTTAAATCTTTCATTCATTTCTTCCTGAACTATTTGATACCATGATTTTTTTATTGATGAAACACCATCACTAAATGCTTCTTTACTTCTGTATAAAACCTCGGTTGGTAAAATTCCACAATCTCTAAAAGATTCACGTAATAACCATTTTTCTATACCATCAATCGGAATAGTAAGTTTTGGCTCAATTGAAAGATATAATGAAATAAATCTGTGATCTAAAAATGGTAATCTTGCCTCCAAACCATTGCTAGCTATACCTCTATCAGCTCTTTGTCCATCAAAATATATAATATCCCTCAATAATCTTCTAGTATCTTCTTGTGCAACATCAACATTCGGTGCTTTATGATTATATTTATAACCTTTAGTAAGTTCATCTGAACCATCACCAATTAATAATACCTTAATATTTGTATTTTCTCTCACCCATTTACTAATTAAATATTGACCGACTGAAGCTCTTACTGTTGTTATATCATAAGTTTCAATATTATAAACAATTGTTGGAATTGCATCAATGAACTCTTTTTCCTTAAAAACAACATGTGTATGATCTGAACCAATGTAATTTGAAACCATTCTAGCATAAGGTTCATCTGTTGAACCTGTTTCTAATCCACAGCTAAAGGTTTTAATTTTTATATTAAAACATTTAAAATATTTAGCTGCAATTGCACAAACTAAACTACTATCTAATCCACCAGATAATAAAAATCCAATAGGAACATCTGAATTTAATCTATCAATTACACATTCTGTAAATGTTTCATAAATTAATTTTTTACAATATTCTAAATCTTTTTCCATATAAACTGGAGTGAAACTATCTACATCATAAAACTTTTTCCATACTGGATTAAAATTTTTAAAATCAATTTCTGTTAAATCAATTGATATAAAAGTACCACCTCTTACTTGATCTACTTTATAATTAATATTATTATCAGGATTAGTGTGAACAATTCCTTTAAGTTCCGAACTAAAGTTAATACTATTTTCATCATATGAAATATACAATGGTCTAACTCCTAGAGGATCTCTTGCTACATGTAAAATAATATTTTCATTATTTATGTCTAGAATTATAAAAGCAAATTCACCAATAAGATTTTTACATGTTTCTTCAATTCCATATCTTAAATAAATTTCTGGAATTACTTTGCAATCAGACTCTTGTTGTAAATTACTATCTAAATTATAATTTTCAATTAATTTTTTATAATTATAAATTTCACCATTACATATTGTGTAAATTGTTCTATTTTCCTCTTCAAGATGAATTACAAAAGGCTGATCGCCCCTATGTGAGGTATCTATAATAGATAAACGATGAAAACCTAGTATTGCATTTAATTCATTTAATAAATGTAAATTTATTAATTTAGAACGTTCTGGTCCACGAGGAGTAATTTCATTATAATATTGATACAATTTCCCAAGATATTCTGAAGTTAACTTCTTATTGGTCAAATAAGCCCAAATTCCACACATTATATATTGTGTATAAGTATTTATATCCTTATATATTATATTAATAAATTTCAACTTTTATTATATAATTATCATTATTTTATAATAAATAATATTATAAAATGATACGTTCCTAACAGGGTTTGAACCTGTGACCTATCGGTTAACAGCCGATCGCTCTAACCAACTGAGCTATAGAAACATAGGGAAACAGACTTTCTGCTCCTATTATAGTTAATAAACAAATCTTTAAATTATTTTAATAAAAATTGATTATTTATATTTTAATAATTTATATAATAAATGATAGATACAGAGGAAGTACTAAAATTTAAAATAATTAGTTCAAATAAAAATCATTATGCATTTAGATTAAATAATATTTTCAATGATGAAATATTATTTTATATTGAAATATATGATATTATACCTGTAACATTATTATTAAAAAATGATATTAAAAAAAAAATAAAAAATTTTACAAAAACAAGTAAATATTTAGTAAAATATAAATATCTTTTACATACTTATGAAATTCATGGTATTTCTATACCAATAACAATAAATTATTATAATGAAGATTTAATATATTATGTAGAAAATGCTATAAAAAATAATTTGATAACACACAATGATAATAATATTTGTAATCATACAGATTATATATTATCTATAATCTTTCATAAAAAATATATTAAAAATAAATTACTAGATAATCAAATATTATTAGTAAATGGATATTTTCTATTAAATAAAATTATTCACGCATATAATAATCCAAATAGATTATTATGTCAATTAAGATTTGAAAAAAATTTTAATTTATTTTATAATAAAAATAATTTTATATAATTTATTTTAATTAAAATTATTTGTCACCATATAAACGTTTGGAGTTACTAAACCATAAACTATACCATAACCTTTTGTTAATACATTTCCTGTTCCAGCTGTATTACCACTAACATTATTAATGTTGTTATATTCTGCTAATACTTCTGGAGTATTTGTGTACCAAGGATTATTACAGCAGCAATTATTTTTTTTATGACAAGATTTTTTCTTATGACAAGATTTTTTCTTATGACAAGATTTCTTGTGACTAGATTTATTCTTATGACAAGATTTTTTCTTATGATAAGATTTCTTTGAAGTTGAACTAGAATTATTAGATTTTGACATATATTAAAATAATCTTATATAAAAAAAATATTGTGGTAGTATTATTTTTTATAAAAATAAATGGTTTAAAATAAACTTTATACTATCTAAATGATCTTAAACATTATATATAGTAGAATTCTTATTAGTTGGTATCATACTATAATTATTTGTTAAAATATATGGAATATCTGCAGCATTAGCAATAACTCCATAATTTAATGAAAGTGTACTACCTGGTAAATATTCTTGTAAAAATAAACCATAATTATTTGTTAATGTATTTCTAGATACACCAAAATCACCATTTACATCATTAAATAATATTGGTTGGTCTGAAATTGTTGGCGTAGTTGTTGTATTTGTTGATAAATTATTACTAGAATTATTATTTTGTAAAAAATTATTTACACTTTTTGGTTGTGCTTGAAAATATATTTTTTGTCCTGACATTTCTATTATAAAATAATATTATATTAAAATTTATAATTAATTCATCACCTAATTATTTTATATTATTAATTATTATAAAATTATTAAATATTATAATTAACTTGACATAAAAATTTACCATTTAATAAACTTTCTTTATTATATGTCATTATACTATTATCAGGATAATTTAAAACACATCCTCCAGCCTCTTCAACTATTATTTGTGACGCACAAATATCCCATTCCATCGTATTGCCAAATCTTGGATATAAATCAGCTTCTCCTTCAGCAACTTTCATAAATTTAATTGAAGAACCACTACTAATTGTTTCTTTTTTATCAATTTTATTAATAAAATTTATAGTTTCATTATCTAAATGACTTTTTGAAATAATTATATTAATAGTATCATCTATTCTTTTTTTTTTACACTTTATAATTTTTTTTTCCATTGTATTTAAATCTATTTTCCAGGCACCCTTATTTTCTTCAGCACAATACATAATATTTATAGCTGGTATAGTTACTATACCAAATATAGGTTTATTTTTATAACATAAACCAATATTTACTGTAAATTCACCATTTTTATTTATAAATTCTTTTGTCCCATCTATTGGATCTACTAAAAAAAAATATTCCCATTTATTTCTAACATCATAAGGTATTTCTTTATTTTCTTCACTTATTATTGGTATATTTGGAAACCAAATTGATAATTTATCTTCAATTAATTTTGATACTAATTTATCAGCTTCTGTAACTGGAGACTTATCTTCCTTATAAAATATTTCAAAATTTGTTTCATAAATACTCATAATTTCTTTATGAATTGAGTTAATAAATTCAATCCACAATTCTAATTCTTTATTTATAAATTTAAAATTATTATTCATGTATATAGTAATATTATAAAAAAATTAATAATTATTATCTAATATTGGTACTCTTAAAATGTCATTTCGTTTAGGTCTTGTCCATCGTAAAAATCTATTTTGTATTAAATATTGCATGCAATTTAATATTATTGGTATTATTAAAATAACAAATAATAATTCTTCTTTTTTATTATTCCAAAGATTATCAAACCATTCTAAACTTGAAATCCAATAATTATGACTAAAATATATTATTAAACTACATATCATTCTTGCAGTTATACTAACAAATAACCAATGAAATGTTTGAATTTTCCATACAGTATATCTATCAGGTATAAATTCATAATAACCAATTGTTAAATATTTATTTGTAAAATTAGGAAAACATATTTTTAATAATTTTATTGTTAATATTGAAAATAAAATACTTAATCCAACACCTATAATTGTATCAACTAAAAATTGAATTAAAAACCAACCACATTGATATTGTGTATTTCCTGAATTTGATAATGACATGGCAAAAAATATTGCCCAAAAATGTCCTATTAAAGAACTCAAACCTTGTTTTATATTGTCCATAAACCATAATTTCCATGTTCGTTTTTCAGAAAAATATATATTTTTATTACAACATTTATTATATAGGCATTTTGTAACAGACTGATAAATATTTTTATAATTATTTTCTATAAAAATTTTATGCAAAAATAAAACTGAAATTGAACTAAAAAATACAATTATTTGTAAATAAAATGCAAATTCATTTCCTATTAATATACATGAATTATCCATATATAAAATTATATGATATATATCTTAAATTTTTTTATAAAAATTGAAAATATTTAGTAAATATCTTATAAATTATAAAATGTTAGAATATATTAAAGATATAAAAATTAATATTATATATCTTTTTATATTTTTATTATTATCTAAATACGACATATTAATTATTATTTTAAATAAATTATACTTATTTAATTATACATCATTATTTATATTATTAAATATAATAGGATTATATTTATTTATAAAAAATATATCTTTTGAAATAAATTTAAAATTTAATATAAAATATAATTAATAAAAAAATATTATAATGATTTAATCTGTTCAAGCACACATCTTTGACTAATAACTCTATTATAATTTTCTTGATAGCTATCTAATTTACATTTTTCTAGACAAGGACATGTATGATTTTCTGGAAGTCTATGAATATTACAATAATGACATAAACAATAATTGCAATCTCCTGTAATCATGGTTGATTTTTTAGAACACACTGAACATCTATTCGATATAATTTTATAATAAAATGTATTCATATCCTCTGTAATATTAACAAAATTTTCATAATGTAAATTAGGGGTTTCAATATTGTAAATAAAAATGTCACCAATTGGTATTTTTATTTTTTCTGCTAAATTTTTTTTTAATTCATATATATTTTTTATATTTTCAATTTTATATATTATATTTTTATCCTCTTCATTGTTTGAATTAATTTTAGGAAAAGCAGAAATATTAACCATTATAGATATAATATATTATTATAAAAATTTTTCAATTTTTATCATTGAATTTTATAAAAATATTTATGTTCCCGTACTACCAAAACCACCTTCACCCCTCTCAGTCTTAACTAATTCATCAACTTCTTGTAAATTATCTGTAAAAATCTTTTCAAAAATTAATTGTGCTATTCTATCTCCTGTTTTTATATTAAAGTCATTATCTCCATGATTAAATAAAATGACCTTAATTTCACCAGTATAATCACTATCAATAACTCCCGCACCGACTTGTATACCATATTTAAATGCTAATCCACTTCTTGGTGCTAATCGTGCATAACAATCTTTTGGTACCATTATAGATATTCCAGTAGGTACTGCCAGCCATTTATGTGGAGGAATAATCATATCTACTGAAGAACTAATATCAAGTCCAGCACTGCCTTCTGTAGCTCTTTTTGGAACAACAGCATGTGAAACTAATTTCTTTACTTGAAACATATAAGTATATAATTAATAATATTAATTACAAAAATCAATTTTTCTAATGTAAATATTATGTAAATTTATTTTTATATAATTCATTAAAAATAATCAGTCCTTCATGATATTCTTTTCCACCAGGATAACCATTACTTAATGGAGGCATGACAGATAGTTCCTTAGATAATTTATGTCTAAATAATATTCTTTTTGCAAAAATTACTCTAAAATATGATTGTAAATTTTTTAGGATATTATTATTTTCTATAATCCAATCTATTAAATATTTAAAAACTTTGTCTTGTACAAGATGCATTTTTAATAAATTATTTTCGCTACAATACTCACCTAAAATTTCATATAATTCGCTGTCTTCATCTTCAAGATTAAATTCATTATCATCCTCATTATTATCTTCATTATAATTTACTTTTTTTTTTTCAATAAAATTAAATAATTTTTTAATATCATAATCATTTAATAATAGATAATTATAAATTTCAATTGGATTTAACTTTAGATAGTCTTTCATATAATCAATAATATGATTACAATCATATTCATATAAATTTGTATGGTTCCCATCAATATATTTATCTTCACAAAAAAAATTAATAAATTCATCTTCAGAATAAATACTAAATTCTAATTCAGTATATATTTTGGATACACTTAATAACCAATTATGTGGTGGCGACCATGCTGTATTAAATTCATATTCTAGTTTATTATTGGAATATTCTTCACTTACTGTTATATCATATGGTTCCCATTTTGTGCTCCATTTTTGTATACTCTCTTCATACCAATTATCTTCATCAATAGGCACTAAATTTGAAAAACATAATATTTCTTCATTTTCTTCTTTATCAATATTTTCTTTTTTTTTATTTTCAAAATAAAATTTCTCTAATATTTCTTGATCCCCTTCTATTATTAGATGATTATACACATTATTAGGCATAATTATAATATTAAATTTTCACTATTAAAATATAATATCAATTTTTATAAAAAGTTATTTATGTATACAAAAAGAATAAATTCCTTCAGTATGAAAACAAGTTAGGCATACAGGAGGCGCATACCCTGTATTGATTTCAATAATTTTACCATTAATTTTTTCAATAATCATACCTTCATTCGAATTTCTTGCAATGTAAGTATATGTTCTATCCATCCTTTAAATTATTAATATTATTATTTTATAATTTCAATTTTATATAAAAATCTTAATTTTCTTTAGTAATAACATCATAAATTCAAAATGTTTTGGTAAATAAGTAATTTATAATAAATACACAATTTTTACTTTTTGATTTTTATTAAAAAAATTTATCTCCCGCCACAATCATGCAGGACTTTATCTTCCTGGTAATAATCATCATCGTCGCCATACATGTAGTACCAGCGATACCTGGACCAATTTTGGGCGTGCAAACGCCTGTAAAACTCTTCCTCGACAACAGAGCAAGATCGTGTTTCAAAACCATGTGCTGCACGTATGCGTTTTGCAGCCATTGCCCAATTCAATTGACGATTGGACATACTCGCAACAGGATTGACAATGGATTCAGCTGAACTGGCCATTGTACCATAGTCAAAGATTTTGGGGGGTGGTACAGAATATGAATATTTTCAATTTTTTAGTTAATATTATAATTATAAAATATCATATGCAATTTTTATAATACTTCTATAACCTGTATTTACTGAAGTTACCATATGTGATGCACCATTTCCCTGAGTAATTATAATTGAGTTATTTTGAGTAATTATATCATGCATTTTATTTGTATCATCATCGATCCAAACTGTTTTAGAATCAGAATTATTTTCTAAAGTATATACAATTTCAATTTGAGGACAATTTTTATTTACATTATCAACCAAATCTCTATGCCATAACATTTTACCACCCTTTTCATAAATTCTAAATTCTATAGGGAGATTTGTTGAAGGTTTAACCTTAAAACCTAATATATTGTTAAGATAATTAATAAAATTATTCCCATAAAAAATAGTATTAATATATGAATTTTTATCAACTACAATAGTTTTTCTATTAACAAAGTTTGAGTAATCTTCTTTAAGATATGGTCTCATTACAATACATTCT
>JACCDO010638945.1_pt1 | contig 18534 bp, 17 predicted proteins | sample 7446101 | NCBI WGS metagenome assembly JACCDO01 (sample SAMN15323440, study PRJNA562643) | freshwater metagenome | isolation source: river surface water | place: USA:Blue River Watershed | collected 2017-08-16 | reverse complement strand
GCCATGTCGTTCGAGAATTGCTGCTGTTCCGCTGGTGGCTAGCACCTTGTAACCTAGCTGTTGCAATCGGCGAACTGGCAAGACCAGGTGTGGCTTATCGCGATCGGCAACTGAAACAAAGACGCTGCCGCTCTTCGGCAGTGCACTTCCGGCAGCAGCCTGGCTCTTCGCGAATGCCTTTGGGAAATCAACGTCCATACCCATTACTTCACCGGTTGAGCGCATTTCCGGACCTAGCAGCGAGTCAACGAAACGACCATCCTTGGTGGCAAAACGCTTGAACGGTAATACGGCCTCTTTAACCGCAATGCTCGATCCAGCTGGGATGTAGGTTCCATCCTTGGCTGGTAGTGCTCCTTGTGCGATTAGCTCAGCGATGGATTCACCAACCATTACGCGTGACGCTGCCTTGGCCAGTGTGATCCCAAGTGCTTTCGAGACGAAAGGAACTGTGCGTGACGCGCGAGGGTTAGCTTCAAGCACGTAAAGAACATCGCTAGCAAGGGCAAACTGCACGTTTAGCAATCCGCGCACTCCAACTCCCTTCGCGATTGCGAGAGTTGCTTCACGCACACGTGAGATTTGAGTTGTGCTCATGGTCACCGGAGGCAATGTACAGCTCGAGTCACCCGAGTGAATTCCTGCCTCTTCAATGTGTTCCATAACGCCACCGACGTAAAGTTGCTCGCCATCGTAAAGGGCATCGATGTCAATTTCTATAGCATCATCGAGGAAACGGTCAACTAATAGTGGGAAGCCTTCTCCAACAATTCCCTGATCTTTGATGCGATCGAAGTAGTCGACTAGAGATTCCTGGTCGTAAACAATTTCCATGCCGCGTCCACCAAGCACGTATGAAGGTCGCACTAGCACCGGATATCCGATGCGTGCCGCGATTACTTCAGCCTCGGCGAGAGTGATTGCAGTGCCATTCGCAGGTGCTAGTAACTTTGCGTCGTCAAGAATCTTCGAGAAGTAGCCGCGCTCTTCTGCCAGATCGATTGCTTCAGGTGTTGTACCCAAAATTGGTACTCCCGCTGCTTTTAGACCCTTGGCAAGACCAAGAGCGGTCTGACCACCAAGTTGAACGATTACCCCAACTAATTCGCCAGACTGCTGCTCGGCGTGAATAACTTCGAGAACATCCTCGAGAGTAAGCGGTTCGAAGTAGAGACGATCGCTAGTGTCGTAGTCCGTAGAAACTGTCTCGGGGTTGCAGTTGATCATGATGGTTTCGTAGCCAGCATCGCTCAAGGCAAACGACGCGTGTACACATGAATAGTCAAACTCAACGCCCTGACCGATTCGGTTTGGACCAGAACCGAGGATGACTACTTTCTTGCGACCAGATGGAGAAACTTCGGTCTCTTGCTCATAGGTGCTGTAGTAGTAAGGCGTTTCAGCGGGGAACTCCCCTGCACAGGTGTCTACTGTCTTATAGACCGGGCGCAGTCCAAGGCTGTGACGCATGGCGCGCACCTCTGCCTCGCTAATGCCACGCAATTGAGCAATCTGAGCGTCGCTAAAACCGTGATCCTTGCCGTGTCGGATGATGTCGCCATCTAGATGTCCAGCATCAGCGATAGTTGCTGCAACTTCATTGATCAAGACAATCTGATCGATGAACCATGGGTCGATCTTGGTTGCCTCAAAAACTTCGTCAGCGGTTGCTCCTGCACGTAGTGCCTGTTGAACCGAGACGATACGTCCATCTGTAGGCACCTTGATCAGTTCAAGCAATGCGCTCTTTGACGCAGGGATTTCGCCCCAGTGGAATGAAGAACCCCGACGTTCAAGTGAACGAAGTGCCTTTTGCAAAGCCTGGCTGTAGTTACGACCAAGTGCCATGGCTTCGCCAACCGACTTCATGGTGGTGGTTAGCGTGGCATCCGCTGCGGGGAATTTTTCAAATGCGAAGCGCGGAACTTTCACCACGATGTAATCGAGGGTCGGTTCAAAGCTTGCCGGGGTGACCTTGGTGATGTCGTTTGGAATCTCATCAAGGGTGTAACCGACGGCGAGCTTCGCAGCAATCTTGGCAATCGGGAACCCGGTTGCTTTTGAAGCCAAAGCAGAAGAACGTGAAACACGAGGATTCATCTCGATGACAATGACACGACCGCTAACCGGATCGACCGCAAACTGAATGTTGCATCCACCGGTATCAACACCTACGTCACGAATGATTTGTATGCCGATGTCGCGTAAATTCTGGAACTCGCGGTCGGTCAGCGTTAATGCAGGCGCAACGGTAATTGAGTCACCGGTGTGTACACCAACCGGGTCAACGTTTTCGATCGAGCAGACCACAACACAGTTGTCGTTCTTGTCGCGCATTAGCTCAAGCTCATACTCTTTCCAGCCGAGAATTGATTCTTCAAGAAGAACTTCGGTGGTTGGGCTTGCTTGCAACCCTGCGCCTGCGATTCTTCGCAAGTCATCTTCGTTATATGCAAAACCTGAGCCGAGTCCACCCATTGTGAAAGACGGCCGAACCACCATTGGATAACCGAGCACCTCAACCGCAGCGAGGCACTCCTCCATCGTGTGAGCAATCACCGAGCGAGCGACATCCGCTCCTGCATCAAGAACTAACTGCTTGAAGATCTGGCGGTCTTCGCCTTTCTTTATGGCATCAACCTTGGCTCCAATTAGCTCAACGTTGTACTTGTCAAGAATTCCAAGTTCGTGCAGCGACATAGCCGCATTTAAAGCAGTCTGACCGCCAAGAGTGGGCAGAATCGCATCCGGCTTTTCCTTGACGATGATCGACTCGATAACTTCCGGAGTAATCGGTTCGATGTAGGTGGCATCGGCGAAGTCTGGGTCGGTCATGATGGTCGCTGGGTTTGAGTTGATCAAAATAACTCGAATACCCTCGGCACGCAAAACGCGGCAAGCCTGGGTGCCCGAGTAGTCAAACTCACATGCCTGACCGATGACGATTGGGCCAGAGCCGATAACGAGAACACTTTTTATGTCATTACGTTTTGGCATTATTTTCCTGCCTTATTGTTTTGAATCATGTTGACCAAGCGGTCAAATAGGTAATTACTGTCACGAGGTCCGGCTGCTGCTTCAGGGTGGTACTGAACTGAGAATGCGGGAATGTCTTCACACTGAAGACCTTCGACACAATCATCGTTAAGTGAAACGTGTGAAACCTTAACGCGTCCGTATCCGTTAGGGCTCTGCACTGAATCTAATCCGTCTACTTTCACAGCAAACCCGTGGTTGTGAGCCGTCACTTCTACTTTGCCTGTAGTGCGATCCATCACTGGCTGATTAATGCCGCGGTGACCGAAAGGCAATTTGTAGGTGTCGAAACCAAGCGCGCGTCCGAGCAACTGGTTACCGAAGCAAATACCAAAGAATGGAATTTTCTGGTCGAGCACTTCGCGAAGTACTGCCACCTGTCCGCCTGCAGCTTCTGGGTCGCCAGGACCATTCGAGTAGAACACTGCATCAGGTGACCAGGCTAGCAATTCATTTGCGGTTACCTTGGCTGGGAAAACCTTGACCTGAAGTCCGCGCTCAACCATGTTCTCAATCGTTGATTTCTTGATTCCTAAATCGACGATGGCAACCTTGCCAATTATCTTGTCCGCAGGAGTTTCTTCGTATGCTGCTGCCGTGGTTACCTGATCTGAAAGTGATAGTCCTTGCATTTTTACCGAACTCCGCACACTCTCTAATAACTCGGCCTCGGAAGCCTCGGCAGCGATGCCACTGAAGATTCCGGCTCGCATAGAGCCAGCGCTACGCAGGTGTCTGGTTAGTGCACGAGTGTCGATACCACTGATGCCGACGATGCCGTATTTGGCCAATTCGTCATCGAGGGATTTCTCGGCGCGGAAGTTACTAACGATGCGTGACGGGTCGCGAACTACATACCCGGCAACCCAAATCTTGTCCGATTCTTCATCACGACTGTTGACTCCGGTATTGCCGATGTGCGGTGCAGTCTGCACCACAATCTGTCCGGCATAAGACGGATCGGTAAGGGTTTCCTGGTAGCCGGTCATGCCGGTTGCGAAAACTAGTTCACCCAGGGTGGAACCCTCGATGCCGTACTGTCGTCCTGCAAATACTTTGCCGTCTTCGAGCACTAGTAGTGCCTGAGTCATGCGATCTCCTCTTGTTTTTGAAGTGCTCCGTTTAGAACGGTGAAGCGTCCGTTGAAAATTGTGTGAATTACAGCACCAGGAAGTTCTCGGTCTGTGTATGGATTGTTTACGCTCTTACTCGCGGTCTCACGTGCAATTTTGCGCTGAGCTTTTGGATCAATCAGCGTTAGGTTTGCTGTGCGGCCAACCGCTAATTCACCATGATTTCCGTCACCAGCGATTTCGGCTGGCTTTGAAGAAAGCACGCTCTCTAGGCGTTTCCAGTCAGATTTGCCTGATTCAATCAACACCAGTTGTGCAACTGATGCTGCAGTCTCTAGCCCGACCATGCCAAATGCGGCTGCGTTCCATTCGCAATCTTTTGCCTCGATTGGATGAGGAGCGTGGTCAGTGGCAACGATGTCAATGGTTCCGTCGATTAGTGCTTCACGAAGTGCGAGCACATCGGCTTCGGTTCGAAGTGGTGGATTCACTTTGTAAATTGGATCGTAGCTTCGTGCTAATTCGTCCGTGAGTAACAAATGGTGAGGTGTCACCTCGGCCGTAACATTTATACCGCGAGACTTTGCCCAGCGAACGATTTCCACCGATCCCTTTGTCGAGAGGTGACAAATGTGAATTCGACTACCAACATGTTCAGCTAGCAACACATCTCGCGCAATTATGGATTCCTCTGCAACAGCGGGCCAACCTGCCAGACCAAGTTCACTGCTGACTAATCCAGCGTTCATCTGCGCACCTTCGGTCAAACGTGGTTCCTGCGCATGCTGGGCAATTACGCCACCGAACGCTTTCACGTACTCAAGTGCACGGCGCATCAATAGTGGATCGCTCACACACTTTCCGTCATCGCTGAATACTTTGACGGCCGCTTTGGATTGAGCCATCGCCCCAAGTTCGGCTAATTGCTTTCCCTCGAGACCGACGGTAACCGCTCCGATGGGAAACACATCGACGTAACCGGCTTCGATTCCAAGCGAACGAATCTGCTCTACTACGCCTGCGGTATCGGCAACTGGGTCAGTATTTGCCATGGCGTGTACGGCAGTGAAGCCACCGAGTGCGGCTGACTGAGTGCCGGTGAGTACTGTTTCACTTGCTTCGTATCCAGGTTCGCGTAGGTGAGTGTGTAGATCAACGAAACCAGCGAGGGCAATCAAACCAGAGCAATCAATAACCTGATCGCCAGCTAAATTGCTTCCGATCGCTTCAATCTTGTCGGCAGTGATCTTAATGTCGACTTCTCGCCCATCGCTGAGCTGAGCTCCCTTGAGCACAATGCTATTCATTGACTGCCTTCTCCCCGCTAATCAAGCTGTAGAGAACAGCCATGCGTACGTTGATTCCATTGGCAACCTGCTGAAGGATTGTTGATTGCTCACTATCGGCTGCAATGGAAGAAATTTCTAGACCGCGATTCATCGGGCCAGGATGCATTATTGCGGTCTTGGCACTGAGCTTTTGGAAACGCTCAGCTGTGAGACCCCAAATACGGTGATACTCACTCTCGCTTGGGAAGAACGAAGCCGACATGCGCTCGAGTTGCACTCGCAGCATCATGACTACATCTGGTTTCACTGATTTCAGTGCATCATCAAAATCAAAGTGTTTATTACTGCCGAAACCACCGGGCATTAGCGTTGGCGGTGCAACCAGGTGTACTTCCGCTCCGAGAGTGTTCAGTAAGTGGAAGTTTGAACGTGCGACTCTGGAGTGCGATATGTCACCGACTATGGCAACCTTCACACCATCCAAATCCTTGCCCTTGGTATTTCCATTTCCATAAATTCTTTCGCGAATCGTCATCGCATCTAGAAGTGCTTGTGTCGGGTGTTCGTGGGTTCCATCGCCTGCATTAATCACCGGTGTGTCGATCCAACCGCGATGGGCAAGGTTGTATGCAGCTCCGCTTGCCGAGTGTCGAACCACGAATGCATCGACTCCACTGGCCGCGAGGGTTTGTACCGTGTCCTTGAGTGACTCACCCTTCGAAACGCTAGAACCCTTAGCCGAAAAGTTGATCAGATCTGCCGAGAGTCGTTTAGCAGCAATCTCGAAAGATATTCTGGTTCGGGTTGAATCCTCAAAAAAGAGATTAACTACTGTTTTGTTTCGTAGTGTTGGGAGCTTGCGACTCTCGCGCTGATTAACCAATGACATTTCGTCGGCTAAATCCAAGATTCCAATGGCTTCATCAGAAGAAATATTCGCGGTACTTAGTAAGTGCTTCACTGCGAAATCACCACTGCATCTTCGCCGTCGACAGGATCTAGGTGAACCATAATTCGCTCTTCACGCGCCGTTGGAAGATTTTTTCCAACATAGTCTGCTCTAATCGGTAATTCGCGGTGCCCGCGATCAACCAGAACGGCGAGACGAACAGCTTTTGGCCTTCCGTAGGCATTCAATGCATCGAGTGCGGCACGGATAGTTCGTCCGCTATAGAGCACATCATCCACTAAAACAACTACTTTGTCGTCGATGCCTCCGCTGGGGATTGTGGTCTGGGTCACTTCGCGCGTGGGGTTGCGATGCAAATCGTCTCGATACATGGTGATGTCCAAACGACCTAGAAAGTCGGCAGGCATTGCAGTTCCGGTACGGCGAATGATTTGGGCGATGCGCTCGGCAAGAATTACTCCGCGAGTTGGAATGCCGAGGATTACGAGGTCGTCAACTCCACGGTTGGCCTCTAAGATTTCGTGAGCGATTCGAGTGATTGCTCGATTGATGTCGTCACTACTCAAGACGGTGCGTGTTCCCACGCCCACCTCCTTCTGCGCCTCTCTGGACGCCTTTAAAGGATGATGTTGCTTCTAAAATTCTAGGCTATAAAGCAGTTCTAGTTGACACAATTTTGCCGAGTAGGCCGTTGACGAATCCTGCAGAGCTGTCGGTTGAGTACTCCTTGGCCATTTCAACTGCTTCATCGATGGCCACAGCATCTGGGATTTCATCATTGAACAGAATTTCCCAAGTAGCCAGTCGCAAGATAGCGCGGTCGAGTGCAGGCATACGAGTCAGCGACCAGCCTTGAGCGTAGGTCGAAAGTTCATCATCGATCTCGTTCTGGTGCTGCAAAACGCCTAAAACGGCCTGGCGGGCATAGTTGAAAATTTCGCCCTGGCTGGCGCGGTCTTCGCTCTGATGTTCGGCTTCGTCTAGCAGATCATTCGCCATGCCATCACGAAGATCAGCTGCGAAAAGTGCGTCTACCGCGCGTTTGCGGGCTTTAGTTCTTGCGCTCACCGATTAGTCGTTGATGCGTCCGAGGTACTCACCGGTACGGGTGTCCACCTTGACCTTGGTGTTCTGCTCCACGAAAAGCGGAACGTTGATTTGCAAGCCAGTTTCTAGAGTTGCTGGCTTGGTACCACCGGTCGAGCGGTCACCCTGAAGCCCAGGCTCGGTGTAAGTAATTTCTAGGATTACCGAAGCTGGAAGTTCAACATAGATTGGGTTTCCCTCGTGCAATGCAACGGTCGCTACCTGGTTTTCGAGTAGGTAGCCGGCAGCATCTCCAACGATGGCATCGCTTAGGCTGACCTGGTCGTAGGTGTCGGCATCCATAAACACGAAAGCTGATCCGTCGTTGTAAAGGTAAGACATGTTGCGCTTGTCTACGTTTGCGGTCTCAACCTTTACACCCGCGTTGAAAGTCTTGTCGACAACCTTGCCGCTGAGCACGTTTTTAAGCTTGGTACGAACGAAAGCTGGCCCTTTACCTGGCTTTACGTGCTGGAATTCAATAACAGCCCAAAGCTGTCCATCGATGTTGAGTACCATACCGTTTTTTAGGTCGTTTGAAGTAGCCATGCTAAAGCAACACTCGTTTCTGAAAGTTTTTTGCGGGAATCCGAATTACTAGTTTAGACCAGTTGAGTCAGTGCCAATAGGTAAGAATCGACACCAAAGCCAGCGATCACTCCGGTGGCTACGCCAGAAATGACTGAAGTGTGCCGGAATTCCTCTCGTGCATGAGGATTGCTGAGGTGTACTTCAATAAGCTTTTGTCCACCCTTGGTAACCATGGTCGCAGCGTCTCTCACCGCATATGAATAATGGGTGAAAGCTGCGGGGTTCAAAACCACATCTACCCCAGCGTCTACAGCCTCGTGCAGCCAGGAGATGAGCTCCGCCTCACTATCGGTCTGTCGAACGTCCGCGGTTAGCCCTAGCGAATTTGCTTTCGATTCAACTGCTCGAACCAGACCAGCCCAATCGGTTGAACCGTAAATATCAGGTTCGCGAGAACCAAGCCTGCCCAAATTCGGGCCGTTCAGAACGAATACCTTAGTCATGTTTCTAGGCTACCGACTAATCGATGATTTCTTGATATGCGGCGTGCAAAAGCTCCACCGATGGCGCGGTAAGAATGCTGGTCTTGCCAACATCATCGAGAACAACAAACCTCAGCGACCCGGCACGTGATTTTTTGTCGCGTTGCATTGTGGCGAGCAATTTCTCGAATTCAGTAGCGCGATAAGAAACTGGGAGTCCGAGACTCTTCAGAATGGTTCGATGACGATCAACAACTGCTGGTGATAACTTTCCAGCTAATTGAGCAAGCTCAGCTACAAAAACCATACCAATCGCTACCGCGACGCCATGACGCCACTGATAGCGCTCGTTGTGCTCGATCGCGTGTCCAAGAGTATGACCATAGTTCAAAATTTCGCGGATACCCAGATCATTGAGATCCTCAGATACGACTCGGGCCTTAATTTGAACACAACGTACGATCAACTCTCTAAATTGCTCCGAGTGGATGTCAGTTGCAGCATCCACATCGGCTTCAAGAATGTCAAGAATTTCCGGGTCTGCGATGAAGCCACACTTTACGATTTCGCCATAACTCGCTAGTAACTCATTGCGAGGCAGTGTCTCCAAAGTGTTCAAGTCGATGAGCACAGCGCTTGGCGCGTGAAATGAACCAACCAAATTCTTTCCCTCGGCTGTGTTGATGCCAGTTTTCCCCCCAACGGCGGCATCGACCATGCCGAGCAAGGTGGTGGGAATCTGAATGACCTTCACGCCGCGTAACCAGGTTGCTGCAACAAAACCCGCGAGATCGGTGGTAGAGCCACCGCCAAATCCAATAACCGCGTCAGATCTTGTGAAGTCGGCTTTGCCTAAAATCCCCCAACAGAATGCGGCTACCTCAACGCGCTTTGCATCTTCGCTGTCTGGAACCCCGGCAAGCAGAACTTCGTAACCGGCTTTATTCAATTCAGTTTGAAGTTGTTCGGCCGAAACGGCTAGGCCTACGGGGTGAATTACCAGAACCTTTTTGACCGAATCACCGAGGTGCTTTGGAACCTCATTGAGGAGCGAACGCCCGATGACAACATCGTAAGAATTAGTTCCGGTTACCGGAATTACGTTTAGCTCAGTCATGATGCTCTAATTCTGCCTTGATTTCAGCCACGGTGCGCTTGATTGGATGCCCGGAACAGTCGATTGTGATGTCGGCGACCTCTTCGTAGAAGGCTTTGCGTTGATCGTAAAGTTTGCGCCAATCCTCAATGCCGTTCTTCAACAATGGACGATTGCCCTGCGCAATTCGTTTGGCCATATGGGTGCCGTCAGTTTTGAGATATACAACTCTTGCTAGTTTTAGAGATTCCCTGTTCGCGGAACTGATCACCGCACCACCACCAGTTGCAACTACAGCTTGTTGATTAACTGCAAAAGTCAGGTAATCCTCTTCGAGCTTTCTGAACGCAGGCTCACCGTGCTTTGCAAAGAATTCCGAGATTGAGCCGTGATCTTTAACAAACAACGCATCGGTATCTAGAAAAATCAAACCGAGCGCACTAGCTAGCTTCTTACCAACCGTGGTCTTACCAACACCGGCTGGACCAACTAAAACTATTGCCTGGTAATCGGCCATAACTACTCGATGTGAGATTGCAAAACGTCAGGAATGTTAGCGAGGTAACTATCCATGTTGCGCTTGGTTTCGGCAAGTGAATCGCCGCCAAATTTTTCGAGCACAGAATTGGCAATAACCAAAGCGACCATTGCTTCAGCCACAACACCAGCTGCTGGAACGGCGCAGACATCTGAACGCTGGTGGTGAGCTTTTGCAGCATCGCCAGTAGCGACGTCGATGGTTTGAAGCGCACGTGGAACTGTGCTGATTGGTTTCATCGCGGCACGAACACGCAATACTTCGCCGTTACTCATCCCGCCCTCGATACCGCCAGCTCGATCAGTAAGACGTCGTGATACACCATCTGTGCGAACGATTTCATCGTGTGCTGCTGAACCGCGACGACGTGCGGTTTCAAAACCGTCGCCCACCTCAACACCTTTGATTGCCTGAATGCCCATTAGCGCGCCAGCCAATTGCGAATCGAGACGACGATCCCAGTGCACAAATGAACCTAAACCGGGTGGACATCCATAAACTAAGGTCTCCACTACTCCACCAAGTGTGTCGCCATCCTTGTGCGCCTCGTCCACCTCAGCAACCATTGATGCAGACAGGGCAGGATCAAAAGCTCTCAGCGGATCTAAATCAATTGCCGATAGGTCTGATGGCTTTGGTAATTGAAGGTCTCTGCCGCCATCAACTGAGCCAATTGCAACTGTGTGTGTAATCAATTCGATGCCGAGCTCATTTAGAAAGTTACTGGCAACGCGTCCCAGTGCAACTCTGGCAGCTGTCTCGCGAGCAGATGCTCGTTCGAGCACCGGACGTGAATCCAAGAAACCGTATTTTTGCATTCCGGTGAAATCTGCATGTCCAGGGCGAGGACGAGTCAGCGCCTCAGCCCTAGCCCCAGTAAGTTTTTCGGCTTCGACCGGGTCGGAAGCCATGACATCCTGCCACTTCGGCCACTCGGTCTTGGCAACGGCTATAGCGATCGGACCACCCATCGAAGAACCGTGACGCACGCCACCGCTGATTGAGACCTCATCTTGTTCAAATTGCATACGGGCACCACGGCCGTAGCCGAGACGACGTCGAGCAAGTGAATCTTGAATGTCGCTGGTTTGAACCGGTACTCCGGCAGGCATTCCCTCAAGAACGGCCACTAATTCCGGGCCGTGAGACTCACCGGCAGTAATCCATCGCAACATTCTCTAATTCTGCCACAGGACGTGCAGGTATTGGCTAAATGAGCCCCAAAGCGTCTCGCATTGCTAGCATCACAGCCGGTTCATTAAACACTTCGACACTTGGATCGCCCTCGGTGAAAATACGAATCTGTGCAATTGCTTGCCAAAGCAGCATTTCTATCCCTGAAATAACTTTGAGGTCGTTCTTAATCCAGAGTTGCGCGGCTTCACTTGGCCAAGGCTCATAAGCTACATCAAATAGCACGCCGCGTGGTTTTCTGAACCACGCCTTGTTTAGTTTGCGAACTGATTGGTCAATCGCTCTTGCTGGCAGTGTGCTTAGTACTAGGTCACTCGTGCTCAAAGCCTTGGGTAGCGAGACGGTGGCCATGCTCTTTATTCCGATTGCCTTACCAAACTCAATGATTTGCCGAATAGTCTCACGATTTCGAGCTGCAATTTGAATCTTTGCCGACGGGTAACTTCTATGCACGGCTAAAACGGCGCTAATAGCTGTCGCTCCGCTCCCAATCACTGAAACCAACTTAGGTTCACTAATGTTTGCTGCTTCAAGAGCCTTTTGCATACCGAAAACATCTGTATTGAAGGCAACCCAACCTTCATCGGTGCGTAGAAGCGTATTTGCGGCATTCGTAATCCTTGATGTTTCATCCGAAGTGACAGCAAGCCGAAGTGCTTCAACTTTGAGTGGCGCTGTCACACTCAATCCAAGCCAACTGTGATCCAACGTATCGACAAATTGTCGAAGGTTGTTTTTCTCAATGCGAACTTTCGAGTAACCGAACGGTTTACCCAAGACACCGTAAGCCGAGCCATGAATTAGCGGTGACTTCGAGTGCTCAATTGGTGAGCCAACCACGGCCAGATTCCTATTCATAGCCTGGATTCTCCAGCATCCATTGACGCCACTTCTTCACAGATACCGCATGTTGGGCATAGGTCTCGTTGAACTCGGTCTCACCTGTTTTCAAGTTGATGGCGCAGAAGTAAAGCCATTTACCGTCAGCAGGATGAAGGGCAGCATCGATAGCTACAGAACCAGGTGCCGAAATTGGCCCAATCGGAAGTCCTTCGTGTAGGTATGTGTTGTAACCATTCGGATTAGCTCGATCGGCTGCGGATGTGCTCACTGTCTTACCGTTGACTCCGTAACTGACAGTTGCGTCAGATTGCAGATGCATTCCTTTTTCAAGTCGGTTGAGAAAAACTCTAGATACCTTATAGAAATCCGGTTCCAAACGAGCTTCTGCTTGAATTAGCGCTGCGAGAGTCAGGACTTTATGCGCATCGCCAACTGATACGCCGTAATGCTGAAGTTCCTGCTTCATCCTCGAAACCATTTGTTTGAGTATGGAACTTGCATTCACTCCAGGGTCAAAGTCATAGGTCGCTGGGAAAAGCCAACCCTCAGCACTGACCTCAGATGTTGGGATACCCAATCCACTGAGATCCTTGGAAGCATTCTGTAGCTCAGACAGAGCCACTCCAGTCTTTGCTGATAGCTCCGTTAGAACCTTGCTGATTCGCCATCCCTCTTTAATGGTGACCTTTTTGGAGACTCGGTTATTCGGGTCGGCAATTGCATCGAGTGCCGCGCTTGAACTCATTTCAAGTTTCAACTGGTAAGTGCCCGGATAAAATACCTGATCCCGCGAGATAAGAAGCTTGTACACAGATCGATATGACTTGACCACTTTGAGGTCAACCAATTGCTGTGCAATAACAGCACCATCATCACCCTCGCGGATAACCAGCGTCACATTTCCGTGCCCAGTTCCGTTGTAGTCAGCACCTGAAACGACATCCCATGCGTTTCTTATAACACCACGATTCACATAACCGAGCACCAAGGAAATGCCAAGCACTGCAACTACGATGACAATGAATCGTCTGCGCTTGAATTTATTCATCTGCTCGGTAGTCCTTTATAGCTAAGCCTGGTTCAGCGCCAAGAGTTTTTTCGGCGTTCATGGCTGACTCAAGTATTACAGCCGCGGCAGCACTATCTATGAATGCCCGCTGTGAACGAGTGTCTTTGCCAGTTGCGTGCAGAGCGTTCGAGGCAACTTTTGAGGTAAGACGTTCGTCAACTAGGCGAATTGGAATTTGTGTTGCTTCCGCTAACTTCCTTGCGACTTCGACAGCGTCCTTAGTGGAGGGCGTTATTTCATTTTTCAAGTTGACTGGTAGGCCAACGTAAATTTCGATTGCATCCTCGGCTGAAACAATCGCAAGCAGCTCCCGAATGGTTTCTTCATCTGACTCTCGCCTAATGATGTGTTCGCGTGGTGTTGCGAGGATTGCATGAAAATCAGAAATCGCTACGCCGATACGTGCTTTGCCAATATCGAAGGCCACTCGCCTACCCGTGCGCATAACTACTTAGCTAGTTCACCGCGAATGGCAGAAATTGCTTCATCGATCTTCGAAATGTCAGAACCGCCACCTTGCGCAGTGTCATCCTTACCGCCACCACCGCCGCCGAGTACCGAACTGGCGAGCTTCACTAGAGCGCCAGCCTTTGCGCCGAGATTCTGAGCCTGCTTTGTAAGTGCGATAACCACCATTGGCTTGCCGTCGATTTCTGCAAATAGCACAGCAACTGCAGCGTCGTTTTGCAATAGATCTCGCAACTGAAGCGTTAGTGTACGAAGTTCATCGGCCGCTCCTAGTGAGCCTACGTTTGCGATTGCTAGACGCACCTGACCGACATTTTCCGCTGCGCTCAGGATAGCTGGAAGCATGGTGGCAAGTTGCTGAGCCTGAAGTGCAGAAAGCTTCCGCTGTGCAGTCTTCAGCTCTTCCACAGCATTGATAATGCGATCCTCAAGGCCATCACGATTCGACTTGAACAATTCTGACAAACGAGAAACTAAAGCACGCTCGTTGGCCAAAGCACGGAAAGCCTCGATACCAACTAATGCTTCGAGGCGACGTGATCCTGATCCAACCGAGGATTCACCGATAAGTGAAATCAAACCAACCTGCGAACTGCGTGCTACGTGAGTACCACCGCAAAGTTCTCTAGACCACGGTCCGCCGATTTGCACAACACGTACGCTCTCGTCATAGGTTTCACCGAACAGTGCAACCGCTCCCCACTGCTTAGCCTCTGGTAACGACATGAACTGGGCACTGACGGCTAAGTCCTGACGGATGGCGAGATTCGTAACTTCCTCGATTTCAGATTTGGTTGAGTCACTGAGAGCCTGGCTCCAGGAGTAATCCAAGCGCAAGTACCCCGGCTTGTTATATGAACCTGACTGCAACGCAGTTGGTCCAAGTACTTCGCGAAGCGCTGCGTGAACCAAGTGTGTGCCTGAGTGAGCCTGAGTTGCACCGAGGCGCCAGTTGGCATCAACTTGAGTGCTTGCCTTGGCACCAACACCGATTTCACCAGTGCGGACAATCACCTTGTGGCTGATCAAACCCTTTACTGGCTTCTGCACATCGAGCACTTCGAGTTCAAAACCATCGCCACTGATCAATCCAGCGTCGGAATCCTGTCCGCCCGATTCTGCATAAAAAGATGTTTCATCCAGGATTACCTCGGCAATTTGCCCCTGGCTGGCCTTGTTCACTTGAGAGCCATCAGCTATAAGTCCAAGAACCTTTGCTTCAGTTTTCAATTCTTCGTAACCAGTGAACCTAGTGACACCGAGCTGTCTGAACGATGAATAGACCGAGAGATCCGTGCCGCCCATTTTCTTTTCGCGGGCATCGGCTTTTGCCCTGTCGCGCTGCTCTGTCATAAGAGCCTTGAATCCATCTCGATCGACTGACAAGCCAGCTTCTTCAGCGATCTCAAGAGTCAAGTCAATTGGGAAGCCGTAAGTATCGTGAAGCAGGAAAGCAGTTTCACCATTCAACTGCTTACTGCCTGCTGACTTAGTGCCGGAGATTGCCTCGTCCAAAACTGCAGTACCTGAAGTCAAAGTTCTAAGGAAGGCCTCTTCTTCAGCTACCGCAGTTCGCAAAATGCGTTCGAATTCGGTTTCGAGTTCAGGGTAAGCCGCTTTCATTGCGTTCTTCGAGGTATCAAACAATTGGGTGAAGGTAGGCGTCTCGACACCAAGTAGACGCATAGAGCGGACAGTTCTGCGCAGTAGTCGACGCAAAACATATCCGCGTCCATCGTTTGCCGGAGTCACACCATCACAAATCAGCATCAGCGCTGAGCGCACGTGGTCGGCTACTACACGCATGCGAACGTCGTCCTCGACAGATGCACCGTAAGTTTTACCGCTGAGCTTTGCAGCCAGGTCGAGAACCGGTCGAACCTGATCAATTTCATAGAGGTTCTCAACGCCCTGCATCAAGAAGGCAACTCGTTCGCGGCCCATTCCGGTGTCAATGTTTTTCTTTGGAAGTTCTCCAAGAATTTCGAAACTGTCCTTGCCAGTTCCCTCGCCACGCTCGTATTGCATGAAAACGAGGTTCCAAATTTCGATGTAACGATCTTCGTCAGCTTCTGGGCCACCCTCCCGGCCATAAGCAGGTCCGCGGTCATAATAGATTTCAGAACAAGGTCCGGCTGGTCCTGGTTGACCAGTTGACCAGTAGTTGTCTTTCATTCCACGACGCTGAATCCGCTCCATAGGAATGTCTGCGACATCTCTCCAAATCTGAATACTCTCGTCATCGTCTTTGTAAACGGTAACCCACAACAATTGCGGGTCTAGTTCAAGACCACCCTCGCTCTGTGGCTTGGTGAGAAATTCCCAAGCAAAAGAAATGGCGTCTTTTTTGAAATAGTCTCCGAAGGAAAAGTTTCCATTCATCTGGAAGAAAGTTCCATGACGAGTGGTTTTACCGACTTCTTCGATGTCAAGTGTGCGGACACATTTTTGAACGGAAGTTGCTCGCGCGAAAGGTGCAGGCACAAGTCCACTCATGTATGGAATGAATGGAACCATTCCAGCGACCGTGAACAAAAGTGAAGGGTCTTCACTAATTAGTGATGCACTTGGGACAACCGTGTGTCCCTTGCTTTCAAAAAAATCTAGCCAGCGACGGCGAATTTCAGCCGTCTGCATTACTTATTGCGCGGCTTAGTTGCCGGTGACTTCTTTGGAGCAGCTTTGCGAACAGTTGTCGGCTTCTTCGCTGCTGACTTTACGGCAGGCTTCTTCGCTACTGGCTTTGCAAGCTCGGCCTCGCGCTCACGGAATCCTTCGGTAACGGCAGCACCAAACTCCTTTGCGCGAGCGGCTGCCTCGTCTACAGCGGCTGCGGCTTTAGGGTTTTCGGCCAACTGCTTAGCCACGGCTAGACCAGCTGCGATGCCAGTTACGAACCAGAAAATCTTCTTCATGATTTCTACTTACCCTTCTTGCCAAGCAAAGCTGAGCGCAGTCCTTGTGTTAGACCTGCGATTTTCACCAACGGAGCTCCAACCGATGCGCTGAATACAGCAACGAGTGATTTTACGTTGGTGGTTACTTCTGAAACGTTTTCAGTAATCACGTCTAGACGTGCTAGCTGCTTATTAGTTTCGGTAACTGTGGTGGTTAGTTCAGTGAGTAGCGGAGCAACTGAATCGTTTAGATCGTGAACTGAATCACGCGTCTCGTCGATCAATCGTCCAAGCTTTAGCAATGGGACGCCGATAAAAATCACAAGCAAAACAAATGCTGATGCTGCAATTATTGCTGCGACTTCTCCGCCACTCATCTGAACTCCTAAATTGATTTACGAAGCTTTAGCGAGCTGCGTAGTACTCAACCACGAGCTGAACTTCACAGGTAACTGGAACTTCAGCGCGCTTTGGACGACGTACCAAAGTTGCGTGCAACTTTGCTAGGTCAACGCTTAGGTAAGCAGGTACTGGAGGGAGAACATCAACGTGTCCACCTGCAGCTGCAACCTGGAATGGTTCGGTAACTTCACTCTTGGCGTGTACGTGAACCATCTGGCCAGGCTTTACGCGGAATGAAGGACGGTCGATGCGCTCGCCGTTCACAAGAATGTGACGGTGAACAACCATCTGACGAGCCTGTGCGATTGTGCGTGCAAAACCTGCACGAAGCACAAGAGCGTCAAGACGCATCTCTAGAAGCTCAACTAGGTTTTCACCAGTTAGACCCTGAGTGCGCTTTGCTTCCTGGAAAGTCTTACGAAGCTGAGCTTCGCGAATTCCGTACTGTGCGCGAAGACGCTGCTTCTCGCGTAGACGAACTGCGTAGTCGCTGTCAGCCTTCTTCTTAGTGCGACCGTGCTCACCTGGAGCATATGGACGCTTTTCTAGATACTTGGCAGCCTTTGGGGTAAGTGCTAGTCCGAGTGAGCGAGACAGACGAGTCTTGCTACGAGTACGTGTTGTCTTTGACACGTTTTCCTTTCGATGAGCCATTGGCTCGATAGCGGTATTTGTTCACATTTCGGTTCAGAGGTCGAACCTTTTGCCACGGATTCATCTGGCTATTAGACGAACCGCACCGTTGATCACACTTACAGCCGATAGGTGTGGTCGAGTCGGCAACCTTGAAAGTCTACCGAACAAAGGGCACCAAATAAAAGGTGCTAGCGCTTGAAACTCCGAATTATTGACCTGAGTTTGGGCCAGCGTTCGGCCATTTCACGCTCTGCGCCGATTTCTTTGGGTCGGTAATACTCGGCTTTAATCAAATCTCCCTCCAAATAACGTTGTGGGAGCACTGCCCTGGCGTCATCGTGTGGGTATTGATAGCCCTTCCCGTTGCCTAATTTTGCAGCTCCAGGGTAATTTGAGCTCCTAAGTGCTGGTGGGACTTCCCCGCTCATTCCATTCCTGACATCCTCTAGCGCCTGATTGATGGCTAAATAGGCAGAATTCGATTTTGGAGCGAGAGCCAAGTAAATCGTTGCTTCAGCAAGTGGAATGCGACCTTCTGGCATTCCAATTAGTGAAACGGTCTCGGCCGCTGCTACGGCAAGCGAGAGTGCTTGAGGGTCGGCTAGTCCTATGTCCTCTGCCGCCAGAATCATTAGTCGACGCGCGATGAATCTTGGATCTTCGCCACCCTCAATCATGCGTGCTAAGTAGTGAATTGCGGCATCAGCATCAGATCCGCGCACCGACTTGATAAATGCACTAATGATGTCGTAGTGCTGATCACCATCTCGGTCATATCGAATGAGAGCGCGGTCAATCGCTGCCTCTACCGCAGTATCCGAAATTTCGACTGGAGCTTTCGATCCCGGATCTTCAACCGCAAGTGCTGCCGCTTCAAGAATGGTCAATGCTCTACGAGCATCACCGCTCGATAATTGGCTAATTTTTTTAGCTAGCTCGTCACTTAGAACGAATTTGCTATTCAATCCACGCGGGTCGATGACT
>JACCDO010173339.1_pt1 | contig 18545 bp, 10 predicted proteins | sample 7446101 | NCBI WGS metagenome assembly JACCDO01 (sample SAMN15323440, study PRJNA562643) | freshwater metagenome | isolation source: river surface water | place: USA:Blue River Watershed | collected 2017-08-16 | reverse complement strand
TACGATAACTCGCTGCAAAGTCTCGCTGGTATAGACATGCTGCAGTACACGCCTATTGAAGAGATTAATTTAGGAATGAATGAATTAACATCATTGCCTACTGAATTTGGTCAGATATCTACATTACAAGTTGTTTGGTTGGATGATAATCAGTTTGAGTTATTTCCATCGTGCTTGTTTCAGTTAACAAATCTTAAAGCGCTTCGATTGAGTAATAACATGTTACACGAGGTACCTCCCATGATAGAATCCCTAGATAGATTAGAAATATTAGCACTAGATAACAATGAAATTATTGATTTTCCAAACGGTTTATTGAGTCTAAAAAGGTTGAAGCAGTTGTGGCTTCGTCAAAATAAGATAGAAACATTGCCACACAATCTTTCTGCCTTAGAGTCGTTAGAAACTTTCTCAATAAGCAGTAATAGATTGTCCTCATTACCGGATAATATATGGGAGATTTCGAAATTAAAATGCCTTTATATCAATGGAAATAAGCTAACGTCCATCTCTTTACCAGCCGATGCGAAGCATGAACTGGTGATAAATGCGGCAAACAATGGAATTCTAGAGTTGCCGAGTGAGTTAGCACTACTCGATGTTAAAAATGGTGTCATTGTTCATAATCTTGTTAATATAAATTTGTTCGGAAATCCCTGCGTCACGAAAGGCGGCGAGAAAGAAAAGAAACGCGTGGAGGAGCTACTGTAACTGTAAATACTCTCATCTCTATCTAGTCAGTACCGCTTTCTTCTTTTCATCAGAATTTTAGTCAGAATAATAAGTAAATACCTAGCACTGTGACGAATGAGGGCGGCACAATCATTATTGAGACGCATGAGCTCGTCATCTAAAGGAGGTATGTATGTATTCGATCGTGAGTTGAAGAAACGACAACGTCAATGGGCTTATAGCCAATCAAACAGTGAAGAATACGATTACCTGCGGCATGAATGTGCTGATCGAATTATAGATAGAATACAAGATATTACGAAGAAATTTCCATCAGTGTTAGAGTTAGGCTGCCATAAAGGACATGTATATGATAGTTTAGTTAAAAATAGTAGTAAAGATTATATAATAGGAGGAATAGAGAAATATTTGCAATGTGACAGTATTAATGATATTATCGCGAGTAATAGAAATAAGCAAGGGAATGGTAGCATAATAACACTAGAACATCAAGTTATTGATCATGAAAATCCATTGCCATTCAAAGACGAACAATTTGATTTAGTACTATCATCATTAGATTTCCATTGGATTAATGACATTCCTTCATTATTACAATCTGTTCATAGAGTCCTTAAACCTGACGGTGCTTTCATAGGATGTATGCTTGGTGGTAGCACCTTGCAAGAATTAAGATATTCCTTTTATTTAGCCGAACAAGAAAGGAAAGGAGGCTTATCTCCCCATGCATCACCATTTTCATTACCATCTGATGTCGCAGCACTTATGCAAGGTGCGGGATATAATTTGCCAACTATCGATGTAGACACAATAACAATAGGATATCCCGACGTATTTTCCCTCATGGATCATCTTGGACGAATGGGTGAGGGTCATGCAGCTCTCAGTAGACATCTTTCTGTGGGCAAGGATACGATGCTATCGATGGCATCCATCTACCAAGAACTGTATGGTCTGGAGGACGGCACCATACCAGCTACATTTCAAGTTATCTACGTGATCGGTTGGAAGTATCACCAAGATCAAAGCAAGCCGTGCAAGAGAGGCTCGGCACCTAAAGGACTAGCCAACAAGAGTCCCGTGTAACAGAGCACAGTACTTAGTAAACAAGATGGCATATATATTATTACATGTAATTATGTATAACAAGAAATAATCCGTAAATGCAAAATAAACCGGTCACATTCTGCCTACAATGAACTAGCACATATAAAGTTAAAATAGGATGGCTCCACTACCCCATCCTCGTCTAATAACACAAACAAACTAAAACTTAGAAAATAATTTTACCTCTTTGTAACACCTAACATAAAGTTGTAAATAATCTGCCCGATGACGTTGACGGAGACAAACTCTTCAACATCCGGGTTGAAATCGCACAAGTCTAGCATGCACACATTGGGATCTGCACCACTTGCATGAGCAATTGACAGAATTTCTTCCGCATGGAATCCAACGGTGTTGGGAGCCGATACACCTGGGAAATCTTTGGAGCAAATAGACTGTAAATTGAGGGAAACACAAACTGATCGAGAGCGACCCGTTGACGAGTTGCTGCCAAGCTTCTTGAGGGTATCCACATAGCTATCGGTGGTTGCAGCAACATTAGCGGTGTTAGTGAACAAGTCCGCACATTGACGGATGTCCTTGTTCAGCCATTGGACTTGACCACCGCGTTCCTGGACATACTCAGCTTGCTCACGTGTGCATCTTGTGCCTTGACAACCAAAAGCTACTAGGCGACCCTCGCAATGATTCATGGAACCAATACCGTTGACTGGAGGTGAGAATTTAGCGTCTTCAAGCAAGTTAAGCACAGCAGTTTCAGCAAGTGATGTCTTATCGATATCAGTTCCTAAACCTTTGACAGACAAGCCCGAGTTGACAACTGCCACACCAATGTTACCACCAATAACGGATATTAATCCGAGGACGGAGTAGTACGACTGGTCACTGCTTCCACCGATCACAATAGGTATTGCGCCGTTGCTGAGTACTTTGCTGACAACCGATGCCAAGAATTGATGGGCTTCACTGAGACTGAGATTCCTGGGCACATTGCCCGCATCAACAAGAGGAATGCTGGACACATCCAAGCCGGATTCAGGATTTATTAGTGAACCAAAATCTCCGTGAAATAAAAAGTTGCGGAGAGCTGCAGGGCCACGTGCTTGACCATTTTTTCTTCCGATAGCACTTGCACCTTGGTCATAGGGAAATCCTATGATGACAATGGAGCCTTTGTCGTACTTGGGAACAGAATCCAAAACTAACTCCTTTTCAACGGCTAGACCTTCTGGTTCCATGAACCCAGTTTGCAATAACTTCCCACGATGTGGTTGATCGTCAATAGATAACTTCTGCATTGATGAGGCAACCGAAGCAGATGCTTTGCTACTAATGGACTCGGTACTCATCAGTGATAATCCTGGAGGTCCAGCAGTTGGTCCTGCATAGGAAGGATTACGATTGACGGTTGAATAAGCTGGTTTCATAGATTTCATTCGGCGAGAACCAGGTGTTGCAAAGTACGATGCTGGTAAATTCAGAGTAAGTACTGGAAGAGTACTCATGATTGGTTGAACCTTTTCAGGCTCATACTCATCAGCTCTGGACACAGTTAAAACACGGTTTTGGAATAAAATACCATCAAGTGCAAGAGTAGCTGCTGCAATTTCAATACTGTTAACTTCAAGGAAACCATATTCTTTGTCGCCACAAATAAATGCGTTAAGAACATGTTGGGTGCCTGGTGGCTCATTTAATCCCGTTGTAATAACTTCATCAAAAAAATTGGCTAACAATTCAGGATCTTTGCATTCTTTTGGAAAACCACAAATATAAAGTCTTCTCGCATGTCTGGTGGACTGATACTCAACGATATTAATGAACTTGGTCACGTTGTTAGATAAGCTGTTGTTGGTGTAAACTATACCATTTTGAGGTGATTGACTCTGATTTTTATTCGCAGAGTTATAAACACGACTGAATTTAGAGTTCTTGCCAATTTCGTCATCTCTTGGCTTGTAATTTAAGTTATTACCAAATGAAGATGAATTGTTTCTGAACCACTCAGCATCATCACTGCTATCACGAAGTGATGATGAATATTGTAATGGTTTACTTGAATTAGTGCTGTTGCTTGAATTTGAAACTATTGGATTGTTCCATAAGTTTCCAAGTCTAAAAAAGGTTAAGATAGGACAATAAGTGGATATACATATTATTAATGAATGAGGTAGTGTAAAAACCTTCTCTGGTTGTTATTGCTGTCGTCCCAATCCATTCCTAACATATAACAACCGATCGAAAATTAAGTAAAACTATTTTAAAAATTTATTTATTCCTGAGTATTAGAATAGAATGAGTATGTGAATAATGAGATGAATGAGTAATTGTGAGATGAATGAGTGAGTATGAGATGAATGAGTGAGTGAAAGAAGTAACATACCGCAATAAAATGAAGAAAAAATGAAAAGAAAGCTTCTTCACGCTGCTACGTCCAGCCTTGAAGCACGCCCTTTTTGTCCTCTCTCTTCCTCTCCTTGTAAGGTGAGGTGGCTGGTTCCGCTAGGGTTGATCTGATTGATCAAACCAACCTACTTATATTGTATGAGGAATGAGAATTGACGCATACATAAAGTTTAAAATATGGTTGTATTAATAGATAACTAGATTTAGATACCTATATCCTTGGTATAAATTTAGACCCTGTGACAAGTTGCCAATTCTAACATACCAATTAGACTTCTTAATAGTGGTTCAGTTTCCGATTCTTTATATTATGGTCCAATTACTATAAATCAATATAATATAGTTATTCTGAAAAATATCGGCCTCCTCTCGGCCTTGATATTTGAGGAAACAGGTGGAAAAGAGTTTTGAAACAGAGCAATGCGACTTTTTAGTGGTCTGTTGCGACCAAGCAGTCGCTTGCTAGCATGCGCCGTGCGCCCTGTGACACATAGGAGCCTGTTTACTACTGCATCATTCAATATTATGCCAGTTTCCATATTCAGTAGTCCATTAAAGCCTTCCCTTGCGATGAACGTTCTCCATGTAAATAGAATTGGAGCTGTTCGTACAATGGCAAACCATAGACATAAGAAAATTATCAAGTTAGCGAAAGGTTTTAGAGGAAGAGCTAATAGATGCTTTCGTACAGCTGTGCGAAGGGTTCAAAAAGCTAGAAAATATGCATATATTGGTAGAAAATTAAAGAAACGTGATATGAGATCATTGTGGATTCAAAGAATGAACGCAGCCTGTCGTATTTACGGTATTGCATATAACAACTTTATCCATTGGCTAAGTAGGTCAAATATAAAGTTAAATAGAAAAGTATTATCTGACTTAGCTAATACAGAACCATTGTCTTTTCGATCTATCATTGATGTTGTGCAAAAAGCGAACGGAAAATAAGTATAGAATAGAATACACAAAAATTATATAGAATGTATATATTATCATAAGTTTGCTAGGTCAGTCAACGCAGTTCTTCTTATAATATTCGCTTTGGAACTAAAATCAGCAACAGTTAAGTCATTTGCATTATATTCTAATATAGAATTACACGCATTGAATGCGCTCTCCAACTCTCCGCTTAAACCAGCCGTGGAGACATCACAGCCGGTGAAGTACAACCCGTCTATATTGGACTTGGCAGTGACAAAATTACTGAACTTGGTATATTTTGATGACAGAATATGTCCACCGACTGTTGGTCCATGCACGTGTATATTGGAATCCTTTCCGTTGCACTTTGGATACAGTTCCGTTAGCTTGTTTCTGGCCTTGTCTATAATCTGCTTCTCTCTCGATTCATCTAATTTATTTCCTTTCGTACCCTTCAACTTGTACATCTTTGGGTCGTTGCTGCACTCTACGATGGGTTCAATTGCTTCGAATTCTACCACTACTACTTGGAACTTTGGTGAGTCACTACTCCAGCTAGGATCTTTGCACGAAGGGCACCAAATTCTGCAATATTTTTCTGGAGACGATTCCCCTTCCAAGTAGTCACACGCAGTCAAGCCCAGCTCGTCACTCGTGCCTATTAGACCAAATATAACATATATTTTTGGCCTCGCCTCCTCGCATGATGCTAACTCTGTGGGCAGGGAACTGGGGCCAACAAGATTGCAATATGTGTGCAGCAGCCCTAGACCGGACACAACTGATTTAGTCGACATTATACGAGTTGCAGGACCTATTTCTACCCCAACGGCTCTGTTCTCCTCGATGATAATTCGATTAATTTTTTTATTTCTATAGATTACACCACCAGTGTAACGAATACATTTCGCTAAATATTTCTCAATGGCGCGGTATCCTCCTACAGGATAGAACAAGCCGTCCTGGATTCGACTCAATCCAGTTGTAACATTGTACACGCTGCAATCATGCGAGTTTACACTCTCATTTGCGGCGTATGCAGCAATTGCACACAAACAGTCCTTTAATATAGAGTGATTCTTGCACTTCGACAATACCCCGTCGATGATCCCGTCGATGGTTTCTCCCTTCACCTCATCGTCGGTGTTGCTGGGTGGACGCCCAACTTTACTTATGGAGGACTTGTATATGTAGTGAGCGTTCTTGGTGAGTAACTCCTCGAATAAGGCAGCAACAGTGGCTTTATCTTTATCATCAAGTACCGACGCCGCGGACAAATCATTTAACAACGACTGCAGCTTGGTTCTGAGAGGAAGAATATTACCGTTGGAGCCAATACTTGGAGTAGAGTCTTTATATCTAACTATTGAGTGAGTGTATCCAGTGCTTTCAGTGCCAACAGGAGCAAAGGTGATGCCACTGTCTCTCTGGTTTGCCGGTGAAATTATATTGAAAAACAGCTTGTATTTATCTGGTTTGTTGATTGACAAGTCTTGCAGCGGGATGGGGCGACAGCAAAAGCCAGCTTTATTGAGATCAATTTCAGGTTGAATGCCATCATCACTTTGTATAACACAGCACTTATGTCCATTTTTGGATAGTAACGCAGCAGTATACAGAGTACTAATATCGTTTCCAATCAGCACATGATCGTACTCATCACTGGAATCTTTTGGATCTGTTACTTCAGAAGTATAATTCATCCAGTCATTAGCAGGAGTAACGATTGATTTTACATGTTGTCTGGGACTTTTCTTGGAATAAAAGTGATATCCTACTAACAAAATAGTCACATAAATTGGGTTCACGTTGAATAGAAATGCACCGATTAAAACTATTATACTGTTATTAACTCTTTTATGTAACATGTAGAGTACAATAACAGCTGTAGCCATCGGTATTAGTGGATCACCCAAAAGCACATCATATCGCACATTCTCCTCGATCCAAACCACGGAGTACTGATATGCAGGATGCAAAATAATGTCTTTAAATATCCCATACTTCACATTTAACTCTCTATCTAATCGTCGCTTCGACGCATCATCTCTCCAATCAAGCAAGATATCCGTAGCTTGAAATTCTATATCCGTCAATGCGACTTCCATTTGCTCGGTGACTGCGTCCCATATTGAGGGACTGACTTCGCCTAATCGCACCATTATACTGGGTGAAGTCTGCTACCTTGGCATCAATCGGAAGAACGTACCTACGGTACTATGACCGGTTTATAGTCAATATAGAATAAGATAATAAGAGAATAAGAGACCTAAAGATATGATTCAAGTATTATTAGTCCACGAAATAACATATAGTTTATCACGTTGTAAATCAGTTAAACCAGTTTACTAGATTCGTCCGGTACTCTCATAGTACCTCGAACGACCGGCCCACTTCCTCAGTTAAAATAGAGTCCATGATAGTGAGATTAGTAATATCCGTGGATCTATTGACAGTAGACTTTGTCAATAAAACACAGGTTAAACTTACCGCCAAGTTTGACTGTTAATTCAAAGGGATTGAGTATGAGCGCGGCGGCCGCGGCCTTTCCAAGTCGGACAAGAACTTGTGATTGAACTAAGGTTTTTTTAAATCGTTGGCACGTCATGCTGCGACGGTTGGTACTCAATACTGGTAGAAATAGACGACATTTTAGTGTTGAACTATCGCCAGTATCATTGGGGCCATTCTTAAAGCAATATGGAGTAAATTTGACTAAACTAGCTTCAGACAACAAGTTGGATGCTGTTATTGGAAGAGATGAGGAGATTCAACGCGCAATACAAGTTTTATGTCGTAGAACAAAGAATAACCCAATATTTCTAGGAGAAGCTGGTGTTGGTAAGACGGCAGTCGCTGAGGGTATTGCATTAAGGATAGCTTCAGGAGATGTACCTAATTTAATGAAGAATAAAGTTATTATAAGTCTTGATATTGCATCCTTATTAAGTGGAACTAAGTTTAGAGGCGAGTTTGAAGAAAGGTTGCGAGGAATACTAGATAATATCCAAAATGCTGGCGAAAGAATTATAATATTTATAGATGAGATACATCTAATAGCTGGGGCTGGTGCAGGTGAAGGAGGAATTGATGCTGGAAATATCCTTAAACCGCCATTAGCACGAGGTTTAATCAGATGTATGGGGGCTACAACATCCGATGAATATCGCAAATACATTGAGAAAGATGGTGCCTTAGCACGAAGGTTTCAACCAATATTTGTATCTGAACCGACCGTAGATAACACTGTGGTCATCTTGAATGGCATCAAGAAGAAGTATGAACTGTACCATAAAATAACAATATCTCCAGAAGCAATATCATCCGCGTGTAAGTTGACATCCAGGTATATAACTGATAGAAAACTTCCTGATAAAGCAATAGATGCACTCGATGAAGCATCGTCGCGGTTTCGGCTCACGCAAGAGTCGAAAACGGCGAAACTTGTAGAATTAGAGACTAAATTGAACGGGCTAAAGGCGAGAAACGATTTGAGTGGTGACGAGTCGGCGCTCTTGGCGACGATTGAGAAGGAGTACAACGAGTTGACCAGTATTTACGACGGTATTCAGCAGCAGATAGAGGTCATCCATGACAACAGAGTGAAACTTGACTCATTAAGTCAAGATTATGACAAAAGTTTGGCGTTGAAAGACTTCGAAAAGTGTAAATTATTGAAGAAGGAAATGGAAGACAAAGCCGTTGAAATGAATAACAATAACAAGATTTTACGCGATAAATATCAAGTCAGTAATACTCTCGACAGTGTGCACGTCGCCGATGTCATAGCGCGAACAACGGGGATACCGATTGGCACTTTGTTGGACGGTGAACGACAGTCGTTATTAACCATGGAGAAGACTCTGGGGACCAAGATAATAGGGCAAGATCCCGCTATCCACGCCATTAGTAAGTGCATCCGCATATCGCGGTCTGGTTTACGATTTCATGACAGACCGTTAGGATGTTTTCTCTTTTTAGGACCTACTGGTACTGGCAAGACGGAGTTGGCCAAGGCATTGTCTGAATATTTATTCCAAAGTAAGGACAACATGCTGCGTATTGACATGAGTGAGTTCATGGAAAGGTACAGTGTCAGTCGTCTGATAGGCTCTGAGCGTGGATACATCGGTTACGAGGAAGGTGGTGTGTTGACTAACTATGTGCGGCGTTATCCCTATTCTTTGTTATTACTAGATGAATTTGAGAAAGCCCATCCTGAAGTATCGAATCTACTATTGCAAGTATTCGACGAAGGTAGACTAGGTGATGCACACGGCAGAATCGTAGACTTCCGCAATACCGTCATCATTCTAACGAGCAACCTGGGATGCGAGGAGATCTACGACAAGCCCGTGGAAGAACGGTACAAAACCGCTGTAGATATTGTTAATAAATGTTTTTCTACTGAATTTGTAAACAGATTAGACGAGATCGTGCTGTTCAACCCACTCGACGAGGCTGCAATCGGCGAGATATGCGAGATTCAACTGAATAAAATAGGCAAGTTATTTCTGGAAAGAAATATTAAGTTAGAGATAAGTGATGGTTGCAAGCAGCACATTGCGACCAACGGATATAGTTCGAAGTACGGCGCCCGCTCGTTGAAGCGATACATCCAGAACGTGCTCTTCACTCCATTATCCTCAATTATACTAGAGAAAGCAAATTTATTAACAGGGAAAAGTATTAAAATTTTATTGAAAAGTGAAGACTCCGCATCACATGACGAGTTAGCCAGTAGTAATGAGTTAAAATTTGTAGTTAAAAAAGTATAATTTATTTATTTGGATAACCCAGTTACAATTTGAGAGGTAATGTTACTGATCTTGTCATCTGCATTAATTTTCACGACCTTTGATGCGTAATGGGTTAACACTGGTGTTGTTTGATTATGATACTCACTTAATCTGGTGCGTAACTTATCTTCAGTATCATCTTGACGCTTAATTAATGGCTCACCAGTGATGTCATCTTTACCAGCAACTTTAGGTGGATTAAAGAAGATATTATATGATCTACCAGATGCTTGATGAATAAGACGACCAGTAACTCTCTTAACTAAAATCTCATCATCAACAGCAAGATTAACAACTTTATCAATTGAATGACCATCTTTAGCTAATATTTCATCTAATTTCTTGGCTTGGTTAGCAGTACGAGGGAAACCATCAAGAATAAAACCTTTCTTACATGATGAATCTTTAATTGCTTCAGCAACAATACCAATAACAATATCATCACTAACAAGTTTACCTGCATCCATCACAGCTTTAGCCTTAAGTCCCATTTCTGTACCAGCCTTCACTGCATCACGCAACATGTCACCAGTTGAAAGGTGACACAAACAAAATTGTTCCTTAATAATAGGTGCTTGTGTGCCCTTTCCAGAACCAGGTGGACCCACGAATATAGTACGAGTTTCCTTGCGCTCTGCGCAGTTCACGCGGCGATGAAGCTCGCTTAATAGATCAGCAGTAGAGATTGTCGCTAATTGCATTTTTGCAAATGTGTTTACTTTACTTTATTTTTTCTTTGTTTTCTTGCGATGAAATTGCGAGTGGAGTGGTTAGGTTATTAAGATTTATAGATAATATACTTGGTGGTAGAGTGAAATAGAAAGTGATTGTGTTGTGCTATTATTAAAACGAGCATGAGATTATTGGGACCATACACTGATGCTAAAATTAACATACGAGAAATTATTAGAGTGATTCTAATATGCTGTATTAGTTGACAGGTCTTCAAAACCTTCGTTTCAACAAAGACTTTCAATAATGATGTAGTGTATCATGTAGAACTAACTATTATTAATTAAGGGATTATCTATAGATGAGTACTTTTTTTAAAATACTTTTTTTAAAATTATTTTTTAAAAAAGGAGGAAGAAAGACTTCCTATAGTTGTCAGCCGTCATATGCATTTAAGTGCATTAATACTGTCTCTATTATTATTCAATAGACTCGCAGTTATCGCAGGCATGTCGTCCATCTCAAAGTTGCGACAATCATTGAATTTATCGGCTATTAAAGAGTTATTATATGTGTGGAAACACCCTGAATGTCTCATTCCAATGCTAGAAATCAAGAAGCTAGACGATTTAAACACGAAGTTTTTAATTGATAAAAACATAAAATGTATTATCTTTGATAAAGATAATACATTAACATATACGTACGTTGACTCACTACATCCATCGGTTGTTGGTAAAATGAAGAATATTATTGATTCATATAAGAATGAAAACGTTGCAATATTATCTAACTCGGTAGGAACTTGCGATGACGACCAATATAAAGGAGCAATTGAAACCGAAAAACAAATCGGTATTAATGTTATCAGACACTTACATAAGAAACCTGGTTGTTTAGATGAAGTTTTGTCTCATTTTAATAAAAATGGGAGCAAGAATGTTCATCCGAATGAAATCTGTATGGTTGGTGACAGACTACTTACCGATGTATTATTTGCTAATAAATATGGGATGATGTCAGTTCTGGTCGCTCCCTTATCTTGGATCAAGGACCATCCTATTGCTAGCATTCTTAGATTCTTTGAGATGTATATCCTGTTGCCGCTAGTCAAACTGTTAGTTGGGGTCAGAAAGCGGCAGTGACAGCTCTATGTCGTAAGTCTTTAATAATTGATTGTATATGTAAAAAATGTAATTAATAAAAATTCTTTTTAAAACCATGTAAAACTATACACTAACACAACCTGGGACAGCTACTTGGCTTACTTCACACGTTTAGGAGTAGACGTTAGAAGAACCGCGTCGTCGTCGACAGCAGGTATCTGGTGGTAGCTGACGCGCTTGCTACCATGACGCTTGTACACATATACACCAGCTACTAACAGCAGCAAAATCAGTGCAGCAACCGCCATTACTGAGGACTCGCCATAGCTCGAACCGAGCTCAAATATCGACCCCGACATGGTCTTGTCGACCGAGGTTAGAGAATCTGTAGGAGATATACCAGGAACGCCAGAGAAGGTGCAGTAGCTGGCGTACTCCGAGCTATCTGTGTCTTTCCAAGGAACCAAGTAGTAGTCACCATTATTCCACGCCTCTTTCACTTCTGCATAGGAATCAGAATAATCGTCATCTGCATCCGAGTCGCCGTCTTCATCGCAGTAGACCGTCTCGCTTCCATAGGCTACGGCTTTCGCATATAGATATGCAGACACTTCACTGTAAGTGTCATCGTCGTACAAATTTGTCGTCTCGTACGGATCGTTTTCCATGTCGAAGAGATACTTTGTGTACGTACCTGCAGCACTGAAACCACAACCAGTGCTTGTCTCCAAAAGGTCGTCGTTATCCAATTCATCTTCGTAGTCGTAGACCTGGTATGCGTCGTCGTACGCGTGGACTAGCTTGTACTTCTTGTTGCGTATTGCGAATACGATATTACTTGAGAAATCGTCGTAATCTTCTCCGTCGGTGAAGTTGTAGTAAATGTTATGCAGCAGCAGCGACCTGGGTGCCTCAGCATCGCCGAAGATTGCATCCGAGTGATCATAACTATCGAGCTCGTAACCGCTAGGAGCTGTGTACGAGATGCCCGCTAAAGACAAGATTGTTGGGAACCAATCAGACACGTGCATCAGATTGCTGTATGTCGTGCCAACGTACTCGTCAGCGATGAGGCCGGAGGAATATATGAACGAGTCCACTCTTATTCCGCCATCAAAGAGTGTTTCTTTCTGACCTACCAAAGGACCGTTTCTGCCACCACGAAGACCACAACCTCCGTTATCTGAAGCATAGATAATGTATGTGTTGTCGGCTTGCCCAGTGCTAGACAAGGCGTCCAAAATCTTGTCAACTGCCTCGTCAAGTAAATACAAGTTCAGGGCTAATTCTTTCCTGAACGAACCTTCGATCCCATCCGTTAGAGTCTCGTAGTTGCTCTCTCCTACATACGAAGTGGGAATCCCGTCTACATCGAAGTCTAGCAAATCGTCATAATATGGCGTATGGACCGCTTGGAATGCGATGTACAAGTACATTGGAGAGTCATCAAAGTCGTGGTTACTTATTATCTCTATGGCTTTATCACGGTAGAAATATGACGAAAAGTCGTACATATCACTGCCGTCGTAACCGTGATAGCACTCGCTGTTCATGTACATCAAGTCATTATACGTGGAGTTCAATGTGCTGATTGCCTTCGACCAATATGTTTCCTCAGCGCCCATGTACCCTAGGTAGTAATCAAAACCTCTACTGACAGGGAGATATGCTGGTGAGTAAAACCCAGCATGCCACTTTCCTAATCCATAAACGGTGTACCCGTTATCCTGTAGCACCTCACTTAAGTAAGTCTCGTCGAGACTAACTCCTACATTTTTCTTCTCATCGAATGACTGCATTTGGGTCCCTGTGTGAATAGGATACCTACCAGTAAATAATGATGCACGTGCTGGGGCACAGCTCTCTTGACTATAGTAATTATTCATATAAACTCCTTTCTTGGCTAGATCGCGAAGTGTAATCGTAGAAGTTTCAAGATCAGCCGATGGTGTCTCGGGGTCGTCATCGTCACTGTCATTGTCATTAACAGCCATGTTCAGGGCGTTAAACTCTAAATCATCTGCAAGAATAAATATAAAATTTGGTGCTGGCGATGCCAGCTCTCTTTTCGAATTCGTTTCTCTCGCACAAATGCTAATAATACATAGCAATAGCGCCAACGTAAACATTGGTTTAAACATTCTACACATAGTGGTGAATATCACACAATAATTCTGGTATGATGACCGAGGGTAATATGCACAAGATGGTGTCACCAGTAGAAGACTCGCTGTGCTGTTACAGTAGCCCACTATGTGTGTGTTCACAATGACACACTCTCCCACCCAATTTTCCTGGATTACGCAGCAACCCCGTTTGAGGTCTGGGCCGGCAGCTGCTCAAGAGCTCCTTACTAAGTGGTTCATTTTACCATTCAATAGTTGCTATTTTGCCCTTGTTGATTGTCTGTTACCTATCAAAGAAAATTTTTCATAAATTTGTCGCTAAAATCACTGTTTACCGTAAATAGTAGTAAATGCGTAGGATGAACCATTTGGGACGCAATCTTAGTTTCATTGATTTCACTGCTGTTTCTATTATTTCAGGCTTTAACAGATTTATACGTGGAATTTCCACTTTAAAACGGCACTACAAATCCCTGTTCACCTCCTAGATTTGTTCATTCCCAGAAGATCCACAAAAGAAATGATATTGCATAGGCACATTCGCTTCCGCGCTACTTATTCCGCTGTCGCTAATCGTCTGATGTCAACATCGGTAGAGCCTGAGTTATTGCTATCACAGCAGCGGCAGGTGGGTATCATAACATTGAATCGTCCAAAGGCTTTGAATTCATTAAATTTACAAATGTGTCGAGATATTAAGCGGAAATTGCTTGATTGGCATACAACAGAGAAGAGTGTCGGAGCATTCATTGTGAAAGGAGCAGGCGGTAAATCATTTTGTGCTGGTGGTGATGTTAAATCAATATATTTAGAGATTGTGGGAATGTCAAATGAAGCAAAAAAAGATTTAGGTACTGGTAAACGAGGTATGTTGTCTTCAGATTTCTTCCGAACAGAGTACGAAATGAATTACTTGCTTGGTACGTCTACTGTACCACAAGTTTCTATATGGGATGGTATAGTTATGGGTGGAGGGGTTGGATTAAGTGTATTAGGTGAATTTAGAATAGCAACTGAAAAAAGTTTATTTGCTATGCCTGAAACAGCTATTGGTCTGTTCCCTGATGTTGGCAGCAGCGCTTGGTTGCCACATTTAAAAGGTGGACAAGGCTTGTATATTGGGTTAACTGGTGCTAGATTAAATGCAATGGATCTAATGGTTACCGGAATAGCTACTCATTACATTCCTAGTGACAAAATTGCCGAAGTTGAGAAGATAATGATTGAAACTTGCTCTGCGGATCCCAATAAAGCCCGCGAGGAGGTCAAAGCAATACTAGCTCATCATTCTTGCCAAATAACGGATCCTGCAATAATCAACAAGTCAGATATAGTAGCGAACAAAGAGTTAATCAATAAATGTTTCTCTGGTGTAACGACAATTGAGGATGTCGTCGCACGCTTGAGTGCAGAAGCAGGCAGCAACGCGTGGGCGGATAAGACGTTAAAAACACTAAATAAAATGTCACCAAATAGTTTAAAGATAACAATGCAGCAGTTACAACAAGGGAAGGACCTGGACCTGAAGAAGTGTCTGGAGATGGAGTTTAAGATAGTCATGAACTGCATGAAGGCGCCTGACTTCACAGAAGGGATCCGCGCTTTGCTTATTGATAAAGATAACAACCCTAAATGGGCAAAGAAGAGTATTGAAGACGTTAAGGCGGAGGAGATAGCAGCTTACTTCACCTTGTCTTCCGATAACGAACTGCAGCTATAAAAATTAGTCACTTTATTGTACCTACATATGAATCTACATATATACACATATACTGGCTTTCTACCAATCTTCTTCGGATGTTTCTGTGTCCGCTTCTTTCTCACCGAACACGTCAAACCCTCGCAGCTGCAATATATCGTTCATGTTGGGATCCATATCCAACTCTTTGTGAGCAGTTTTTTTTGGAGGTGGAGGATTCCGTGCAACTGGTACTGACACGTCAGTAGTAGCTTTGGATAGTCTTGGGGTAACTTTAGTTGGCTGTCGAACCCGCGGTTCCTCTACTTGTTGGGATCTAGCCTTGGGTGCCTTGGTGGGAGCTGGTCTATTGTGCGCTCTCTCCACCACCTCCTCCAACGTATCTTCTAGTCCTTCATACTCAGCACTACTCAATGTTTCACGTGTTGTAGTATCTTGTGTACTATTTTCACGAGCGTTAGCATTCCGATTAGATTTAGCCGTTGATCGCCTGATTCTGTCTCTACCTTTCGTTGTCTTCAAGTTAATAATATTTCTCTTGTCTCTTACCAAGTCATGCTCCGTCACGATCACGTCAGGGATTCTGCTGTAACGGTTCTGCCAAACAACAAACAAATTATTCTTATCTAGGAAATCAACATGACTTCTAGGCACTGCACGATGCACTTTGGGATCAAATGTATTGAGGAACTCTTGTACTCTTGCCTCGATGACTACCAGGGACAGCTCCCGCAGCTTATTCATGTCATACTCCAGGAACCAACCGTTCTTTTGGGTGCAAACTGGCAGTCTTTTGAACGTTGAAATCATTTGAAACAGGCTTTCGTCGTTCAAATTACACACCTGAAACGTGACTTGCGTCTTGATTGTGGAGCCAAAACAAACGATTTCTAGCTCTTCAACGAAGTTGTTATTTGCGCTACTTTCCAGGCGTTTGGACACGTCGAACAGCTGCATGTGATCCAAGTCTACTATTTTATTGTTACTGAGTGTGACCCCGCCTAGGTGGTCAACAAGCCGTTTTAAGGCAGGATGTAGCTTTTCATGAGGAAATTTACATCGGAAACTTTGGAAGTATCTGGACATGGGATCCGTTGTGGGGTTGTAGCCGATCGGACAGATAGAGCTGATAAATGGACCAGTTTTATATGTGAAACAACACTCATTGATGGTTTCCGCTAGCAGATACAGGTTGTCGAAGATTCTCTTGTGGGACTCCAATAAGTAGCGAATAATACAAGGGCGGAACTCTAGAATTGTTAGCAACTGGCTCTTTACCTCGTTATACACGTCTACATGTCGTCTGTTCTTGTTTAAAATGACAACCTCTGTAGGCACCGGATCATTGAACCCAATGACTACCAAGCTAGCATTTTTTGGTTTTGCTCCATCTACTGGCGCCTTCTTCTTGCTCTTGCCACCTTCGCCATCTTCGTCCTCGCTACTGGCTGCCTGGACGCCGCCATCACGAAAGAGATTTGTCTCAAAACTATTCAATATATTTTTTCCTTTACTATTTTTTGTACTTAGTTTATATTTTTGCGCAAATACTCGAGGTATTAACTCTGATACATACTGCTTACTATGCGTGAGTAGATATTCGTCGTTACTTACATTCTCCACAGTTGTAGATGATGGAAGAAATTGGTAGTCACTGGGTTGATGGAAGTAGTACGATATTACAGATTTGCCTACTACTATCACTTTTGGTGGTTCATTTGATTTATTTTTTTTCCTTCGTATTTTAAATACAAATGAAATTGAGTTAGTCTTATGTCCTTCAATCGGACTATGTAATGAATTATAATTAGGTGGCTGAAATTGTATCCCTGTTGATTCTGATTGTAGTAACGCCTTTAACTTACTTTCACCTCCAAGACATTCACATGATCGATCAACTGAGGATGATAATACTGGTAATTGGATGGTTACCAACGGAGTTGGTGCTGAAGTCACAGGAACACCATTTATTTGTAACATTCCAATATAAATTACAAAATATTAAATTATACCACGTATATACACCTCGCCTTCTTTTCAATCACCAAACCAGTTAGTAAATTACTAGCTCACACACCAAGCCACTCCAATTGCTGTGAATTATACTACCTTAGCCCAGCAAAGTGAGTGGGATTACTACTTGGTTGTTCGAGGCATTTTAAAAACTCAGGTGGGCCGTCTACACGGCCCTTTTTCAGCTGCAATTTCTCTTGTTTATTTACATTACATATAATTATTTGGAATACTTCTTGTCCAAGTTCGCGATCGCGTTTTGTACTCGAATTCGAAACAAGAAATTCTTTTTTGTTCGAAGATTTAATTTTTCAAATTCACTGGTAGTCAATCCATACAGTGATAGAACAGCTTGAACAGTTCTAGGAAAACGAGTACATGCATCTTGAACTGTTGTGCACATTGCTGGGAATATATCTGGGTCGCACATGCGAGGTGGTAGCGACTTGATCTTGAGGTCGTTTTGCAGCGCGGTTCGCTGGGACAATCTCTCGTGTTCTATTCTACGAACTGCGTGACAAAAACGATTAAATTTGGTATCTCGTACTTTTAAATAATCAGTACCAAAACTCATTTCAGGGCTGTCCTGCGCGTTGAATGGGGATGTATTTGGCCTTGGAGCGTAACTGCCAGTACCACTTAATGAAGGGAATAAAGGTAACATATTGCTGGTGGAAGCAGTTAAACCACTAATATTCGATTCTAAATCAGCTGCAATTTTATAATAATATGCTTGCAACAATACACGCTGTCGCAAAGAATTATTTCTGACTAATTTTCTCGACAATTCATTGAAAGTATTTGTTTCCAAACCATAGGATTTTACAACTTCATCTACTTTTCTTTCGTATTTATTACATGCTAAATCTACACCTTTGTTGTCAATTCGTAATGACGTTGCTGGATCTGATAATGGTGTACCTTTAAGCTTATGGTACCAATACGCTACAGGATTTAATGACTTCTTTATTTCTAAATCACATTGTATTCTAATTGGTTCAGTTGCTGCCAATATTGCAGCATATTTATGATAATCTACTTC
>JACCDO010993902.1_pt1 | contig 18551 bp, 19 predicted proteins | sample 7446101 | NCBI WGS metagenome assembly JACCDO01 (sample SAMN15323440, study PRJNA562643) | freshwater metagenome | isolation source: river surface water | place: USA:Blue River Watershed | collected 2017-08-16 | reverse complement strand
GATATATAGAATATGGTGCAACTAGCGTAACGGTATCTGTCACATGTACCGACGGTGCTGGTGGTGCTTTAGGTACTGCTACAGCCTCAGTATCAGTACCGCTATTCTCAGCGCCACCTTTCTTCCCACCGTTCTTCCCGCCGTTCTTCCCATTCTTCCCACCGTTCTTCCCACCATTCTTCCCACCGTTCTTCCCACCGTTCTTTCCTTTCTTTCCTCCATTCTTTCCTCCGTTCTTTCCGCCTTTCTTCCCTCCTTACTTCCCCCCTACACCAGTCTGGTCAGACAGCTCATTGCAGACTAGTTCAGCAGTAGAGAATAGCTCATACCAAGATAGCGTTTCGGCACTATATGTAAATAGCTATGCCTTATCCAGCGGGTCACTCCCATCTGGCGTGTCAGTTGCTACAAACGGAACAATCTCTGGTACACCAGCAGATGGTACAGCTGGAACTTATAACTTTGTAGTAAGTGCTTCAGGAGACGGCGGAACAATCTACACAAATCAGCTAACCCTGACCGTGGTAAATGACGGTGGAAAGGCATATGTATATGATGGAGCCACCTCTCAGTGGCGAGAATCGACAGTGTATATATACGATCAAGCTACTTCCCAGTGGGTACCAGCTACCATGAGCGTATATGATCAATCCACCTCTACCTGGAGAGAGACGAACTAGAACACCTAGTGCATTTTAGGGTAAAATAGTAGTAATCTCTGCCTGAAGGACACCATGCCTACAATTAATTTTCCAGATAACCCATCATTCGGTGACACATACACCAATGGGTCACTTAGTTGGACTTGGACTGGGACTACTTGGAGAGCTGTAATAGCCAACACTATTACAGGCCCCACTGGTCCGACTGGCCCTAAGGGCGATACTGGTGCGAGTAGCACTATCCCTGGCCCAACTGGTGCTACAGGTGCAACTGGTGCTGCAGGTCCACAGGGTATTCAGGGTCCGACAGGCCCAACTGGGTCACAAGGGGCACACGGCGAGACTGGCCCGACTGGCCCGCAGGGTAGTGCTGGTGCCGATAGTACAGTTCCAGGTCCGACTGGAGCCACAGGGGCTCAGGGAATTCAGGGTATTCAGGGCGTTCAGGGTGACACTGGTCCGCAGGGTCTTCAAGGGCCTCAAGGTCTTCAAGGTACACAGGGTATCCAGGGGGATACTGGACCGCAGGGTGCTACTGGAGATACTGGACCTCAAGGACTTCAGGGCATCCAGGGAGACACTGGACCTCAAGGGCTTCAGGGCATCCAGGGGGACGTTGGACCGCAGGGTGCTACTGGAGATACTGGACCGCAGGGTGCTACTGGAGATACTGGACCGCAGGGTGCTACTGGAGATACTGGACCGACTGGTCCTCAAGGTGAGCAGGGACTAGGGCTACAAGTAGAAGACGCCCACCCTACCTATGAAGATTTAATACTAAACCACCCAGTGGGAACTCAGGGAGAAGCCCACATAGCAGGTGGAAGCCTATACATCTGGTCAGATGATCAGTCAGCCTGGGTAGACGCAGGTGATCTATTAGGCCCAACAGGACCGCAAGGGTCTCAAGGTGCCACTGGAGCTCAAGGACCTCGAGGCGACACTGGACCTCAAGGTGACACTGGACCTCAAGGGCTTCAGGGAGATACTGGACCGCAGGGCAGCCAGGGGGATACTGGAGCTCAAGGACCTCAAGGGGACACTGGGCCAACTGGGCCACAGGGGTTGCAAGGGGACACTGGGCCACAGGGGTTGACTGGTGCTACTGGAGCTACGGGACCTCAAGGGGCTCAGGGTATTCAAGGTATACAAGGTGATCAAGGGCTGCAAGGAGTCCAGGGTATTCAAGGACCTACTGGTGCGGTTGGAGCTACGGGACCTACTGGTGCGGTTGGAGCTACGGGACCTACTGGTGCGGTTGGAGCTACGGGACCTACTGGTGCGGCTGGTGTAAATGGAGTAGACGGTGCATCTTTCAATCTTCTAGGTTCTTATAGCACTATTGAAGAATTTAACCTAGGCGTTCAGGCAAATGAACCTGGAACTGCATATTTAGTAAATGGGCATCTCTATTTCTGGAATGCAACTACAAGTACTTATGATGATTTAGGTGACATAACTGGCCCTATGGGAGACACAGGGTCATCTGGACCTACAGGCCCTCAAGGTGAAATTGGCCCTACTGGTCCTCAGGGGCAGCAAGGAGATCCAGGCCTGCCGCTAGCTGACCTTGTATTTGACATCACTTCTACAAATAAAATTGCAGCTTCTGTGCTAGAAGCTGGACGCTACGTGGTGACATTCGAAGGCTCTGGGTCACTAGAACTTAGAACATACAGCGGTACCACTCCAAAATTGACACCAATTTTAGAAGTAGCTGATGTCTCCGAGTTTTATAGGGTGCGAATCTCCCTAGAATCTCAGATATCTGGATTTATAAGCTCTGGATCATTTATAGGCAATATGACTGTAGTGGCAGACGTTTCTATACCGACCACAACAAGTCAGGCCCAGTATTCCATCATGGGTGACCCTATTTATTCCGAACCATCAAAAATTTTCACTCCAGGCAATGGAACATTAAATGCCAGAGTATCACTCTCTAACACACCATTTGGTTCTTTTGTATTTTCCGCAAGCGGATCGAATATCTCCGTCTTTTCTACAAAAAATGGCGGTCTATGGGAGACTCATTCCGTTGGATTTAGTGGATCACTAGCGTTCGCTATATATGCTCCAGGTGCGGGAATTCTAGTTGGAACATACAATAGTGGCTTTATATATTCCACGGATGGCGTGGAGTGGCGTGAAATCCCGCACATTGGTCTATCTAGTGATTACTTTGCTAGTGCTACATATTACAATGGACAATTTATAGCCATAGCTGGAAGCAGTAGAGTTTATACTTCAACAGACGGAGTCACCTGGGCTTATAGCCAAACACTACCAGCAAATGGCTATAGGTATCAGTCGCTCACCGTGAATGGCGTAGCATACTCATTCTACAATGGAGGAGTATCTTACACATCAGATGGTGTCAACTGGACTACTCAGTCTGTGTCTATTGCTGTAGACGGGTCAGTTAAGTATCTGAATGGGACATTCTTTGCCACTGGACAAAGTACATCTACCTACTACACATCTACTGATGCCTTAAACTGGACTACTCGTACCTGGCCAGAGTCTAATACCTACTACAGCCTTTCTTATGTTAATGGCACATATATCGCAGTTGGGTATAATGGCAAGGTTTTGACCTCAGCTAATGGCATCTCTTGGACTATAGGATCTGCCCCATATTCAGCGGGTATGACTTCTATTGTTGCACCACTTATCACGGTTACTTTTGCCGATGGCTCTACTAAATTTATTTTAGCTGCATACAATGTCATGTCACCGCAGTGGTTAGTGTCGTCCGATCTAGCTACTTGGACTCAATTCTCTGGCCCAAGTAATCCTTCATGGCAAGGTATTTCATACTTAGGAAGCAATACATTAGTCGCCTCTACAGGTGGACTACTTTGGTACAAGTCTACTAATGATGGCTATACATGGACGTCGTTTACGATGCCAGCAGTAGACCTATATTTCATGGTCAAAGCTCCTAATGGAACCTACGTCGCAATAGGTTACGGTAACTATGCCTATACATCATCTGACATGGTCACATGGACTCAAAGGGCATTCTCTTCGGTGATGCCAAATGGCAGCATTTGGTATGCTCAGGGGCTTGTATCTAACGGTACGGTTCTATATACCTATTCGTATTTTGGTAACTATACGTACTACTACACATCTAGTGATAGTGGAGTTACATGGACTCTACGTACATTCCCCTCACTACCAACCAACACTGGCCCAATGCAATCTGTCTGGACTGGAAGCTACTTCATTTCCCCGATGATGTACGACTCGTCCGTATATAGGTCTACTGATGCTGTTAACTGGACTAGAACTGCAGGACTAGCTACATCCTACATGCATATAGCTAGTGGTGGCGGTGTAGTTATTATGGTGTCTAGCGGTGGCAACATTGCTAGATCTACAGATAACGGGGCAACCTGGGTGCAGAGCACTCTCTCATCTTCCCTTATATCTAGCACAGCTGCATTAGCAGTATCGTATGCCAATGGAACTTTTGTAATCTATGTCTGTGATGGAACAGAAGCCGTGTACTCATCTGATGGTGGCACTACATGGGCAAAAACTACTATCCCACTTGGCAGATATTGGAATAACATCTCGCTAAATACAAGTAGTTCACTATCTGGCCCTCACATTTTAGTTGGATACTCTGGCCTAGCTATAGCATCATTGGATGGTAAGCACTGGGGATCTATGCATATTCCTACAATCTATTCGGATGTAAGTCGAATTTCATATAGTAATGGAAAATTTATAGCGACTGGTCTAGATAATACTGCTTCGACAACCTTATATCTATCAAATGATGGTGTTGACTGGACGCAGCAATCTATAGGAACATCAGTCGTACCTAGAGAGGGAGCATACAGCACTCAGCAGGACACTTACTGCATAGCTATTGATAGCAGTGTTGGTAGACCTAATGGCCCAGTAATAATCTCTACACCTCAGACTAACGGCACTGGTTGGCAGATAGTTAGCGCAGCAAATACAGCTGCATCATTTACTAAAGTTATCTATAGTTCATCTTCCGATTTCTTCTTGGCCTACTCGTCGTCATCTACGGTTGCCGCGTATGCTGATAGCTCTATGCCAACTATTTGGACCACCATAACATTGCCAGCTATTCCTACCCCTGTATCCGAGATTTCAGTCACTTCAGATGGAGTGTATTGGCTAGCGACTGCAGATGGAAGCATGTACTACACCCAAGATCTGACTGCAGGCGTGAATGCTTGGACTCAGATGGATATTCCGTCTGGCGGGTGGCTACCAGTGGTTGGTGGCGATATCCAGAATTCTGTTAAATATATGTCCATCAAGCAAGCCACTGGTCAGGTTATCACCCTAGCTAACTTAGACTCCACATGGTCCACAGTGACCCCTACAGTACTGGGAGAGATCTCTTCTCCATTCTGGAATAGAGGTATATATTCTGGAAATGGATTTGTTTTCGTTGGATCTGGAACAGTCGGGGGACGGGCTTGTTCCGTATCGATGTACACGGATAACGGATCAGACTGGTCCTACACCATACTAGATACTTCAAGCGGGTCAAACTACACAGGGACCCCGATAGAGCTAGGTGAGGCAGACAGCGCCACTGCTGTAGTTGTAACGCTAGCCCCGCAAACTACATTCAAACTAAACACCGTCAGTACTATACTGATATAAGGAGACTAAATGAGATACGAAGTAGATGAAGCAACTTTTGAAGTGTCAATGTTTGATGACTCAGATGTTAAGTTCTTATCACAGCCTACATGGCCAGATGGTACAGCATGGGGTTCAGTAGAGGATGCTACATCATGGGCTATTGCGCACTATACAGCCATCACTGATCTAGGGTCTGAATATATAGCTGGACCATCTCCAGACGCCCCTACCATACCTAGACCAGCCGCGCCTGTACTACCAGAGATCCCTGGAGTTAGTGCTTAGTTCCCAGTCTTTCGCTTTCTAATAACTGGATTAATTACTGGCTCAACTACAGTAAATTCTCTAGTCGATGCGCTATGTAGACCTAGGGTTAGGTCTTTAATCAACTCTATCTCAGTGGATACTTTAACCACATGTTTTTCAATATTATTCACACGGTCAGCAAGCGAGCTTCCGCCGTTTTCCCAGAGCTGATGCTCGACGCGTTCCATACGGTCAGATAGGCTTCGACCATCTTTATCTAGGCCAAGAGCATCGCTTATTCGCTTAGCCATTCTATAGATAGAAACTACGGCACCAATAAGTACACCAAAAGCAGTGATGCTAGCAGCAATGCCCAATAGCAGCTGATCTGTCATGTATAATAGTTCCTACCATGAAGGGGAGAGTAGTTAAGTCACTTCTCCTATTTTACCCTAATATTAGGGTTTCTATTTGGTGGGTCTAGCCGTTAAGTCGGTCACTTTTCCAAATTTTTAGCATCTTTTCGCGATTTGATTTGCATTCGCATTTGAAAGGTGTATGCTGTAAAAAGATTTGGAGAATTATATGCACACAAAAATTTCTGAGGTAGTCAGCTAATGGCCAACTGGGGAGATGCTGATGGTCGCCTTATGCCAGGGGCCGAATGGTACGCATCAAAGGGTTGGCACATCCTGCCAGTACACGGTATTGATAGGACTGGACTTTGCACGTGTGGAAGAGATCACACTGACCCTAAGGAGAAGGGTAAGCACCCAGCTTCATCCCAAGGGCAGAAGGATGCAACTACCGACATAACCACTATTAGAGCTTGGTGGGAGGAAAACCCACACTACAATATCGGTGTATTTGCAAAGCCTTCTGGATTTTTTGTAATTGATATCGACCCGCGCAATGGTGGAGACAAGTCAATTCTCAAACTAGAAGAGCGAGCATTAGGAGAGCTACCTCCAACAGTTGAAGCATTTACTGGAGAATACAACACTGACTCTGGACCCCAGCGAGGTCGCCATTTAATCTATCGATGCTCGCCAGACGAGAAGTTTATTGCTAACTTCAACAAAGAAGGATTACCTGGCATTGATGTTAAGCACAATGGCTATATCCTAATTGCACCATCTAGACACTTCTCTGGGTACTGCTATGAGTGGAAGCCTGGACATGCTCCATGGGAGATGGAGATTGCTGAAGCTCCAGAAGAACTACTTAGTGTTATTAGGTCTAAAACTCTAAAGAAGAGTGGTGGAACCTCGGGTACTGGCTATGCAACATCAGACTGGGACTTTCTCCGCGAGCTAGACTTTGGTAGCAAGGGTAAGTTAGACATTGATAACATTCTTGCTGAGGGCATTAACGAAGGGCAGCGTGCAGTAGGTCTGTATCAGCTAGCCTGTGCTTTGGCTAATAAGCACGGCACTGATCTATCTGGACGCACTGCTGTAGAAGCTATGATGCTTAAATTTAATGCCGAAATGGTTAGACCACCGATGGATATCGAGGGACCTAACTCTATCCTTATGCACACTAGACGTGCAATTGACTTCGTCGCCAATAATCCAATCTGGGAGCGTTGGTGGGAGGGTCTAAAGGACTACATGCCAGACAATGGTATGGAGTGGGCAAAAAAGGCAGAAGAGAATTTCGTAAAAGCCCCTAGTGCTGCTAACTCATTTAATTACTCTGGATCATCAGATGTGATTAGTTACGAAACTGGAAATCCAACCGATGTAACAATGGTTGGAGATCAAGTAGCGGTATTAGCTGCTAAAGGTAACTCCATTCAGGACATCGCTCTTGGTGGAAATCTTGACTTACCAAAAGACGTAGATGCCCTCAGTGAAGATGCTGGCGGTAGGCCAGGTGCGCGAAGCCTTACAGATGTAGGTAATGGTAGACGTCTAATTGATGCATTTGGATCAAGCATTAGGTATACAGAGTTTGTTGGATGGTTTGTTTGGAATGGAAATTACTGGAACCCAGACAGCGACGCGGGGGACATAAAAGAACTATGTAAATCTGTATCTACTGTCATTGCTCGTGAAGCGGCTATGCTCAAATCACTTGATGACCCACGTGGGCCAGAAATTGTTAAATGGGCAAACCAGGCTAAATCAAATGGACGCATTAATGCGATGCTAGAGCAGGCTCAAACCGATACCAGAATTCAAGTAAAGGTAGAGGAGTGGGACAAGGACCCATACCTACTTGGAGTTAAGAATGGAGTAGTCGATCTACGCACAGGGAAGCTCAGCCAGGGTGACATCAACTCGCACATTACAAGAGTATCGCCTATATCGTATACTCAAGGTATTCGAGACATTAAGTGGGAGACGTTCCTACTAGAAGCAGTCAACGGGGATAGAGAATACCTAGAGTGGCTGCAGAAGGCAGTAGGGTATACAGCTACTGGATTAACAAACCAAGACTACGTATTCCTAATCTACGGCCCACCTGGATCTGGTAAGAACACCTTTATCGAAACCATCTTTGAGGCACTAGGTAAGGCTCAGCATGCATGGGCACTAGATTCGAATGTACTTGCACTAGGCGATAGGCCTAATACTTCAGACGAATACCACATGGCTGAGCTTCGTGGTCGCCGCATGATCTGGGTTGACGAGCTACCAGAATCGGAGCGAATTAAGGAAAACCAGGTCAAGAAGCTTACTGGTTCTGGAACTATTCAAGGACGCTCCCCTGGTGAGCGACCTATTCAGTTTACATCGACTGGAAAGCTTTGGATCTCGACTAACCACCGACCAATTATTACCGACGAGGCTATGTGGCGACGCCTATTGCCAATTCCATTAACTAATAAGCCAGCAAAGCCAGATCCAGGGTTGAAGAAGTACTTAGCAGACCCTCAGGGTGCCTTGCCTGCAGTCCTTGCTTGGATTGTCGAAGGTGCAGTTAAATATCTAGCGTCCAGTATGGATAACCCGCTAGAGATGTGCACTGTTGTTAGAGATGCTCATGAGATCTATCGTAGAAACGAGGATAGAATCGGGGCCTTCCTAGACGAAGAAACTATATCTAATCCAACTAGCGATATGAAGATGACGGAGCTATATCGACGTTACAAGGGGTGGAGTGACTCTAGAGGAGAGCGCCCACTAACTCAGATCGCATTCCACCGAAAGCTATCAGACCGAGGTTTGGAGGTATTGGGTTCAGGTAACAGGGCTATCCTGGCTGGAATCTCACTAGCCCCACACGAGGTATCGGCCCAGACGTCACCAGATTTTGCTAGTGCTGCTAGGTTTGCAGACGTAAATTTTTAACAAGATAGTGTAGGATACAATTATGAAAATTTTTATAGCTACCCCTATGTACGGTGGTCTTGCGAAAAGCAATTACACCATCTCTCTGCAGAATCTCCTAGTTGGGCTATCTCAGCGGGGGCATAGTGTCATGACCAATACAATTGGCAATGAGAGTTTGATAACTAGAGCTAGGAATACCCTAGCTCACAAGTTCATGAAGTCAGACTACGATGCGCTTCTATTTATTGATGCAGACCACGGATGGAATTCAGATGATGTCATCCAGATGATCGAGTCTGGTAAGGACTTTATCGGAGCTATCTATCCGATGAAGGGAATTAACTGGACAAACGTGCGACTAGCTGTATTGCAGGGTAGAGATAATTTGGAACTATACTCTGGATTGTTTGCCGCTAATTTTTTTGATGGAGTTAGTTTAGACTTTGACCCATCAGAACCACTACCAGTTAAAGACATCGGTACTGGAATGCTATTTCTAACAAGAAAAGTTTTTGAAGACTTGAAGCCAACCAGACCGACTTATGTGAACAACAATGTTGGTAACACTGGAATCGATTTCGGTGAAGAGATCACCGAGTACTTCACGACAACTATTGACGAGAATAAGATCCTACTATCAGAAGATTACGCATTCTGTAGAATGTGGCAAAACCTGGGCAATGAAGTGTATGCCGCACCATGGGTGCGTATCACCCACTCTGGGGATCACATTTTCTCTGGTCAGTTTACACACACCGTCGATGTAATCAAAACCCACAATGCTGCGGTTGCTGCGGTCAACCAGCAGAAGGCACCAGAGTCCGTAAAAAATAATTCTGAATCTGTGGATACTAATCCAGAGAATGTACAGTAGTATCAAACTGTATTAAGTTTATAGGAGAGACCAGATGAGTTTAGCGCAGAAAATTTCTATAGCCAGAGAAGTCTATAGAAACAAGCAACTATGTAAACTTATGCAAATTACCCTTAAGCCAGAGCTGCAAGAAGAAGATAGAGAAGCACTTCTGTCTGTAATAAATGCTGCTCCATTTGATAAAAACTTTGTACCAAATACAGCACTGGCTCAGGCTATCAGAGACGAGGGTTTCGATATGAGTACTAGTGCTGTAGATAGACATCGACGCAGACACTGTGCCTGCTATAGAGTTCAGGAGTAATTAATGGGGCTATCAGATAGATTAGATAAGTTACGTGCCCCTGGGCAAAGTGGCTCAGATGTTCGTATCAATAAGACGCCAGAGGATTGGCGTCCACGCATGGATCTCGATACCCTTAAAGGTGGCTTCGTAGTTGGATCACCTAGACCAGAGGGTGAGCCAATAGACGCCACTACCATCCTCCTAGAGTTTGGGCTTAGCCCAGCTGACTGGCAAGTCACATCTATGCGTCGAGGTAAGTGGCAGAAGTACGATGGAGACTACCTAGAGTCTGCAAGAGTAAACGTTATCCCAGCCTTAGGTTCCATTGGTGACGCATTAGACGTGGAGAAGCTAGCTGACCACATGAGGAAATGGCGTCCAGGTAAAGGCATAAAGAAGTCCACTGGAAGCGGAGCCTACCTAATTGCAGCAGCTGACCAACAGATTGGTAAGAAAGCAAATGGCCACGGCACCGAGCAGGCTATAGATAGAATCTTAGGACTAACAGAAAAGGCAGTCCACAGATTCGAGACCTATAAAAAGGCTGGAATTGCCCCTGGAACTATATGCTTAGCGTTATTGGGTGACCACGTTGAGGGAAACGTCAGCCAAGGAGGACGACTCCAGGGACTAGCTGCGTCTGACTTGGGGCTTACAGAGCAAACCAGAGTTGCTCGACGACTACTTCTTGCTCAGATCAAGGCTCTGGCCCCCCTAGTAGATCGACTAGTTGTACCAGTCATCAACGGAAATCACGACGAAGTAACTCGTCAGGTAGCTGCAGATCCTGCAGATGGTTGGAACGTAGAGATTGCCTCCGCAGTGCAAGATATCTGCTCCGAGAATCCAGAGCTAGCTCACGTTGAGTTCAGATATCCAAGCTCTGGGCACCAGACTCTTACCGTAGACATTGAAGGAACAATGCTTGGGCTATTTCACGGTCACCAGGCAAATCAGAACAACGTTCTAAAATATCTGTCTCAGCAGGCTGCTGGACAGACTGCACTTGGTGGAGCAGATGTTTGGATTTCTGGCCACTTTCACAACTTCCGCACCATGGATATTGGTGATCGCCTGTGGCTTCAAGCCCCAACAACTGACCCAGGAAGTGAGTGGTTCCGTGACCGTGCTGGCATGGAATCAAAGCCAGGACTATTGACTATGCTTATAGGTGGGGAATTTGAGCCCCGTGAAAATATAAGTGTATTGGCGGTCAATAATGAAGGCTAAAGAATCAAGTAAGCGCAGCTTAGCGAAGACAATAAGTTGGCAGCTTGTCCATATGCTGCTAGTTTATGGAACTATCTACATACTTACTGGCGAATGGGAGATTGCAGGAGCTGCCGCAGTCCTTGAGCTAGTCTGGGAATCAGTAGCATACTTCATTCACGAGAGAATTTGGGCTAGAATCGGATGGCTAAGCCAAAAGTAAAAATTGCGGTATATACCATTGCGCTAAACGAAGAGCAATTTGTTGAAAGATGGTATGAAAGTGCAAAAGATGCCGATTACCTATTAATTGCAGATACAGGTAGTACAGATAGTACCCGTGAAACTGCAGTTAAGCTAGGAATCAACGTAATTGACATCACAGTGCGTCCTTGGCGTTTTGACGATGCTCGTAACGCGTCGCTAGCAGCCCTCCCAGCCGATATCGACATGTGTGTGCAGCTAGACATGGATGAGATACTTTTGCCAGGATGGCGAGAAGAAATCGAAAACGCCCTTAAGCAGGGTGCAACACGAATTCGCTACAACTATACCTGGAACTGGAAAGATGAAGCTCAGACCATTCCAAGCACAGTTTTCGGTGGAGATAAGATACACGCTAGACACGGTTATAGGTGGAAACACCCAGTACATGAGGTAATTACCCCATACGGGAATACCGTGGAAAAGCAGATCTGGACTCAGCTCAACTTACACCACCACCCAGACAACACTAAGTCTAGGAGCCAATATCTACCGCTACTACAGCTGTCTACGTTCGAAGACCCATATGATGATAGGAACGCCTATTACTACGCTAGGGAGCTTTTCTTCTACAGGCAGTATGATGAGGCAGCTAAAGAGTTTAAGCGCCACCTGAGCCTTCCTAGGGCCAACTGGGCCCCAGAGAGGGCAGCATCTATGCGATATTTAGCTAAGATCGAGCCAGAAAATCGTGAAGAATGGCTGATGAAGGCAATTCAGCAAGCACCTGGCCGCAGGGAAGCTTTAGTCGAAATGGCTCAGCACCTGTATTCTACTCAATCCTGGGCAAGTTGCCTGCATTTTGCTAAAAAAGCCCTAGAGATTGTCGAAAAGCCAATGGACTTTTTATGTGAAGATTTTGCCTGGGGCTATTTACCATGGGATCTGGCAGCAATTGCAAGCTATTACGAAGGAAACGTTGAAGATGCCCTTATTTACGGAACCGAAGCTTTAAGACTAGACCCAGAAAATGAGCGGTTAAAGGTAAATATGGCTTATTACGTGAATCAATAAACTTTTTTCTCATGCCAAAGTCTCCAATAATCCGACTTTGACTCATATCCAGTAGGCATAATCTCGGTCACATCGTCTGACATAGCACGCCTATGAGAGAATGTCATAGTGTTTGGCGAGTGAACAGTGGAAAAAGTATGCGTAGGTCTATCTGCAACCATTAGTGTGTCACCGAATAGAATATTTGATTCTAGCCTGGTGCTTTGATAGTCTGCTACAATATCACCCAACATCAAAGGCCCCGTGATTCCATGTGGGTGCCAAGTGTAGTCTGATGACAAAATATTGCTAACAGATTTTTCTATTGCAAGCTTAAGGATCTCGCTGCCGCTATCTTTAAACCAAAAAAGTGTGTTTGCCACAGTGGCCATCCGATTAGCAATGGGAATATCCCTAAATAGGATGGTACTAATATCTTCTGAGAAGCTATCTAATACATTGAAATTGTCTATAGTCACTGTTAGGTCAAAATACCATCCACCGAGCGTGTGAATGATGCAGTACCTAGCAAGATCAGCTTTGTAAGCTAAAGGCTTGATAGAAGTAAAGGCTGCTAAAACATTGTCATCATAGTTAGCCTTAATTAGTTCGACAATTTCATCCTCCAACCAAACCCTGTGGGATGGGAGATTAGCTGTTAACTCAGCGATATAGCTGGTCGGTACTACATCTATTTCACCATTGGCCAGGAGAATCTGATGCGCAGTAGACTGTCTAGCGATGTCACTTAACATTAGTCTTTATTTTTTTGCGCATGATACACATCAACAGCATTTGCACTAGTGCGGCTCTGCCAGGTGAATTTGCAGTCTGTGCAATAGACGATCCGCATTGTAGCCCAGCGTCCTCCATCAGGTCGCTCTACTGTATCAGTACGTAGCTTATGTGTTTTAGACCTACAGGAAGGACATAGAGGGAACCGCTTATATCTCATCTCCTGGCCCTCCCAGTTCACCGAGAGAGTATTACGCATCTTCTTTGAATCTAGCCCACCCCAAATACCGTTTAGCTGCTTATTGTCTAAAGCCCACTTCAAACACTCGTTTCTCACTGGGCAGGCATTGCATAGTTTCTTTGCTTCCCACTGCTGTGAGGCCTTATTTGCAAAAAAATTATCTATCTTGTCGGCATTTTCCGACTTTGCACATTCTGCGTCTTCATGCCAGTCAGGGCTATCAAAAAACATACGGTATCTCCACAAAGGTTGCATCATAGTCAAGATCTGGGTCTTCCTCCGAGCAATACAGAGGAAAAATCTCATCCTGGTCTGCGTAATAATATCCGCCGTGATGTATAGAAGCTTCCTGAATTAGGGCGTATGCCGAACCCAGTGTCTCTACAATTCCTTCTCGCTGAAGCTGACGGGCAAGGGCCTTACTAGCGACATGGTCTTCATCTAAATCTAAATATTCATTGACAAAAAATACCACCGAGTCATCCAGAGAATGAGGAAAGTCTTCCCCCTCCCAGATCATCCAGGTAGGACCAACGTACTCTTTTTTGCGCCTCACATATATATCATATAAATGCGGAAGATAACCTTACCGTAAATTACAAAATAGGCCAAACATAGTCATAGGACTCAGGCTTAGTCCCGTTGTCCTCTGGCCACCCAAACTGCGAGTACCACTCGTAGTCCTTAGATAGTAGTGCCACTCTGTGGCTCGAAGCTACCGCCTTAAATACTGACAAATTAGATACCCACGGTGGAGGAGTAGATACCGAAGACTCTAGTAGACCAGCGGAAATAGCAGTCTTAATGGTCTGCTTTGCCTTAACACCAATAGTCGACTTATAGCCCCGACCGATCCACTCATCGGCCATAGCTTGAATATATAGGTATAGCGACATCTCGTGGCCGCGCCACATTTTGACGGCTGGGTGATTTACCCAGCCTTTTGGCACTCGGTGGTTACCCTGAGGGTCAAGCTCCAGCAAGGTCATGAGAATTTGCCATCCTTCTAGTGCTTGCTTGTTGAGACGGGCACGATCTAGCGTGCGGGCAATATCTTCGAAAGAAGAAGTAAGCGGTACAAATGTTTGCATATAGCTATAATAGCAAATATTAGATATTTGTCAAGTTTTCTAAAAATAAATCTGCAAAATGAGCATGCCTATGTGCCCCCATATGTTCTAGGTCGCTGCCCATATCAAATACTTTAGGATTAGATAGCCTAATATCCTCGTGTTGTATGCAGCTCTCCGAGACACTATCCCAGGCGTGCGGGTAGCTTTGGATATAGTTTTTGAAAATAGATTCAATACCCCAAGACTCCAGCTGGGCCTTAGCACCCAAAATTATTTGTTCCGTAGCATAATCCCATGTGGTGTACAGAAGCCGTGTTCCAGATGCTTTACAGAATGCTTCCAACACCTGTATAGATCTGACAGCATATAAAATTGCTGTGCTTGGCGGTAAAACATCTTCTAGCGCATGAGGGCGTTTAGATATTTTTGGGAGATCGGTATTCCATAGAGATATATTTGGTATTAAGTTCCAGGGCTCGCGCCTAGAGGTAGCAATATCGGAATCGTTTAGAGCAAGAAATCTTGTCGTCATATTAGGCATGAGAAAAATAGCAATATTAGGAGACCCATGCTGCATGCAATGCGCAATATATCTATCAACTATTGCATAAATGCCAGCACCTCCTATACTCAGATTGATGTACGGTAGATCTAGCCTGGTCCCAACGTAGTGGCCCCAGCCAAGCTCAGGGGCCTCTTGCTCATTCAACCCTAGGTAGGATGTTGTTGTTTCAGAGCATCCAGATACTACTAGGGGATGGTAGCCAGTACGTGGCTCCCGCTCTCCGACAACCATATTAGAGAAAAGTCGGATAAAGTCAGCCCTTGTAAGAGATTTTAGTGGGCCTAATCCGTGGAGAAGGTCTTTCTCCTGAACAAGTTCTAGCTTTTTAAGAGCCTCTAGGAATACAGCAATTACGTCAGACATGCCTACTGAGAGCCAAATGGCTTAGACATAGAACGCTTGACCGAACCAAAAACATGAACTACAAAGAAATTATCACTAATTGTAGTTAAAATTTCTTCTTTAGTCTCGGCTTTGGGCAATGACACCTTAAACTCTAAATCGACTCGTTCATCGACTTCGTCAATGGGGATACTCAAAAAGCTAGATACTCGCTCTTTTGCAACCTCTATCGCTGACCGATACTCGTAAGCTACGATTTTAAAATCAAAACTAGTTCGCATTTGAAATCCGAACTCTCTTCTCTAACTTATATGGTGAATAGTGGACGCCATTAAGTGTCGGACTCTTCCCATCCGTACTATTAAAAATCACATCACCGTATCTGACAGCCACTACAGTTCCCCGCCTACCATTGTGGATAGACCCAAGTTTATCGGAAAATCCATCGGACTTAACCTTGACTACATCACCGACAGATACTTGACCAGGAGTCAGAGGAATCCATCTATAGTCATCTTCATCTTCTTCTTCTTCGCTGATGGAGTATCCACGGGCTAGCTGAGAGAATACGGATAGAGTCTCTTCAGTTATATTCTCACTGAGTTTAGGAAGCTGCTCCCAAGCTTCTATAAGCTTGAGGATAGCCTTTCCTGAACCAACTTTTACACGAGCAGCCTCTAATTGCTGCATGATCCATTCACGGTTTACTTCTGGCATTAGTCACTCTCCTTCATAGAGTCTATCACTATATTTTTAACCTTCATTGAGACATCGGCTGCGGTATCGATGGCAAGCAAGTATGATTCCCGCTGCAGGCTAGATAAATGCTGCCTCTGAGCGGGGGACATATCTTCTACCTGATATGCCAGCACTGACCAAGATTCATCAAAATCTTTAGTATCCTGCCAGTATGTGACAATCGGGGTAGACGAGTTTAGGGCTTGTACAATTCTATAATTCCACCAGGTAACGTTATTTCTGTCCTGAGGAGGTAAAATTAGGCCAACACTGTTGGCTATAATATCTAGAGCAGAGCTATCGTCAGTAGATCTCTTTTGCTTTGTAGCCTGGACTGGCAAAGAGATTGATTTAAGTAGATATGATAGCCATGAACTTTTCATATTTTCCGCGGCCCATACATCTTTTCTAGCAAAATTTACAGATCCAGTAGAGATTAACTTGGCATCAAAATTTAATCCAATTAGCTCCGAAGCTTCCGCGAAGCCCATTGCTGACCTAATTTTATTGTCAGAGTTCCACGGCAACCTGGGGTAGATAATCCTAGGCCAAACAGTAGATGACATTTTTGCAGACACGCTGGCGAGAAAATCTGAATTACGTAATGCCTTCTCGTAGCCTTCGCGCTTTGAGTAGTAACTACCTAGAAGAATTTTATAATCTCTAGTTATAGCATTGATACTATTTCTGTATTGCCAAACCTGAGGACTGTCAAACACCAAAGTAAGTTTCGGCGAGTCAAATAGTAAATCAAAAACATTTAATGCCCCATAAAGCTTATTAGCGCTGATAGATGTAGGGGGCAGGATACCAAAAAATACATGATCATAGCTGTCCAAACTATCTCTGGTCCATGCTACATCAGGTGACGACCAGGTGACCTCAGCAAACTCTGAAACTTGGTCAGCTAGAAGCGTGAAGAAGCTGGTATTGGTAGGTCTCTTACAGTGGTGAGACCCCATACCTGTGAATAAAATTTTCATAATCTACCCTATATGAAAGATTTGAGGGGGCACCGATTTGGTACCCCCTCTCATCTACATTACTACTAGAACGGAGTATCTGCGCTAGCAATAGGTGCTGCAGGCGCTGGAGCAGGAGCTGGAGCTGGAGCTGGAGCTGGAGCAGGTGCCGCAGCTACAGGTGCGCTAGCAGTAGCCGTAGCTGCTGCAGCCGCCTGAGATGGGAAGTAGCTCTTAATCTCGTTACCCTGCTTACCATTGTAGGTGCGGATAGCAATCTTTCCACGGAAGGTACGCATTGCCAGGGCCTGCTCTACCTGAGCAGGTGTAGGGTTTGCCATCCAGTAGTCCTTGCTTAGGCCTAGGGCAGCACCCTTACCGAAGAAGATGTTCATGGCAGTTTCGTTGTCTGGAGAGACAACCCACTGGTCCCACACGCGGCGCTTTGCGTAAGGACCACCCTGTACTTCAGTGGTGATCTTAAACATCAGCTTGCCAGTAGAGGTCTGAGTTGCCTGAGCCTCTACTACCTTCAACTCGTAGTCACCCTCTGGGAGTGGCTCGTAGTTAGTGTTTGCTGCAGCGTCGCCAGCCTTCTGGACGAGTTCTGCGAAATTGACTGTAGTCATAGGTTATTAACCTTCTTTCTTTGTTGTGGTTGAAGTCTTCTTCTCTCCGAAGACCATATCCAGCATGCGTTCGACCCCAAGGTCCTGCTGCTGTACTACCTTTCCTAGACGACCCTGGACTCGCTCTCCAGCCTCATATTCAGGTGTGCGTTCGACATACATCTTACGTACCTTATATGGTGCCTGCAGTGGGTCAGGGTTAGGTTCCGTCTCCACAGTGATTGCGCCCAAAATGTCATAGAAATATGGGGCCTGAATTGCTAGCTGGCCTTGGAGGTAAGGACGGTATACGCCATCCTGTCCCTTTCGAGCCATAGCGGTCAGTACCACAGCCTCCAGAGGCTGGGTAGGGTGCATTGTTAGGTCACGAAGATCACGAAGTAGCGCACCCATGTGGCGAAGTAGCTCGCCCCACTGCTGCATCTTCATTTGTTCGGTTCCTGCAATGTTATCCATGCACTTGACCTGAAGCTCCGAAATGGAGTCAATGATCAAGGACTTGAACTGGTGCTTGCCAGACTGAAGCCACTGGAAGGCCTTCATGACAACATCGTAGTCGTTTACCTTAACTACAACAGTATCCCAAGTACCATCAGCAAGTGGTGGTTCTTCAGTTAGCGGGTCCCAGTACTTGATGTTGATTGGTAGGAAGCGGTGGCCTCCCTCAACATCGAGCATTAGGCGTGGGTAAGGTGCCGTGACAGCAAAGCTGGATTTACCAACCTTAGATTCGCCATAAACCATAATTGTTAAACTGCGATCGACGTCTGACATTACTCCTCACTTCCCTTCTTTTCCTCGATTCCGTAG
>JACCDO010160219.1_pt1 | contig 18552 bp, 15 predicted proteins | sample 7446101 | NCBI WGS metagenome assembly JACCDO01 (sample SAMN15323440, study PRJNA562643) | freshwater metagenome | isolation source: river surface water | place: USA:Blue River Watershed | collected 2017-08-16 | reverse complement strand
TGCCAAACTGGGCATTGAAGGACTGAGCCTCATTCGTCCTACCAATCCTGGCCAACTCATTTTTGGTCGGATGAACATCAATGCGTTTCAAGCCCGCTCCATGTTGGCACGCGAACGCAAATCCAAATACATCCTCATGTGGATCATGGCGCGCTATTTCCTGGACTATCCATGGCGCAACAAAACCAAACGCGATCGCCGCATGACTGGCGGTCAAGCGCTCATTGGCAGTCTGCTCACTGCGCTTCGTCAACGCAAAATTCCTGTCTGGCTTGAAACGCCGCTTCAGTCCCTCATCACCGAGAACGGCCGCGTCACTGGCGTTGTGGTGCTCAAGGATGGCAAGGAACAACGTCTCTTGGCCAAACAAGCTGTCATTTTGGGCGCAGGTGGTTTCGAGCGCAATCAAGCCATGCGCGAACAGTATTTGCCACAACCCACCGACCAAGCTTGGACAGCCACACCGCCTGGCGCCAATACCGGCGATGCCAGTCGTGCCGGTGCTGCTGCGGGTGCGCAACTGCACCTGATGGCGCACTCTTGGGGCGTGCCCACCATGATGGTGCCCAAAGAAGAAAAGTTCAGACCCATGTTTGTTGAGCGTTCGTTGCCAGGCTGCATGGTGGTCAACGCGCAAGGCAAACGCTTCTTGAACGAATCTGGCCCTTATCCCGAGTTTCAGCAAGCCATGTTTGCCAACCACCAAGCCACGGGTGGCGCAGTGCCAGCTTGGATTGTGTTTGACGCCACCTTCAGAGCCAATTACCCCATCGGACCCTTGATGCCTGCCGCCGCAGTGCCCGATTCGCGTTTGCGCAAAAGCTGGTTGAACGTGGTTTATTGGAAAGCAGAAACACTCGAAGAACTGGCTGCGCAAATTGGCGTTGACGCTGCAGGCTTGAAAGACAGCGCTGCGCGCATGACTGAGTTTGCACGCACTGGCAAAGACCTTGAATTTGACCGGGGTGGCAATGTGTTTGATCGCTACTACGGCGACATCCATGTCAAACCCAATCCCAATTTGGCACCCATTGCCAAAGGCCCCTTCTACGCCATGAAACTATTTCCTGGCGACATTGGTACCAAAGGCGGCTTGTTGACCGATCGCGATGCACGCGTTCTCGATGAAGCGGGTCAAGTCATTTCGGGTCTGTATTGCATTGGCAACAACTCTGCCTCTGTCATGGGCCCGGCCTACCCTGGTGCAGGTTCCACACTGGGGCCCGCCATGACCTTTGCCTACCGCGCCATCTCGGCCATCAAAGGAAAACCCATTCCACTAGAACGCACTGACTTATTGGAATCCAAGTTGTGAGTCGCAAGCCCAAAGTTTCAACTGTTACCCCCATTGAGCCCGCGCTCGAAATAGAAAATGTCAACGCCATCGAGTGGCGTGAGTCTGCCGATGTCGTGGTGGTGGGTTGGGGCGCCGCGGGTGCCTGCGCAGCCTTAGAAGCCAGGGCCAATGGCGCAACTGTCATTCTCATTGATCGCTTCCAAGGCGGTGGTGCCAGCGCATTGTCAGGCGGCGTGGTGTATGCCGGCGGTGGCACGCCATATCAATTGGAAGCAGGCTTTCAAGACAGCCCCGAAGCCATGGCTGCTTACCTCAAGCACGAAGTCAACGGCGTGGTCTCGGACCAAACGCTGATGAAATTTTGCGAAGACAGCGTGGCCAATTTGGCGTGGCTAGAAATGCATGGCGCCAAATTTGCAGCCAGCATGCCCGATCACAAAACATCCTATCCACCCGAGGGTAAGTTTTTGTATTTCTCGGGCAACGAAGTGGTGCCAGCATGCCAAACCCAAGAAGGCCCGCCTGCGCCGCGTGGCCATCGCACTGTGGCGCGTGGTCAATCAGGCAAGGTTTTATTTGAAGCACTGCAAAATGCCACCGTCAAATCGGGGGCGCATACCTTAACGCAAGCCACAGTTCGGCGCTTGGTCTGTGAGCGTACATCACCCGATCAAGCGGCTCGCATTGTGGGCGTTGAAGTTTGGCAGTTGCCCGCAGGTGCGCCTGAAACATTGCGGCATGCTGAGCTTCACAAGAAGGTTGCGCGTTGGCGCACCTTTTGGCCAGGCAAGGCAGCCGAATGCCGCCGTGAGGCTGCAAAAATTGAACAAGCCACAGCCGTTCGCACCTACATCAGGGCGCACAAAGGCGTGATCCTTTCAACAGGCGGCTTTATCTACAACCCCGAACTGATGGCCGAGTTTGCACCGCATGCCAAAAAGGGTTGGCCAGTTGGCGGCGCAGGTTGCGATGGCAGTGGTCTGCGTTTAGGACAAACTGTGGGCGCCAATGCCAGTGCGCTTGGCAACATTTCTGCTTGGCGATTTATCACGCCGCCGTCTGTTTGGCCACAAGGCATTGTGATCAACACACAAGGCGAACGCTTTTGCAACGAACAAGTCTATGGCGCCAAACTGGGCCACGAACTGGTAGATCATCAAAACGGACGCGGCTGGCTCATCATTGACTCACAACTCAAATGGCAAGCCATCAAACAATGTTTGTTTGGCGGCTTGTGGGCCTTCCAATCCTTGCCTGCCATGGCCATGATGTTGTTGGGCGCCAAAAAAGCCAACACGCCTGAAGCCTTGGCCGCCAAATTAAAAGCCGATCCCATTAAGTTGCGTCAAAGTTTAGAAGCTGCCAATGCCGCCGCACGCGGTGAGCGCGAAGACGCATTTGGCAAATCCAAAGACATGCGTCACGACATGTCGCGTGGACCCTTCTTGGCCTTGGACATCTCGATTGGCAACCCCACCTTTCCGCTGGCCACGCTCACCTTGGGCGGCCTGCATGTAGACGAAAGCAATGGCCAAGTTTTGCATGCGACGGGGCAAAGCATTCCAGGTTTGTATGCAGCAGGAAGAACGGCATTGGGCTTGCCCTCTTCCAGATATGTCAGCGGTTTGTCTTTGGCAGACTGTGTTTTTTCGGGTCGCCGCGCAGGACGTGCTGCCGCCTCAACCTAAGAAAGATTTGCAATGGGTCGTGTCAACAACAAGGTCGCATTGGTCACTGGCGGTGCCAGTGGCGTGGGCAAAGAAACTGTCGAACTTTTGCTGAAAGAAGGCGCTTATGTGGCCTTTGGCGACATCGATGTCCAAGCGGGCGAAGCCTTGGCCAAAGCTTGCGGTGAGCGTGCCCTGTTTTTGCGTCACGATGTCAGCAATGAAGCGGAATGGCAGGAAGTCATTGCCAAGGTTCAAGCGCACTTTGGACCACTGGACATCTTGATCAACAACGCTGGCATTTTGTTACCCGGCAGCATTGAAACAGCCACCTTGGCGCAGTTTCGACAACTCATGCAAGTCAATGCCGACTCTTGCTTCTTGGGCTGTCAGCAAGGCATTGCGGCCATGAAGGAGCGCGGCGGTAGCATCGTCAACATGGCCTCTGTATCGACGTGGTTGCCCATCGAAGGTTATGCAGGTTACAGCGCCAGCAAAGCGGCAGTGGCTGCCCTCACGCGGGCCAGCGCTTTGTATTGCCGCAAAAACGGCTTGGCCATTCGGGTCAACTCTTTGCACCCCGACGGCATCTACACACCCATGATGAAGGCCACAGCACCAGGTGTGCCCGAAAAGTATTTGTTGTTTGATCCCAAGGTCAATCCCAAAGGCCGCGCCATCATGCCGGAGCACATTGCCAAGGTCTTGTTGTTTTTAGCGTCCGATGATTCAGTGGCCATCAGCGGTGCCGAAATCAAGGCAGACAGTGCCATTTTAGGAATGGGTTTATGACGCATTACCATCGTTTGCGCGTCAGCGCGCTCATCGATGAAACACACGACAGCAAGTCGATTGTGTGGGAAGTGCCCGCGTCACTTGCATCCGCGTTCAAGTACCAACCCGGTCAATTTCTCACATTGCGTTTGCCAATTGATGGCGTGTTTGTGCCTCGTTGTTATTCCATGTCCAGCTCACCTGCGCTGGATGCTGCGCCGCGCGTAACGGTCAAGCGAGTCCATCAAGGACGCGGTTCCAATTGGATTTGCAATCACCTCAAAGTAGGCGATGAGGTAGAAGTGATGGCGCCCTCTGGCGTCTTCACGCCCAAGCAGTTCAAGCAAGATTTTTTGCTGATGGCTGGTGGTAGCGGCATCACCCCTGTGTTTTCAATTTTGCGACATGCGCTCGATCAATCGACAGCGCGTGTGACACTTTTTTACGCCAACCGCGATGAAAAATCTGTCATCTTTCGCGATGCCCTGAATACGCTTGCCAAGGCACATCCCCAAAGACTGCAAGTCATTCATTGGCTGGACTCTGTTCAAGGCATTCCTTCGGTTGCGCAGCTGGCCGAATTTGCAAGACCTCTGGCACATGCGCAAGCATTCATTTGCGGGCCCGGCCCCTTCATGGATGCGGCTGTAGCGGCACTGACCAGCGTGAACATGGCTGAGGCAGACATTCATGTCGAGCGGTTTGTGTCGCTCCCCGATGAGGCTGCCTCAGCCGCTGCACAAACAGCGCGTCAAAACGAAGCACCCCGAGCGGACGCGATTGACGAGGCCCAAGTTGTAATCGCCATTGACGGGCAGTTGCACACCATCGAATGCAGCGGCCAAGAGACCATCCTAGAAGCGGCACAGCGCGTCAAATTGAACTTACCTTTTTCGTGCCAGGCAGGCATGTGCGCCTCGTGCATGTGTCAGGTGGTTGAGGGCAGCGTGCACCTCAGGCACAACGATGTGCTAGACGCCAAAGACTTGGCCAAGGCTTGGACCTTGGCGTGCCAAGCAGTGCCCACCAGCACGCACCTTCGACTCAAATTTCCGGAGTAATTTTCGAATGACAATGCCATATGCCGGACTGGCAGCCAAATCCACCATCACGGATCGTTGGACACCCCCATCCAACTTGCCAAGTACTTTGCCCGCCATGCTTGAGCAGGCTGCGTTGAATCACCCCAAGCGAGATGCCATCATTGATGGGGCAGTTCACATTGACTACGCCAGTTTGTTGCAATCGAGTCATGCCGTGGCAGCGTCACTGATTGCAATGGGGGTTGAGGCCGGCGATCGAGTGGCCATTTGGGCACCCAATATGTCTGAGTGGATTTTGGCGGCTTGTGGCATCCATGCGGCAGGTGCCGTGATGGTGCCTTTGAACACCCGCATGAAAGGCTCTGAAGCTGTTGATATTTTGGACCGTAGCCAAGCCAAAGTGTTGTTTTGCATTGGCAACTTTTTAGGCCAATACTACCCTCGCATGTTGGAAGGCATTCGCCCTTCAACATTGCATCATGTGGTGGTGTTGCGCGAGGGTTTCAATGCAGGCCATGATTCAACGCAAGACATGGATTGGTCCCATTTCTTACAAAAAACCACGCCAGAAGCACAGTCTAAAGTTGCGGGCCGAATTGCCAATCTCACAGCAAACAGCACCGCCGATTTGATGTTCACCTCGGGCACCACGGGCAGACCCAAAGGTGTCATGGCCGCACACGGCCCCACCATTCGAGCCTTCAGTGCATGGGGGCGTGTGGTGGGCTTACAGCCAGACGATCGCTACCTCATCGTGAACCCGTTCTTTCACTCCTTTGGCTACAAAGCCGGATGGGTGGCCGCCTTCATTCAAGGCGCAACGGTTTATCCCGAACAAGTGTTTGAAGCAGAAGCAGTTTTAACGCGCATTGCGCAAGAGAAAATCAGCTTTTTGCCAGGACCGCCCACTTTATTTCTCAGCATGTTGGCGCAACCCAAGCTCAAAGCATTTGACATTTCGTCCTTGCGCGTGGCGGTCACGGGCTCAGCCAACGTACCGCCTATTTTGATCACACGCATGCGCGAAGAATTGGGCATTGACAATGTCACCACGGCCTACGGCCTCACCGAATGCGGCGGATGCGCCACCGTGTGCGACCCTGAAGACAGCGCCGAAACAGTGGCCAGCACCTGTGGTCGCGCTATTCCGGGCACCGAAGTTCGCTGTGTCGATGCCCAAGGACAACCCGTACCCACCGGCGAGCCAGGCGAAGTTCAATTGCGTGGCTACCACGTGATGCAGGGCTACTTTGACGATGAAACCGCCACCCGCGAGGCCATCGACTCAGAAGGTTGGTTGCACACCGGAGATGTGGGCGTGCTAGACGCCAATGGCTACCTGAAAATTACCGACCGCTTGAAAGACATGTTCATTTTGGGTGGCTTCAACTGCTATCCAGCCGAAATAGAAAGGCTGCTGGCAGATCATCCTGCTATTGCGCAAGTTGCCGTCATTGGTTTGCCCGACGAACGCATGGGAGAGGTGGGCTGCGCCTGCGTTATTTTGCGAGATGGTGTTCAGCTCACGGCCGAAGAACTGATTGCTTGGTCACGAACCCACATGGCCAATTACAAAGTACCGCGCCACGTATTGTTCTGCACGCAGTTTCCGCTGAATGCGTCCAACAAGGTACTGAAGCGCGAGTTGGTGGACATTGCAAAGGCCAAGTTTCTTTAATCGTTAAATAGAAACCGAGCAGCGCTTTGCTTATCTGGCTGTGGGACGCCAGACCGTTCTAAAGCCCACATGCATCATGCCCGTGTCAATGCCATGGGGCGTGCGTGCGGCAGGTCGATATCGACCGCAATAATTGTCTGAACACAAAAAGCTGCCACCCTTGGCCACTTTCATGCCGCCATATGGATTGCGCGGATCCAAATAGTCGTCTTTGGTAAGTTCCCAGACATTGCCTGCCATGTCAAACAAACCAAATCCATTGGGCGGAAAACAACCCACAGGCGCAGCGTTGTGATAACCGTCTTCTTTCAAATCTTGTAAAGGAAAATTACCCTGCCAATGGTTGGCCATGGGTTTGCCCTGCGCATCTCTTTGACCTTTGTCATTGCCCCACGTGTAATCGGCATCGTCTAAACCACCTCGGGCTGCAAATTCCCACTCGGCTTCTGTTGGCAAATCTTGTCCAGCCCATTTGGCATAGGCCAGGGCATCTTCAAAAGCAATGTGAACCACGGGTTGATTGGCACGGCCTTTGAGATCACTTTCTGGACCCTCGGGATGGCGCCAAGATGCGCCCACTTGCCATGACCACCACTGGCTGGCGTCGTTCATGCCATTGACTTTGAGCGGTTGGCGAAAAACCAATGAACCCGCCTTTCGCTGGGCTTCACTCAATTGCGGAAATTGCTTGGCGTCCAATGATCTTTCGGCCACTGTGACGTAACCCGTAGCTTTAACAAAAGCTGCAAATTGGGCGTTGGTGACTTCGTGCTGCTGAATGTAAAAGGCGCCTACTTCGACTGTTTTGCGGGGCCGCTCTTCTGGATAAAAACGCTCAGAGCCCATGACAAAACGCCCGCCTTTGATGGCCACCATGCCTGCAGGCACTTTGTTAGAAGCGGACTTGGCAGTAGCAACAGCAGAGGGCATACCACTGTAAGACTGGCACAAACGGCTTTGCGCGTGGGCCATGCCAGCACATGCCATAGTAACCACGGCTATCCACTTCAAGGCCCATGAAGGCGAGGTTTTCAATTTATCTGCCTTCAAATTTTGGTTTGCGCTTTTCAATGAAGGCCTGCATGCCTTCTTTCTGATCGCGCGTGGCAAACAAGAGCTGATTGGCTTTTCGCTCCAGCATGAGGGCGGTTTCCAATGAAGCGTCAACACCAGCCAAGACCACTTCTTTGATTTGGCTGACCGCCAAAGGGGGCATCGACGCAATCAGGGAGGCCATTTTGAGGGCTTCGGGCAAGACCTGATCGTCTGGATAAATGGCACTGACCAAGCCCATGTGCTGCGCCTCTTGCGCAGAAACAGGCTTGCCCGTCAGCAACATGCGCATGGCATTGAATTTACCAACCGCCCGAACCAATCTTTGGGTTCCGCCAATGCCCGGCATGATGCCAATGCGAATTTCTGGTTGCGAGAAGCTGGCGCCCTCACCCGCCAAAATAATGTCGCAATGCATGGCCAGCTCAGCACCGCCGCCATAGGCATAGCCACAAACTGCCGCAATGATCGGTTTGGGGCAGCGCTCGATGGGGGCCCAAACCCGCTCGGTGTGGCGCTCCATGATTTCAATGGGACCGGCACCTTCTAGGCCCTTGATGTCACCGCCCGCGGCAAAGACCTTTTCGCCGCCTGTCAGCACGATGGCTCTAACTTGCGGGTTGGCGGCCAATTCAGTGAAGGCAGCAGACAACAGGGCTTGCAAATTCAAACTCAGCGCATTGGTGGCTTTGGGCCGGTTCATGCAGACCACCGCCACACCGTCGTCGCGGTATTCGACCAAAAGTTCGTTTTGCAACAGATCGTTCGGGGCTGGTTCTGCCGAGCCCGTGCCAGGAGAAGTTGAATCAAGGCTCATGCATGTGTCCTGCAAGTGTTGATGCGGTGAATGGTCATTTTAAAGGCGCCCCTGAACATCGTCCGTTTGGATGTATCAAAACACCCTCGCAATCGGTAAATTTAAGGCATGAAACAGAAATCCGATTTCCAAAATCGTGTCGTGCTTGTCACCGGCGGCACCAAGGGCATTGGCCGCGGCATTGCCGAGGGCTTTCTCAGCGCTGGTGCCAAAGTCATTGTATGCGCTCGAAATGCACCCGAGCATTTGCCAAGCATGGAAGGTCAGAGTGCCGAGTTCATGGCTTGCGACGTCAGGGAAGCTGATGCAGGCCGCGCCATGATTGCCAACATTGTGGCCAAACATGGTCGCCTCGATGTGTTGATTCACAACGCGGGAGGCAGCCCCAGTGTGGATGCGGCCACGGTTTCGCCACGTTTCCACGAAGGCGTCATTCGCCTGAATCTCACTGCCGCGCTGCACATGGCGCAGTCAGCCAATGCCACCATGCAACAACAAAGCCAAGGCGGCGTCATTGTTTTCATCGGCAGCGTGAGTGCGCTCAGACCCTCACCTGGCAGCGCTGCTTATGGCGCGGCCAAAGCAGCCGTGCTGAGTTTGGCTTCCTCTTTGGCCGTCGAATGGGCACCCAAGGTTCGGGTGGTGGCGGTCAGTCCTGGCTTGGTCAAAACCGAACAATCGCATTTGCATTACGGCGACGATGCCGGCATTGCGGCTGTAGGACAAACCATTCCAGCTGGCCGCATGGCAGAGCCCTCTGACGTTGCACAAGCGTGTCTGTTTGTCGCTTCCGATCAAGCCAGTTACTTGAGCGGTACCAATTTGTTATTGCACGGCGGTGGCGAAAAGCCAGCATTTCTGGCAGCCGCCAACGCAGGTCAGTCCTAATCCGATCGACTGCACCTACACACATTGAAGGAGTTAAGTTTTGTCTGAACACGAATGGATGCATGATATTCGCGCCTTGGTCGGCAAAGAATACGGACGCGTTTACGCATGGGACAAAGTCAATGCACCCATGATTCGCCAATGGTGCGAAATCATGGGCGTTGACGATGCACGTTACCTCAAGGAAGGCGCTGTAACAGCGCCACCCGCCATGCTCCAAGTTTGGTGCATGGAAGGTTTCACCATGAACAACTACCCACCAGGATCTACCAAAGAAAATCCTTACGAAGCTTTGAAGTTGATGGAGCCCCACGGTTTGTCTTCAGTGGTCGCTGTCAATTCAGAACTTACGTTTTCAAGAGATGTAATGGAAGGCGAGCGCCTTTACTACACCACCCGTTTGGACAGCATCAGCCCCGAAAAAACCACCGCCTTGGGCACTGGTTTTTTTGTCACGCTGGTCATGACGTTTTTCTCTGAAAAAACCTCAGGCGATGAAGAAGTGGGACAACTCTTGTTCCGCGTCTTTAAATTCCGCCCCGCTCAAACGCACAGCGCACAAAAAGAGCCGGCCAAGATGCCCGCGCCAGCCAAGCGTCCGCCGCCCGGCATCAGTGACGACACACGATTCTTTTGGGAAGGCGCCAATCAAGGCAAGTTGCTCATCCAACGATGCACAGCATGCGGTACTTTGCGCCACCCACCTGGCCCTGTTTGTTCCAAGTGCCATTCTTTTGAATGGGACACCGTTCAAGCCTCGGGCCGCGGCACCATCTATTCCTTTGTGGTGATGCACTACCCCGAAGTGCCACCCTTTGACCACCCCAATCCCATTGCATTGATTGAATTGGAAGAAGGCACTCGCCTTATTTCTCAATTGGTCGGTGTCAAACCCGGTGACGTCAAGATCGGCGATGCCGTTCAAGTGGAATTCAACACTTTCAACGATGGCGAATTGACACTTCCGCAATTCAGGCCAGTGACCCAATCAGCAGGAGCAAGCGCGTGAATTTTTTATTGACCGAAGAACAAACGGCCTTTGCAGAAATGGCCAGTGGCCTGTTTGCAGATTTCTGCAGTGACGATCAACTGCGCGCGCACGACAAATCAGATGCGCCCTACATGCAAGCCCTTTGGCAGCAATGCGTGGCTTCTGGATTGCACACCATCTTGATTCCTGAATCGAAAGGTGGTTTGGGTTTGGGCATGACAGAACTCATGGCGGTCTTGGAACAACAAGGCCGTGCTTTGGCCAATGTGCCTTTGTGGGAAACACAAGTTGGCGCAAGCGCTTTGGCCAAGTTTGCAGACCCCGCCTTGACACCTGTCATTGAACAAGTTTTGTCTGGTGAAGTGCTTATGGCTTTGTCCTTAGAAGCCCTGTCTCAGTCTAGAGGCGCTTCATTGCAATTGGCACGTTCGGGCGATAACTGGAAACTCAGTGGCGTCGCACCTGCTGTGCCCTTGGCATCTGCTGCACGCTATGCGCTGCTGGCCGCTGAAGCCTTTGACGGCATGCACTTGGTTCTTATTGACTTGCAAGAAAAAGGCATTCAGATGGCGGCAGGCCGCAGCCAGCACCATCAGGCCGTAGCCGATTTGAGCTTTGACGCTTTGGCCCTCAAAGCCGAACGCGTCTTGCCCCTGACAGCCACCCCTTGGACAGAGCAACATGCCATCGCATGCTTGGCTTCTTTGCAATTGGGTGTCACAGACCAACAACTCAAGCGCACCGTTGAATACGTCAGCGAGCGTCAACAATTTGGCCGCGTCATTGGCAGCTTCCAGTTGGTCGCAGGGCAAATGGCCGATGGCTATATTGCGGCCGAAGCCTTGCGCTCTTCATTGTGGCAATTGGTTTACCGACTGGATGCGGGACTGGGTTCTGCACCCCAAGCTTGGGCCACACGCGCTTTGGCCAACGACACGGGACATCGTGCCGGCCACATGGCGCAACACGTTCACGGCGGCATTGGTGTTGACTTAACTTACCCCATTCACCGCTTTCTGTTTTGGACGCGAGCCAATGCCGCAGCTTTAGGCGGCACTGAACACCAGCTGGCCAAGTTGGGCGATTGGTTGGCCAACAACGACCACTTGGGCTGGAAATATGACGCAGCCGAAGACAAGCCATTTGAGGGAGGCCAACATGCAGCGGTTTGAAGACATTCAAACAGGTGACACCCTCGAGTCACTCACAGTGCCCATTACTGTGGCATTGATTACTGGCGGCGGTATTGCCACGCGCGATTATTTTCCAGGCCACCATGACCTAGAAGCAGCGCGCGCCTTGGGCTCGCCGCATATTTTCATGAACATTCTGACCACCAACGGTTTGATTCAACGCTTCATCGATGCATGGTGCGGCCCCGCCGGTCACATGCTCGATTTGAAAATCAAGTTGGGTGCGCCCAACTATCCGGGCGACAAAATGGTCATCAGTGGCGCCATCACTGACAAGCGCGATGCCGACCGCAGTGTGGAAGTCACGCTCAAAGGCATCAACAGCATGGGCCCTCACGTTAACGGCACGGTTCGCGTGCGGTTTCCTTAATTCGTGATGGCAAAGGAATTTATCAATGTCTGAATTTTCAATTTCGGGTCGCGCGGCCATTGTGGGTCTCGGCGCCACAGAATTCTCCAAAAACTCAGGTCGCACGGAAGTGCGCTTGGCCATGGAAGCCACGCTTCAGGCCTTGAACGACGCTGGCATCGACCCTTCCGAAGTCGATGGTTTTTCCTCCTACAGCGTTGACAAAGTACCCGAGTATGAAATTGCTCGGCTCTTAGGCGCCAAGAACATCAACTTTTTCAGCCAAATTCCACACGGTGGCGGCGCAGCTTGTGCGCCTGTTTTGCATGCGGCCATGGCTGTTGCCACTGGCATTGCCAAAACTGTGGTGGTCTACCGCGCCATGAACGAGCGCAGTTGGTATCGCTTTGGCAATGGCAACTATGGTTTCGGTTCTTCGCCTCTTTTTGAGAATGTCAATTACGGCTGGTACATGCCCTACGGCTTTCACACGCCCGCAGCGTGGGTCGGCATGTTTGCACAGCGCTACATGCACACATTTGGCGCAACCAGCGAAGACTTCGGACGCGTTGCCGTTGCCGCCCGCGATTTTGCAGCCACCAACCCCGCTGCATTTTTCTACGGTAAGCCCATTACCTTGGCCGAGCACCAAGCTTCGCGCTGGATTTGCGAACCCCTGCACCTGCTAGATTGCTGCCAGGAATCGGACGGTGCAGTGGCCATGGTCATCACTTCGGTTGAACGCGCCCGCGATCTAAAAACTCGCCCTGTTGTCATCAAAGGTGCCGCACAAGGCATCAGCGATGGTCAACAAATCATGACCTCCTACTTCCGCGAAGACATCACCGGCTTGCCAGAAATGGGCTTGGTCGCCAAACAACTTTGGCAACAAAGCAAGTTGGGCCCTGACGACATTCAAACAGCTGTTATTTACGACCACTTCACGCCTTTTGTGTTGCCACAGCTTGAAGAATTTGGTTTTGCCAAGCGCGGTGAAGCCAAAGAATTCATTCGTGCAGGCCACCACGCCCGCGGCGGCAAGATGCCCATCAACACCCACGGCGGTCAGTTGGGCGAAGCCTATATCCACGGCATGAACGGCATTGCTGAAGGCGTGCGTCAAGTCCGTGGCAGTTCTATCAATCAGGTACCCGATGTGCACAACGTGCTTGTGACAGCCGGCACCGGCGTCCCCACTAGCGGCCTCATTTTGGGCACCGCCTAATCCGTCAAAAGAAAGACGATCATGTTCATCGACCTCACCCCCGAACAACACAAGTTGCGCATGAAGGTGCGCGACTATTTCAACAACCTCATGACCCCAGACTTGCGCCTTCAATTGCGCGGTGCTGAAAGCGGTGATGAGTACCGCCAAACCATTCGCCAAATGGGCAAGGATGGTTGGCTGGCTGTTGGCTGGCCCAAAGAACATGGTGGCCAAGGCCTGAGCGCCACCGAGCAATTGATCTTTTTTGAAGAGGCCAATATTGCAGGTGCACCTCTTCCCTTCGTCACCATCAGCACGGTAGGACCCGCCCTGATGGAGTCGGGTTCTGACGCACAAAAAGCGCGCTTCCTGCCCGGCATTGCATCAGGCGAACTCATTTTTGCCATTGGCTACTCAGAGCCCCAAGCAGGTTCTGACTTGGCTGTTTTGAAAACACAAGCCAAGCTTGAAGGCGATTTGCAAACAGGCCGCTTCATTGTGAATGGCAGCAAACTCTGGACCTCGGGTATTGAGGCGGCAGACCATGTTTGGTTGGCTGCCCGAACCGATCCCGATTTGCCACGACACAAAGGTGTCTCCATTCTCATTTTGGACACCAACGCTGCAGGCTTCTCGCACACGCTCATTGAAACAGTTGGCAATTACACTGCCGCTACCTACTACGACAATGTCGAAGTCCCTGCTGATCGACTGGTGGGTGAATTGCACGGTGGCTGGAAGCTGATCACCGCCCAACTGAACCACGAGCGCTTGGGTCTAGGCTCATGGGCCGACAAAGTTTTTGGGCCCTATTGCAAAGTACTGCAGTGGGCCAAAGCCCGAGACGAAAGTGGTCGCCGTGCCATCGATCAGCCTTGGGTCAAGCGTTCACTGGCCGAGTGCTATGCCCGACTTGAAGCCATGCGCTTGATCAACTTCCGCATTGCTGCTGAGTTAGAGAGCGGTCGCATGGATGTGGCCTTGGCCTCTGCCACCAAAGTCTATGGCTCAGAAAGCGTCATTGAAGTTCTGCGAAAACTCATTGAGATTGTTGGTTCCAGTGCATTGGTCAGGGCTGGCTCTACCGCCGCCATGTTGATGGGCGAACTGGAGTATGAAGTTCGTGCCTGCACACTCACCACTTTTGGTGGGGGCACCAACGAAATTCAGCGTGAACTGATTGCGCAATTTGGATTGCAAATGCCAAGACCCGTGCGCTGGAGTTTCTCAATCATTGACTCAACTATTCAGTCGAAATGGAGACCACGTGAATTCAGTGACCATCCTACCGCGTGAAGCAACTCAGGCCAAACTCGATAAGCGATCCAAGGCCAGTATGCGTCATCGTGCGTCTCAAACGTACACCCTCGCAGAACGTGTCGAAGAAAGTGCCACTCAGTTTGCCGATCGACCCTGCATTTTGTCTGGCAACGATCGATATACCTATGCACAAACCAATCAACACATCAACCAAGTGGCGCATGCGGCACATGGCTTGGGTTTGAAGCAGGGTGATGTGGTGGGGCTGTGCATGGAAAACCGGCCCGCCTTTTTGTTTTTGTGGTTAGGTTTGTCTAAGCTGGGTGTGAAGTTGGTGTTTTTAAATACCAATGTCAGTGGCAAACCCCTTGCACATGCCATTGAAGTCACGGGTGCCAAGCTCATCGTCATGGGTGAGGAGTGTCTGGGCTTGTTGAGCAACAGCGACCTGCCCTCTGACATTCAATTCTGGTTGTGGCCCGATGCAGACAACACAGCCAGCGCGCCACTGCGCAACCGTTGCACACTCAACTTTGAGTTGGCATGTCAATCAGCCCCCACAGAAAATCCACCCGCCGCTTGGCGCGAGGGTGTGGTTGCTGGCGACCCAGCTTTGTACATTTTTACGTCCGGCACTACAGGTCTGCCCAAAGCGGCCATCATCAGTCACGCCCGCTGGTTGATCACCGGTGATGTGATGCAGATCACCATGGATGTGCAAAAAGACGATTGCTTCTATTGCTTTTTACCGCTCTATCACGGCGCGGCCTCGCTGTCTGCTGGTGCCACAGCATTTGCGGCAGGTGCCAGTTTGTTGCTGCGCCGCAAATTCAGCCGCACAGAATTTTGGACAGATGTGCGCCAGCACCACGTCACCATTTGTCAATATGTGGGAGAGGTCTGTCGCTTTTTGCTGACTGAGCCACCCAAGCCCAACGACAAAGCGCACAGCTTGAAAAAAATGGTTGGCGCAGGTTTGGCCCCCGAGGTTTGGGAACAGTGGGTTCAGCGTTTTGGTGAGTTTGATATTTTCGAGGGCTGGGGCTCCACCGAATCCAACACCAACACCATCAATGTCGACAACCGCGTCGGTTCCTGCGGCCGGGTGCCTTTCTGGGAAAAAACCAATCTTCGATTGGTGCGCTATGACATCGAAACCGAAAGCCATGTGCGTGATGAAAATGGCTTTCTGCAACTGTGCGGCCCCGATGAAGTGGGCGAAGGCATTGGCATGATCATCAACATGCCCGATGTTGTGGGTGGCCGGTTTGAAGGCTACACCTCGCCAGAGGCTACCGAAAAGAAAATATTGCGCAACGTCTTCCGCGAAGGAGATGCTTGGTGGTCTTCAGGTGACTTGCTGCGTTGTGACGAAGACGGCTATTGCTGGTTCGTTGACCGCATTGGCGACACCTTCCGATGGAATTCTGAAAACGTGTCGACCCTCGAAGTTGCCGATGTCTTGGGCGATTTTCCAGGTTTGGAATCGATCACGGTCTATGGCGTGAAAGTGCCAGGTGCAGAAGGTCGCGCTGGCATGGCCGCCTTGGTTTTGAAAGCGGGTACGGTGTTTGATCCTGCCAAGTTTTGGGCCTTGGCCACCAGCCGTTTGCCACGCTATGCAGCGCCGCTGTATTTGCGATTGACGCCCACAGCAGACATGACGGGAAATTACAAACTTCGCAAAGTTGATTTGCAGCGCGAAGGCTATGACACCGATTTGGTCACCGATCCTTTGTATGTCCGAGATGACAAACGCCAAACCTACTTGCCATTGGCAGTAGGCAACCTCAGGGCGGTCGGATGAAGCAAGCGCCGGCCAGGGCCAAATTGGACTACCCCTTTGATGCGCCGGCCAGTGACGGTTCGGTGGTTGAGGTGGCACCTGGTATTTTGTGGGCACGCATGCCCATGCCCATGGCGCTCGATCACATCAATGTGTATTTGCTGAAGGACACCACGGGTTGGATCTTGGTTGATACTGGCTTGAACACCCAAGCTAGCAAACAATGCTGGGAACACATAGCGGCCACGCATTTGGCGGGCTTGCCTATTCAAGGTCTGATTTGCACTCACATGCATTACGACCATGCGGGCTTGGCCAAATGGTTGTGCGAGCGATTTGAAATTCCGCTTTACATGACGCACGGCGAGTACTACATGTTGCGCGCATTGTCGCACCCAGAACCCGATCCTCTGCCGCCTTCGCAGTTGCGCTTCTATCAACGCGCAGGCATGCCCAATGACAGAATCGATCGCATGTGGAAAGCCATGCGCGCAGACCCATTCACACCGCCTGAACCTAGGTCATTTATTCGCCTTCGCGAGAACGATCACATCAGCATTGGTGGCCGTCGCTGGGATGTCAAAATTGGCCAAGGTCACTCGCCAGAGCACGCCTGCCTTTACAGTGCCGCCGACCAAATTCTCATTGCAGGCGACCAACTCCTACCGCGCATCAGCTCCAATGTTTTGGTGACAGCCATCGAGCCCGAGGCCAACCCGCTGGAACTTTGGCTGTCTTCTTTGGTGGCTTTGGACAGCTTGGCCCCCAACACCCTCATCTTGCCTTCACACCAACAAGTGTTTAGAGGCCTGCACGCGCGCACGCAAGAACTGCAAGCGCACCATGCACATCAGTTTGAGTTGATTGGGCAATTTTTAACGCAAGCGCCAAGCAGCACGGCCTTTGAAACCATGCGCCATTTATTTCCTAGATTGCTCAATGCGGTCGATGACATGCTGGCCTTGGGTGAAACTATCGCCCACCTGTCTTGGATGCGTTACGAAGGCTTGGTCCACCGCAATTTAGACGCCGAGGGCGTCTACCGTTTTGAACTCTCTACACAAACCCCCGCTCAAGCCATTGAGCGTTTGAATATCAGCCAATCCCTGAATAACTATGCATGACATTGAAGAATTTCGCATTGAGACGCGCAATTGGTTAGAAGCCAATTGCCCGCCGGCCATGCGCTTGCCAATTACCCAAGAAGAAATTGTTTGGGGTGGCTCCAAAGTTCAATTTAAGAACGAAGACCAGCGCATTTGGTTTGAAAAAATGCGGGACAAAGGTTGGTTTGCACCCGATTGGCCCAAGGAATATGGCGGTGGCGGTTTGTCACCCAAACATGCACGCATAGTTGAAAGCGAAATGCTCAAACTGGGTTGCCGCCAACCTCAGTTCAATTTGGGCGTTTGGATGTTGGGCCCCGTCTTGCTCGAGATTGGCACAGACGCGCAAAAGCAAGAACATTTGCCGCCCATGATGCAAGGAAAAATACGCTGGTGCCAGGGCTTCAGTGAGCCCAACGCAGGCTCCGACTTGGCCAGTCTCAAAACCAACGCACGCATCGAAGCCAATGGCGATTTTGTGGTCAACGGTTCCAAGATTTGGACCTCGTATGGCGATGCTGCCGATTGGATGTATGCCTTGGTTCGCACCGACAACACCGTTCGCAAACAAGAAGGTATCAGCTTCTTGTTGATCAACATGAAGAGCCCAGGTGTTACGGTCAAACCCATTGAATTGATCAGCGGCAAATCAAGTTTCTGCGAAGTCTTCTTTGACGAAGTTCGCGTATCTGCCCATCAATTGGTCGGCCCCTTGAATGGTGGCTGGACCGTGGCCAAAAAATTATTGCAACATGAACGCGCCGCCATGTCCAAGTTCAGCGAAGGCGCAGCGCCCTCGCACGATGCCTTGCTGGTCGCCAAGCCTTATTTGTACGACGAAGATGGCACCTTGATCGAGCCCATCTGGCGCGACAAGTTGGCCTCTTTGCTGATGGACTCACACGCTTTCTCCTTGACCCATCAACGCGTCAAGGAAGAGGGCTTGGCCCGCATGGATGTCAGCGGCCCTGCCGCCATCATGAAGCTGGTTCAAACCGAACAAGAAGTGGCCAAGTACGAACTTTTGATGCAACTCATGGGCCAGCGCGGTATGAGTTGGGAAGGCGACGAATTTACCAAAGACGAGCATGACATCTGCAGACTTTGGCTGCTCTCAAAAACCTATGTGATTTCAGGCGGCAGCAGCGAAATCCAGCTCAACATCATTGCCAAGCGTGTGCTTGGCTTACCGGGATAAACAATGAACAGTTCCAATGCATCGGAGAGACTGGCATGAGTTTCTTACTGAACGAAGAGCAACGTCAATTCAGTGACAGCGCACAAGAATTTTTAAGCGCCAAGTCGCCCTTGTCTTTGCAGCGCCAATTGCGCGATACCTCGTCTGCCCTTGGCTTTGAACCTAGCCGGTGGGAAGAGGTGATTGAGTTGGGCTGGACTGCGGCGGTTTTTCCAGAAGAAGAAGGCGGCTTGGCGGTAGGCTAC
>JACCDO010202833.1_pt1 | contig 18554 bp, 21 predicted proteins | sample 7446101 | NCBI WGS metagenome assembly JACCDO01 (sample SAMN15323440, study PRJNA562643) | freshwater metagenome | isolation source: river surface water | place: USA:Blue River Watershed | collected 2017-08-16 | reverse complement strand
TTTTAAATTTCAATAATGAATATATCAAATTAAGATTAAATAAACCTGCATGTATTCCTGATGATAGTATTATTATTTTGTGCGATAAATCAGTTGATGGTTTTAATATTTCAGCTTATGGATATATTGAAGATCATGATTTTACTGATAATAAACCCAAAGCAATGACATATAATCAGACTAATGAGGAACCAACATTATCAGACGATTCAATTGATATAGATGATATTTAACCATAGTTCCATTCAAAAAACTGTTAATTTAAAAATTGATTATAATATAGAATAATTATATATGGAACATTTTATTGAAAAAAATAGTTTAATTGACGAATTATTAGAATTAGAAATTTCTTATATTCATGAAATATTAGATGTATTTAATGAATTAAGAAATACAACTGATTATAAAAAAGATATTGTTTTATTTAATCAAATTATTCATATAATTGATAATATTATATCAGAAACTTATGAATATTTAAAATCAATCGAAGGAGATGAATTAAAATTTCAATATGATTATATATATAATCATATAAATGATTTATATATTGGAAAATATAAAATACAAATGTTTATTAATAAATTAAATGAAATTGATATTATTTCTGATTTAATAAAAGAATTTAATATTAATAATTAAACAGTATGTTCGTATTTTGCAATTTTATGGCCTGCGCGGCAATAATTTTTGTGAAGAACAAGATATTTATCAATACAATCAGGATGAAAATGTTCTTGGCAAGGACAATTTAATTTCTTAACAATTTTGTATTTATTAATATTTTTATCACATACCCAACAATTATAATAATCATCATTATTTAAATTAGAAAATAATGGTTTTTCATTAACAAAATTAAACATAATAATTTTAGAAATATCCAAAAATTGAGTAAGTACTTTTATAGAATAGTAAAAAGTTCCAATTACACTAAAAAATATAGCTCCAACTGAAATTCCAGTAATTAGAACGGTGTTTGTAATATATTCAAATGATTTATTTGAAAATATAAAATCAATAAATTCATTAGTCCAAAATAAGAAGCAAACATAAGATAATCCAAGAACAATAGATATAATATTAATTTGCCATAAAATATTTAAATATTTCCTACTTGAAGGATAATATGATGGAAATATATCGAAATTAATATGTCTATGTTTCATTTGAAAATATATATCATAAAACATTATTACATTAATACTAATTGAATTTAAGTATATAAAATATGCAGTATAATTAATATATAGTGTTGTAATATTTGTTATTATAAAAAATACATTAATTAACGTTGTTAATATGAATATTTTACTATAATCAATTGAATATTGCATTATTGTAAGACTATTAAATTATATAAATAATTAATCAATTTTTTTATCCATATAAATTGATTAATAACGTCTATCTAAACAAATATCAATATCCAAAATAAAAATTGATTAATAAATTTAAAGATTTAATATTATTTATATTAATGAATTCTCAACAATATATACTCTCTCATTACATTAATGATATTAAAAATAATAAAGGCATCAAAGATGTTTCAAACATAAATAAGCACTTATTTCAGAATTTTAATATTATGACAAAAGATTTTGATGATTTAGATATGACTATTTATTATAATAAATATGATAACAAACATAAGACACCTATGGAGATGGCATCACGTTCAGTCATCTTATCAAATTCAACAAATAAAGTAATTTGTTATACGTGTCCGACACCCATTTATAATATGGATGCGGTTCAATATCTTTGGCGTAATCAAGATAAACCTCGTGAGACATTTGTTTGTTATGAAGGTTCATTAATTTCATTATTTAATTATAATAATAAATGGTATGTTTCTTCTCGTAGAAATATTTATATTAATAATTCTTCGAGTGATAATTCTATGAGTAGTAATAATAATACTGGAGGTCAATATAGCATGTTTATGGAAGTTTTAGCTCAAGACAATATTAATACAATTGATGAGTTTACAAATAAGTTGGATAAAAAGTATTCATATCATTTTGTTCTTATTCATCATAAGAATGATAATATTGTTAATTATAAAAATCAATTTGGCAATGAATATAAAAAATTATGTTTTATTTTTGCCCGTAATAGTGAAACTCAAGTAGAGGTTAAACCAGAAGATACTAATGCCACATTTATTTCTGATAATATTTTTTATCCTAAAAAGATTGATGAAACCGAAACACAACAATTCATTTCAAACTTATCCAACATAAATATTATTAATCAGCCAGAACATGAAGGTATTATTATTAAATTAAACAATAATATTTTAAAGCTTCAAAGTGCTGCATATCAATTCCATAAAGCGATTGGTTCGGAAAAAAATATGTACCGTGGGTTTTTAAGTTTGTATCAAAACAATTCTCTCAAAAACTTTTTTACAAATGAGACAAATAAGTTTAAAAAGATTGTTAATCCATTAAATCCATCAGAATCATTTGATACAATTGGGATTATTGATGCTCTATTTAAGGTTATTACATCAGAATTATATTATTTGTTCTATACATTATGGAATGATAAGGGCGAACATTTAAATAAGGATTTATACAATAAGATGCCTAAAGAATATAAGGATATGTTGTTTCATCTTAGAGGTATTTATTTTTCTAATAAATCAAAACAATATGTTAATAATGATGATAATCATGATAATAATGATAATAATATTCTTAAGATGAAGGATGTTTATAATTTTATTAAATCAGTAGATACCCATGTTTTTGAGAAATTTATTCGCTGCCGTAAGTTAATGTTAAACTGGGTTCGTCAAGATAAATCACATAATGATATTAATATTAATATATTTAATAAGACACTTCATCGTTGTGAAAAGGTATTTTATAAATTATCAGCTATTTACACAACTAAATTATTTCCAGAAATTATGCCTGATGATTTACCTAATTTTGAAGGTAAGTAAATAGAATTGATTTGTTTATAAAAATAATAATTCATTATAATTATAATGAATTATTATTTAATTTATAAGGGAACAGGAGGACTAATTCATATGCTATTAGGATTAGTATATTGTATAAGATATAGTATTAAATATAAATATATATTGATTATTGATGTTATTTCTCACAAATGTTATAAACACTACTTGAGTGATTTTTTTATAATTGATTGTCCTGAATTAACATATAGTGAAGATTATAATATTATGGATAGTAATATAACATTTAATAATAAATCAATTGATTATATTAAAAATTATCCAGATATAGAAAATGATCCAATAAATCATCAACATTATATTGATAATATAAATATTAGACGTAGATTATTAATGGATAATGCAAAATTAAAAATATATGCAGGTCCAGGTGGATATGGAGGCCATAAATTTAATTTATTATTAAAATATATTAGAGTTAAGTCATCCATAGTAAATAAAATAAAAGAAAATCAATCAATTGAAAATTATATAGGAGTTCATTATCGTAATACTGATATTCAAACCAATTTAAGTATAATTATTAGTAATATTAAAAAACATTCAAAATATAATAATATATATTTAGCAACTGATGATTATAATGCTTTTGATAAATTTAAAGCAGCATTTCCTAATCATAATATTTATCAATATACTAAACCGATCAACAGTAATGGATTACCTATACATTATAATACTGAAAATAAATATGATTTAGTTTTAAATTTATTGATTGATATATATTTTTTATTTAATTCTAATGAATATGTTTATTCAGAACAATCTTTAGTTTCTAAATTAGTTTTAAATATGAGAAAAGATAATGTATCTATTTTTAAATAAATAAATCTCACAAATAAAAATTGATAGGGCGCAAGATATTTGCACTCCCTATTAACTTTCTAATAAATATATTGAAAACTAGTTTTCAATATATTAAAACCGAAGGTTAGAAAAATTGATTATATTTATATAAAAAGATTTATCAATTAATATTATAATGAACCTTGATGCAAACAAAATTGAAATAAAACCTGTTTCATGGGATAAAGATTTGTTGAATAGTAGATTAGAATTCGAAATTAAAGGTATTTCACATACTATTATTAATACATTTAGACGTGTTGTTCTTAGTAGTATTCCAATTTATAGTTTTAATAATATAACAATCTCAGAAAATACTAGTGTTTTTAATAATAACTATATGAAGCTTAGAATTAGTAATATGCCAGTATTTGGAATTCACTCAGATAATCCAATTTATACTCCACCTAAAAAAGAAGTTAAGGAAAAAGAAGAAATTAATGATTTAAATGATATTGATATTAACCCACAAGACGACCAACTTAATAGTAGCAGTTTAAAATTATTAACAATGTATTTAGATTATTATAATAATACTGATGAAATTATTACAGTAGGAACAGATGATTGTAAGTTTTATTATATTGAAAAACAAATTACTTCTCCATATCCCAAAAACATACCTATTATTAAATTACAACCTAAACAAAAATTTAAAATGTCTGCAATTACTGAATTAGGTATTGAAGAAAAGAATTCTATTTATTCTCCAGTAAGTATTTTTGCCTATAAACAAATATCTGAAGATCATTTTTTGGCTATGATTGAGTCAAGAGGTCAATTAGATGAAAAGAAAATTATTCAATATGCTTATGATAATATTAAAATGATATTGGATAATTTTCTGCAATTAGTTTTGGATATAGAAGATAATCAGAATGATAATAATTCTATGAGTAGTGGTAAATTTCAGATGAATAATGGAGACCATACTTTGGGTAATTTAATCGCTGAGGGTTTACAGAGCCATAAGAAAATTAAATTTGCAGGTTATAATTGTCCTCATTTACTTGATAAGAAAATTATATTTCATTATGAGTTAAATGAAAGTGATACAAAATCTGAGAAATCGATAAATATTAAAGATATAATAAAAGAAATTGTTAAAAATTATCAAGATGCATTTTTTAAGATTAATAAATTAATTCAAGATAAAATAAAATAAGCTCCATAACTGTAGTAGTTATTCCATATTTTTTAATTCCATTTCTAATTCATCTACATTTACAAAACTAACAAATTTAAACTTTTTAAGATATTTCAAAATAGTTTCAATAAAATCTTTTTTGTCATAAATTCTTTCATCATTTGCATTTACTTTATCTTCTATTTTTTTAATTTTAGGAACATCAATATTTAATTTATATTTGGTTATTATTAAATCAGCTATATTTTTAGGATAATTTCTCATTGCTCTATATTTTAAATTATAATCCAAACTTATTATTTTAATACCAAAAAAATAATATGTAAAAGATGGATCGAATACAACATAATTAAAATCTTTAACTTTATTATTTGTTATATAACTAACTTGTTTGTCTAGAACATGTTTTTCTTCTCCTTTCCAACTTAAAAAATTATAAAAATATGGATCAATAAATTTTAATTGTTTATGCATATTTATTAAATTATACCTTACTTTTGGTTCATAATATCTTGGATGGAATATGACTAAATCTAAATCTTTCATTTTTCTAACATTATGAATACTTAGAGTTGCAGACCCATCGACCATCACACCTAATCTTTCTTTTGTTTTAACATATTTCCTTATATTTGATAAAGTTATAAAAAACAATTTGTTATTATTTTTATATTCCTCATAATTGTCAATATTAACTAATTCTAAAAATTTAATAGTATTAGTGTTTAAAAAACATGGTATTAAAAAATCTCTTCTATTTTTAAAATAAAAATAACTTTTATCATTTATATCTGGATATTTGCAATTGTAGAAATATATTGTAAATTTATTATTTTTATTTAATATTTCTTTTTCAGTATTACTTAATTGAGAATTATATATTTTCAATAATGATTGACAATAATGTCCTTTTGGATTGATTTCCACTTTTTTAAGATATTTCCCATTAAAATGATCTGTTATTTTTAAACAAACATTATCATTCAAGTGTAAATACAAAAATTCAAGATAATTATCATCTGATTTATCAATTACTTCAATAAATACAGGGTATTTATTATACATTTTTTTTAATTCATCTTTAAATAAATCTATATTCATTATTAATATTACTTTGGTTTACATAAAAATAATATAATTATTAAATTAATAATTATATTATGATACCATTAATTATTCATCAAATTTGGTTTCAAGGGATAAAGAATATAATCCAACCTTATAAAAATTGTTTTATTAAAAATATTAAATTTTTAGAAAATACTAACTGGAACCATTATTTTTGGGACCAAACTAGAATTGAAAATTTTATTAAAAATGAATATTCTGATTATTGGAATATATATAGTAAATGTGATATATTGGTTCAAAAATTAGATGTGGCTAGATATTTAATTTTATATCATTATGGAGGATGTTATATGGATATGGATATGGAAATATTAAAAGATTTCAAATATTTATTAAAAGATAATGATGAATTAGTATTTAGTTTAACAAAACAGTTGGGATATAATAATGGTATATTATTTAGTTCAAAAAATAATATTTTTTGGTTGGATTTTTTAAAAGATGTTGATAAAAAAATAAATTTATTTAAATTTGATAATATGTTAAATATTCAATTTTCAACTGGACCAATAAATTTTACTAGTTTTATTAATACCAATTATAAAGATTATAAAATTAAAAGTCTACCATTTAAATATCTAGAGCCTTGCGAAACATCATATAATACATTTATTACAGATGAAGCATATGTAATAAATCATTATGGAAATTCATGGATAAATCCGTTTTATAAATACTTTATAAAATTATATTCTAATAAAAAATATCTACTGGGAATTATTTTACTTATTTTTTTTCTTATATTTAGAGATAAAATTATTCAGTATTTGAAACTATAGTCTGATTATCATTAGTATTAACATGTTGAAATCTTTTAGTAACTGGAATAAATGAAATATAAGTCTTCAATACTTTTTCATTTTCTTTAAATATTAATTTTACAAATATATTCTTATCTTCTTTCAATTTAATCATCATATGAGGAATTTCACCATCTTGTTTATTGATTGTTCCTTTAAAATTAAACATATTATCTCCCCAAATTTCAATATCAATTAATAAATTATGTGAATTTTTAAATAAATGAGTTGGAAAATTAATTGCTAAAAAATTAAAAGTATTGCAAACTTTTTGTGTTTTTCTTTCTAATGTTTTTTCATCTAAAATATCAACAAATTCATTTACTTTTCTTTGAGTAAAAAAATAATCAATATTATTATCAATTGTATTAGAATTTATTTGATTTAACCAATCTGATTGATTTTCTGTCTTGAATAATGCCATAAATATATCTATATATAATAATATTTCTTTAAAAAAAAGAACTATTATAATAATTTACTTCATTCATATCAAAAATATCTTTATTATAGGCAAAATTAATTTTTTCTCGTAATTCATAACTAAATGGCAAATTCTGCATATCTTCCATTTTAAGTTTTTTATTAAAAATAATATAGTCTACTAATGTTAATGTAGTATATTTAATTTTATTCAAAAGATTACCATTTGTAATTTTAAATGATACTGGTGATATAAATTTCTTATTACATTTATGTGTTTTATATTTATTCCATAATTTAAGCATTTCATTCATATTAATGGCATCATCAATTGAATTATAAAATATTTCTTCAATTGTTTCATATGAATCTGATAAAATACTATCTATATTATAATTATTTAATGAGTTAATAAATTTGATATTTAATAGAATTTTATTTCGATAATATTGATTATTATGAAAAATATATGTATTACCAATTAGGAATATATTTCCATCACCAATATAAAAACATCCATAGGGTAATATTTTATCTTTAGCTATATACATGTTATAATAAACTTCATTTGGAGCAAGTTCCATAAATAATTTAATATATAAATATTGTCTAAAAAATTCAATATTTATAAAAAAACTATTAATGATTAAATTCATTTAAATTAAAAATATCTTTATCATAAGCAATATTAATTTTTCTACGTAGTTCATAATTAAATGGAATATATTTCATATCTTCCATTTGTAATTTTTTATTAAAAATAATACTGTCTACCATACTAAATGATTTAAATTTAATTTTATTTAGAAGGTTCCCTTTAATTGTTTTAAATTCAGCAATTGAATTATATTGTTTATCACATTTATGATTTCTATATTTATTCCATATTTTAAACATTTCATTTATATTAACTGCATCTTCTACAGAATTATAATATCTTTCTCCAATAATATCATGTGAATTTGAATAAATTGTATTACTATTATTACTTTTTGAATTAATAAATTGAATTATCAATTTAAATTTATAAGATTCTCCTCGAAAAGTGTTTACTATTACACCACGTAAGAAAATATTACCATTACCAATATAAAAAAGACCAACATCATAAAACTCATTAAACGTCTTATAAATATTATAATAGACTTCAGTATTCTTAATATCCATAATAATATATTAACTATAAATATTGATTAAAAAATTCAATATTTATATAATATATATATTAATGATAATCTATACAGATGGCGCATGTAAAAACAATCAAAATAAGTTGATTAGAAATGCTGGATGCGGTGTATTTTTTAATTCACCAAATGTGAATAATATTAGTGTTAAATTAGAAGGCCCGAAACAAACAAACCAAGTTGCTGAATTAACAGCTTGTATTTTAGGCATTGAAGCATTAATTAATAAAGTAGAGCTAAAAGATTTAATAATTAAAACGGATTCAATGTATACCATTAATTGTATTAATACTTGGTTTGAAGGATGGAAGAAAAAAGGTTGGAAAAAAGCTGATGGAAAACCAGTTGATAATCTTGAATTAATTCAAAAATTACATAATTATGTTAAAACATATAATATTAAATTAGTTCATGTTAGGGCACATAAAGAAGAACCACCTAAAGATGACCCTAATTATGATGATTGGTATGGTAATATGATGGCTGATAAATTAGCAACTGATGCTTGTTAATTAATTTTTTTATTAATATTTTCCATAGTTGTTTTAATAAAATCATCAATTAAATTTTTCTCAAAGTTATCTTTATCTGCTTTTCTTAATTTTCTATATAATAAATACATCATAATATAAGAAATTAAGAAAGATACTAAAATAGATAAACCACTTGTATGGAAAGCAAAATAAAAGAATAATGTTACACAGATTATTAGAATAAAATATTCATAACCTTTCATATTAGGAACAAATTCTTTATAATTATTCAACTTAACATCATCAATTGTTTCTAATATAATATCTTTTTTAATCCAAATTTTATTAAGAAACCATTTTTTAAAAACATCATAATTAGATAATACTTTTTCAGGAATAGAATATGTATTAATAATACTAAAAGTATTGCCTATTTTTTGGGTCATTAGTTTATCCATATAACATTTTTTATTTTTGAAATTTTCAATCTGAATAGTAAAATCTATAATATTTCCTAGAACACCATTTTTCTTTAAAATATTAGATATTGTAAATATACCTTTCATTTTAGGAAATAAAGTATTTTTAAAAGTTGGTAAATTATTGTCCTTACTATATTGTTGAGCCTCTATAAATTTTTCAGGAGTAAACCGTGTTCCCTCTGGCATTAAAATAATGATGCCTTCTTTAATTTTACTAATTGAATTATTTATATTTTCTTCATCATCTTCCATTTTGCGGTTCATTTTAATATCTTTGCCTGAACCTAAAATAAATCCAGAACCAGGGATAAATACAATATTTTTTTTGAATAAGAAATAAATTGGTCTACTATCATATAGTCTAATTAATGATAAATATATTGCAAAATCAATTGTATTAATATGATTACTTATAACTATATCTACTTTATCAGTAGCATTATAAATTCCATCGTAAAATATTTTAGAATCAAACCCATATGTATATAAATATGGTAAGAAACTTATGACTATATCTTTTGCTATATTTGCACCATCTTCTTTTCTTCCAAATAAATAGGAACCTAAACAAATTGTTTGTGATATACTAATAAGTAATACAAATAATACTATAAAAGCTATTATTTTTTTTATCATAATTAAATATAAAATATAATTTAATTATAATCAAACCAATAATTATATAAAAATAAAGAAATGTTAATAATTAAATGGAAATTAAAATATTAGATCCAAATGTAGATTTAACAATGAATATTTTTATTATTATCGGGAATATAATAACTGTTTTTCAAAATGTTCCACAAGTTATTAAAACTTATAAAGTTAAATCAACTAGAGATTTTAGCTCTATATTTTTATTAATGAGAGTTGCTGCTTGTGTTATTTGGGGAGCATATAGTATTGATATTAATAGTTTATTAATGTTAATTAATAATTTAATAACATTAAGTTCAACATTGTTTATTAGTTATTATAAAGCAAAAGAAATTATAAGTGATTATAAATTAAAACAAATTAATGAATATATGCAAATTGAAAATAATCAAAATTTAGAAAATAAAAATGATGAAATTTTAGTTTCACTATAAAAAATTATTAATATAATAATTAATATGAATTTATTTGATAATTATTATATTAAAGGTTGTTTTGCTGGTATGAGTGGTATCATTTTATCCCATCCAGTAGATTCAATTAAAACACATTTTCAAACAAATGTACCAACTAAATTTAATTTCACCATAAAAAATTTATATCGTGGAATTACATCACCATTAATAGGGGTAGGTTTTGAAAAAGCAATTGTTTTTGGAACATATAATTATTGTAAAAATTATACTAATATTCCTCTTAGCGGTGCAATTAGCGGATTAACAGCTTCATTAATTGTATCTCCATATGAACGAATTAAAATAATGAAACAAACTAATCAAAAAGTAAGTTTTAAACAATATATTAATCCAAATTTTATGTTTAAAGGTTTATCTGCAACATTTACCAGAGAAGTTCCTGGTTTTGCTATTTATTTTTCAACATACGAAGGATTAAAGAACCATTTTTATAAGAATAAAGATATTTCTATTATTTCAAGCTTTATTTTTGGTGGGATGAGTGGAACAATGGCATGGATTTTTATTTATCCCCAAGATAGAATTAAAACAATAATTCAATCAAATTCAACTAATAATAGTTCTATAATTAATATTATTAAATCAACTTATAATAATGGTGGTTTTAGACAATTTTATAATGGTTTTTCATTTGCCGTAGCAAGAGCTATTTTACTACACAGTGGAACATTTTGCACTATGGAAATATTAAATAAACATTTGGTTCCAAACAATTTATCATTATCTACCATTTAATATTATTTTCATCTGGTTGATAAGCTTTAAACATCAAATTAATCATTTTTTTAACATCATTAATATTTGTTTCTAGATTTAATATATTTATAAATCTGGAAAACATATCTTCACCCCATAAATTATAGCATGTCTCTTGATGAATATCGATTATGTTTATTGTATTATCTATTGATATGCCTCCAAATTCAGAACAATAGGCAATCTTATGGGATAAAGTTATATTAAAATGTTCGTATTTAAACATAATATTATAAGAATGTAAACTTTCAATATTTTTTTCATAAAAGGTTATTGTTTTAAAAGAGTTTATAAAATTTTTAAGATTAACATCTAGATCATTAATTAAATGATACATTTCATTTTTATAATGTTCATCAGTTGTTTCTCTAAGTTTTTTATTACAAAATGTTAAGATTGTTTCTAATTCTGATTCAGTAAATTTTTGTTTATTTAAAGTTTCCATAACTTGAGAAAAATTATTCATAATATATATTAATATAAATATTTATTTATTTATATTAATATATGAATATACTAGTAATTAGTAGTGTTATAGTAATATCTATTTTAGTTAAAAAAAGTTTAAACTATAATTATAATTTTAATCTTAATGATAAATATATTATTGATTGTATGAGATCTGAATAATTAGGATGATGTATTTCTTCGAATTGATACTTGTAAATTAGCATATGCATCTTGGTTTGTTAAAGTATAATTAGAGTTATTTGCTGTATATACGTATACAAAAGTTGTAGCAAATAATGGTATTCCTCTATATATCCAATTATTTTCTATTACTGAACTACCCGCAATGGTGCGGCTATATTCTTTAACAGGCGCATCTGAATTAGAAGCTGGTAATTTTTGAATTGTTGCACTTGGACTTATTCCGATAATAAAATCAATTTTTGTACTTGTAGAAAAAGTCGGTGGATTTACTTCTTGCTGTGTATTTATTGTGATAGATATTAATACATCATATTTTCCAGTAGCAGCATCAGAAACTTTTAAACATTTATTAGCAATATCAATAGACACTGTATTTAAAGTATTTATGTCTGGTTCATTATCATCTAGTGAAGTTAATATATCAAAAAAGTTAACAGCAGTTCCAGTTAATTTAGTGCAATCAACCCTACAATTAGTAGAAAAATCAAATGTATTAGAAGGAGGTGTTGTTGTAGCAGCTGTAACTGTAATAAATGGAGGTTGTGTTGGATTATCATTAGGATATGTTGGAAATGTTGGAAATCCAGGATCTGGTATATCACCACCAGAACCACCACCAGGATAATCACCACCACCAGGATAATCACTACCACCAGGATAATTACCACCTGCATTAGGAATATATGGAATTGGTGCGAATTTTTTAATAGCATAAATTGCTACAATAAAAACTAATATTGAAATTACTATTATTGCAGAAGTTTTCATTATATAATAAGGAGAAAAATATAATTAATAAATTATACGTTTAATTTTATATAATTTATTAATTAAAAAATAATGTCAGTAATATCTTCATCATGGAATGAATTATTTAATTGTCAAATGAATAATATGATTAATAATTATTATTATTATGATTATTATGATATTAAATTAGATAAATTATATGGTTTGGAAAATAGTAGGATTGATTATAAACATTTACTAATTTATTCAATTGACCCTCCTAAATGCACTGATGCGGATGACGCATTTAGTATTTATAAAGAGGATGATAATATTCATCTAATGATACATATCGCTGACCCTACTGCATGGTTTAACCCAAATGATAAATTATTTGATAATATTATAAATAAAGGATGCACTACATATATATCTAATAGAGAGCCAATTCATTTATTTCCAAATAATATATTAAATAATTCATCATTAACTGATGGTATTAAAAATGTAGTTATAGTTCATACTATATTAAAACCAACTTATAAACCATCTAAACCATTTGATATTATTAAAACAACTATTGAATATGGTATTATTGATTGCAACAATGGTAAAAGATTTACATATGAAGAAGCAGCTAAAGATATGTATAATGATATAACTTTATATTTAGCTTTTGATATAGCTAAATTTTTTTATAGCCAAAGACAAAATAATATAAATAGTAATTTTAGCAATTTTGCATTTAGTGAATTAACATTTACAATACCTCAAGTAATCAATGACATTGTTGTATTAAAACCTGATACAAAAGAAGTAATTATTATGAAAGCAATAATTGGAGAATTTGCAATTCATGCTAATAGTATTTTTGCAAATGGTTTAGATGATGATAATTTATTTTTAAGAACATTTACATTGCCAGAAAACCTCAATACTAATAATATTAATAATATAATTCATGAATTAATTAAAGATAATATTAGTGCAAGTTATAAAACAGACAAGTTAAAACACGATTTAATTGGTAATTATTATACACATTCAACATCTCCTTTAAGAAGAGCGTCTGATTGTATAGTTCATTTTTTATTAAAAGCCAAATATTTAGAAATAGAAGCTCCATTTAATGAAAATCAATTGAAAGAATATTCAGAACATTTAAATAAAAAGAATAAAGAAATGAAAAATATACAATTCAAAGATAATAAATTAAGAGTATTTCAATGGATTGCTGAAGAATTAGACTCTAGATTAAATCCTATTAAAATGAAAGTTAAAATAATTGGATATAAAGCACCTTTTTTAAATTTAATGATAATTAAAATAGATGAGATGAATGTTAATATTTCCTATACTATAAAAAAAAATAAAAAATATAATTCAGAAAATGAATATTTTGATGTAAATATTACTAAAATAAATCTTTATGATAAATATGATGAGGGAACATTACCAGAATTAGATAATATAATATAATGTCTCTATTGTTATACAATGCATAAAAATTGATAATTTTATTAACTATTTATGAATTATTAATATAATGGTTTGTTATAACTTTTACTGTGAATTCATAACTACTTTTCATCCTCATTATAATGGTGCTTTTTTAAAACCACTTTCATGGTGTTATATGCCAGTAGAGAAAGATGGATATGTAGAATTTATTAAACGTACTGCGCGAAATTATATATCAACAACATTTTTAGCCAAATACGATTTTAATAATAAACAAATTATTATTAAATGCGAATATAATTATTTCGAACATTATTTAGAAAATTCAGAAGTTAATTTTATATTAAAAGGCTGTAAAGATAATACTTATAATTGCAAAAATATGCATGGGGATTTAATTAATCATTTAGCGGATGAAGAAATTTTAAGTTTTATTAAAATGTTCGACCAGTTTTATCTAGAACAAGTAGATGTTCCTCTGACAAAGGATGAATATGAAATGTATCTAAAGCATCTAAAAAATTATCCAGAATTAACTTGTTATTATGATTGTGATAAATGTCAATTTATTATTGATATTTATTATAATGAAACAGAACACAATATTGTAGTTAGGTTTAATTTTCATGATAAAATTAATAAATATAAAGATATGATTGAATATTATCTTTTTAAAAATAGAATGGTCGGAGATGATTTTAATGATCTTAATAGTTCAATTAATAATATTATTTCAACACGAATGGATAAAATTTATATTGATTATACTCAATTTGTTGAATTTAGATTGAAATAAACTCAATCTAAATAGAACCACTTTTGTTGAATTTAGATTGAAATAAACTCAATCCAATAATGATTATGTACTATAAATAGTCAACAATTATCAATGGATGATTTAATTAAAAGAATTGGTAGTAATAAAAAAATTTATTTTAGTTTAATACTCAAGACCAATAACTTCATTAGTATTTGGGTCCCGAATTGCTTTAATATCATCAATTTCAATAAAACCACTTTCCCAATCAGGATGCTTTTGAAAATCATTTTCAACACGATTAGTTCCAAAATAATTATGACTAATAACTGGCCCACTCTTCCCATGATTTAGGGTAATCGCAATAATATTATATTTAAGTTCAATTTCATGAATACCCTCAAGAAAGAAATTATAAACATATACATTCTTCATATTTACTAGTTCAAAATGATTAGAATTAATCGGAAATACCCAATTATCATTATTATAATTATTATTATATTTAATTGGATGATAAGGAGTAATTCCTACACATTTATTAATATCTTTTCCATTAGTAATGCAAATGGGTCCATTATGTTTTGTCTTAATAACACATCGTACAAAAGTAGATGTGTTGTTTGTTAGAAGACAAGTACCCTTTTTAATATTTTGCACTGGGATATATTGTTCTTTATTATCTTCAAATACGCGAACTAATGTATTTTCCAAAATGCAAACTGTACTTGATGGATTATAAAAGTTTTGAGTAAATTGTTGTGAACTAATAGGAGTACTATTAGCCCCAAAGGGAACACCATTAATATTATAACATTTTCCACTTGGTGTTGGAGGTGGCAAATTAATAAAAACTTCTTCAATTTGTTTCTGATATACCTCAAATTCAGGTGTCTTAAAATGCTGAACTCCCTTATCCTTAAAGTTAAGACACAATTTATTTTTGTATGCAGACAATACACTCAAAATATAATGCTTACCCCATTTATTATAATATTCAGGTCTTAGAGCCTTTTCTATTTGTCCGTCATTATCATTATCAAAATAAGAGCAATCAGAATTCAAATCTCGCAGAAAATCAGAATATAAATTGTTTGAAATAATATCAACAAACTCCCTTAAATTTTTTTGGGAAATCAAATTAATAAATTTATCAACAATTTCTTGGACCATAGGTGGCAATTCAATTGTTTTATTATTCATCATATAGGCAATACTATTAATAAATACAGTTCCAATCATTGTAGCATCAGGAATAAAACCAAAGATACCTGTATTTAATTCAGAAGTGTTAGTTTTTGTAATATCATACAACAATTTAGAATTAATATCATTGCCAAATCCATATGTATTCAATATAATATTAAAATGTGGCTTATTAGAAAGATAATCTTTCAAAGTATTAATAATACCACGAGGAGGATCACTATTTGAAACACCATCCGTAAATAGCAAAATATTAATTTTATCTGTTAATTTAGTATTATTAGCTACATCAATCGCAACTCTAAGTGCATCCCAAATATTAGTTCCACCATTGGGATACAGACTATTAATTTTATCATTCAAATTAGATTTATTAGTTTTATCCTTAATTGGCCCAAAATTAGACAATATTTTAGCATTAAATGAGAAACTAATTAATGCCAAATTATCAGTTGGAGCCAATGATTCAACTACTGTTTTCATAGTATGTTTCACCAAATCCAAACGTGTAAGATTAAGCTTTTCTGTAGAATTAGCAATATCACATGTTTCATCCATTGAACCAGATGTATCAGCAATCATAATTATATTAATTGGTTCGCGACCAATATTAGTTATAATATTTGTAGGCTGAGCTACATTATTTCCTATAAATTCATCAATTGCATCCTTAAGGGCCCTATTAGGGCGCAAATCATTAATACTCATACGATTTCTAGTAATTGGTGAACTACCATGATCGGTAATCCATTTTAATATAGCTTCTTTCTCATATGTATTACCATCTTTATCACTATAAGGGTCAGTCATTACAGTTAAAGTTATAGGACAGATGTACGCTTGTGGAATACTCATAATAGAATATTATATTGAAATCTTTATATAAATTATTCAACTTTTATAAAAGTTAATAAAAAGATGGTAATCCATTATTAATAAGAAAATCATTGTTGGCTTTTAAAGTAACTTCAATTGGTTCAATATTATAAGAAACAGGTAATTTTTGTAATAATAATAATTTTTGTCCGTCTCCAATTACTGTTAAAGTTCCTTCTTTAATCTCAGCAATTAGATTTCTATTTCTTGCATGAGAAAATACAGCAAATATTTTAGCAAAGTCAATTCTAAAAGTATCAATAATATCTATATTTTTAATTTCAGATATTAATGAAAAACCATCATAATTAAATTTATTTTTAACATATTCTTCATTAGGTGTAAATAAAATTTTCCATTCTTTTTTATTTACTAATCCTTCAGGCAATAAATTAGTAAATTCAATAGTAAAAATCTGTATATAACCAAAAGTCATTAATATAAATAAAAATAATTATTTAATTGAATTAATTTTATATTCATCAGTTTTTATATAATATTTATATAATGATGTACTAACATCCATTTTAAGTTTATTGTCAATATGATTTTTTAAATGATATTTACAAAAATTCTCAATAAATTTAGGAATTAAAAGTTTCTTTTCATTTCTCTCTTTAACAAATTTAATAATTTGTTCTTGAGCGTTAAATAATATATTAATAGCTCTATTAAATATGTTTTTATATTGTTTAATTGCAACAGATTCAACTTTCATAATATCTATTTTAATTATAATATTTGAAAATAGTTCATAGTTTCCATATCTATTATCTTCCAAATTACAAATAATATTATATTCTTTTTCTAAAAAATTTATAAATTCAACAATTGATATAACTTCACCTGTTTCAGAGTCAACAGGATTTAATTTTTTATAAAATTTCACAAAATCAAACTTATTTGTCTTTTTACATTCAACAATATTTTCAAAATTATCTGTTTGTAATTTTAAATTTGTTTGATTTTCACAGTCTTTGAAGAAAAGTACTTTTGATAAATTACAATAATCATCTGATGCAGTGCTAATCATTATTAACAAATCATTAATAGTATTTTTCATAAATTGATACATATTATAATTTTTTTTTTCATCATAAATTTTATATATATCAACAAATTGAATTGTTTGTATTTCTTTGTCGCTATCTATTTTCTCATTATGAATTTTCTCAAAATATTCAATTACGCAATCATATCTAAATCCTTCTTCATCTTCAATGACTATATATATATCATGATCGTAACAATTAGTATCACGAATGATTTGTTTTTGAATATCTGAATGACATTCAAAATATATATTTGTTTTAACTTTTGGAAAATATTCATTAAATAATTTAACAATATGTCTCCAATTAACTTTAAAAATATTTTCCATTCTTACATTATCAACATGAAAATCATAATAATCAAACTTCAAATCATTACTAAAATAGATAGTATTTTTTGTTTTATTACATAATTTAAGATAATTCCTAAGTTGTTTGAT
>JACCDO011371583.1_pt1 | contig 18556 bp, 22 predicted proteins | sample 7446101 | NCBI WGS metagenome assembly JACCDO01 (sample SAMN15323440, study PRJNA562643) | freshwater metagenome | isolation source: river surface water | place: USA:Blue River Watershed | collected 2017-08-16 | reverse complement strand
GAGGTATTGCTTGTTGCTTCTTCGTCTAAGAGAGTATGAATATCTCCCTGTTCTTTTGCGACTATTGTAGATGAATTCTCTTTCTTTTGATGAATTGATTCTTCCATTTTCCAATATTCTTCTTGAACTTGATGCATCTTAATCTTTTCAATGCGGTGGCAGAAAAATAGAAATTGATTAATGTGTGTGGGTTTTTCTTTGGGAGTGTAAAATCCACTAAATCGCCCACTCAATTCAAGATACTGCCAGCCCTCAGAGCGAAGTTGCTCAAGTGTAGAATGAAGAAGGTAATACTTCTTGTCCACTTTGAATAATGTAAAGATACCATTGCTTGTTGTTACCAACAGCGAAACAACCCATGTTGCCCAGTAAATCCGATAGGCAAAATCTGCTGGATTTGACATGGATGCTGATGTAGTGGTATCTGTATATTGAATGGACAACAGCGCAGGAACAATCAAAGAACCTATCGTTACAAAGATACGACATGTATGAAATATAACGGAGTAAAAGAAGGCTCTTCTTTCAAATTCAAACAGCAATAAGATGTATCTTTGCTCAAGCACTTTTTTCTGCAGTGGGCTCAGCGTTGTCAAATCAGCAAGGGCATATTCAAATGACCTTCGTTTGATTGTTGCTAATCGTTTTAAACACATGCTTCTTCTAGACATCGGTTTAAAAAAATTGAAACTTTCGTCGTGGCTTGGTTAATTCAGTAGCCAAAAATGACCGACGTTTGCCTGTATGCGGAAGCCTTCTGCGATAGGGATCTCAAGGATATCTGGACTGTTCGCCCAACAAGTGATCTCTTTGAAAGATGGATGCGTGATCACCCCACAAGCACCCGCCTCTTTGTGCGGATTCAGCATCCGTTCCATCTGGATGAACCTATGCTTGCCGCTGTTGGAGATCCCATTGAAACACCCGAATTTCACAATGCACTCTTTCTACCCACTTGGATGATTCATTCCAATCAATTCAGGGGCATTGGTGAGGAAACACACGTAACTGTCTTTGATGAATCTGAACTCCCCAAGGCTACACGAATTGTCATCCGACCTGTAGATAGCCTCATCTTTCAGACCTCTGATATGCTCGCTATCTTTGAACGGAACCTTTCAAGACTGGGTGTTCTTCAACAGGGCAAACTGTATCCGCTTCCCCTTGAGGAGTTTGAGGGAACGATTGTATCCTTCTTCACAGAGGTTCTTGAGCCTGAAGGAGAAGTCTTCTTGGATGGCGATGAAATTCCCCTTGAATTTGAAGAGGCAGTGGATTCCCCTCCCCATCCTTCGCCTGTTCACCGACCTGCAACTCCTCCTCCTGAACCCATTCCTCAACTCCTTCAACAAGGAGCAACTTCTGTTCCAGAGTTTATTCCTCCTAGAAATCTTGTACATCCTGCTGCTGGAGCACGTATGGGCCGCACTCGCACGACATATGCGCCCACAAACTTTGTTGCCTTCTCTGGACAGGGTCGTCGCCTAAATGAATAAAGCCAAGAAAGAAACAAGATGGAACTCTTTGAAGCTGCTATGCTCATTTCAGATGGTATAGCCACTGCATTGTCTCAAAAAAAAGGATTTCTAGTTGGCCGAAATGGAACAATTGAGCTGGAAGCCCTCATAACCTACAAACAAAAGAATTTTTTGTTCCAGCAGCAGGGACTTATTTTGGAAAAACACGCGGGTGTCTTTCCTTCCAATGAATCCTCTCACCGTCATTGGGTTCAAGATACAGAATCAGCCATTAAGAATACAGATCTCCTTGTCGCAGGTTGGTTTGCGCCCCTTGTTCGTGAAGAAAAAGTCTACCTTGCAAGCCTTGGACGAAATTCAGTTGCGCTTCCCCTTCGGTCTCTGGAGCCCTATTATGTGCCTATGGAGATGATGTGGACTCGGTATCTGAAGTATCATAAAGTAGCCGTTGTGAGTTCCTTTGCGCAAACTGCAATGAAGCAGATCCCCAAGGCTAAAGAGATTTGGGGAGATCGTGCGGGATCTTTGCTACCCACTGACACTCAGTTCATTCCAATCCCCACTGGATATGCGCCTGTGCTTGCAAATGGACGCGCAGAATGGCCTGGAAAACCAGCGACTTGGGAAGCTGCTGTTGATTCAGTTGTCAAACAAGTTGTAGATTCTGGAGCAGAGATTGTTCTTATAGGATGTGGAGGTCTTGGAATGATCATCGGATATCGCTTGAAACTTCTTGGAAAGGTCTGTATTGTTATGGGCGGTGCGATTCAAGTTCTCTTTGGAATTAAAGGCAATCGTTGGGAAACGCATGCAACCATTAGCCGATTTTGGAATGATGCATGGGTCTATCCATCTCTAGACGAAACACCTGCAAATAGTTCAAGTGTTGAAAAGGGCTGCTATTGGAAGTAGAAAAATTTGAAACGGTATGTCCTTGGTGGATCCAGTAGCCCCATTATGGAACCTTGGATCCAAGAGCACTTTGAGTCTATTCGTGATTCTGCGTTTGAGACACGAGTCTTGCGAATGAATCGGAAAAACATTCGGCACCTTGATTGGATTCCCACACGCTGTGAAGAACTTCATCTTGAAGAGAATTGTTTGAGGAAACTTCCAGATCTCTCCAACTGTGTAAAAATTCTAAACGTCTCCAAAAATAATCTAGAGAAACTTCCTGAACTCCTACCCCAAAATCTTCAGTTTCTGGATGTTTCAGAGAATCCAAATCTAACATCTCTTCCTCCGCTCCCTGAAACTCTGGAGATTCTCCGAGCCTCCAATTGTTCTCTTACAAGTCTTCCTGCCCTGCCTGAATCCCTGCGATACTTGTATGTCAATAATAACTATCTCCGTGAACTTCCTATGCTTCCGCCAAAGTTGGAGATTCTGTATATCTTCAATAACTGTATTCAAGACCTTAGTCAGCTTCCATCAACCATTGAGAAGTGTATTGCGGATCCCCAGTAGACTTAAATCTACGGCTCTCTCTACACATAGAATGCAGATCTTTGTAAAGCAAGCTACAGCAGGATGTACACTTGTCTTTACCTGTACCGAAAAAACCACTCTGGAAGAATTTTTACAGTGGGTGGAAGACAAAACGGCCCTTCCAGAGGCCTACTATTATATCACGTATAATGGACGGTATGTTCACAAACTTACAGATGAACAGAAGAAGTGCACCTTTAGTGAACTTGGTATCAAAAAAGAGTCAACAATTACGCTAAATGGACGATTGAGTGTCAAGCCTGGCCCCCAAAAATTGAACGCCGCCGCCTAAAGTTATTTTGTTCAGTAGGAGTAGAATGCAGATCTTTGTGAAGACTCTAACTGGTAAGACAATCACCCTTGATGCTGAGCCGTCAGATACGATTGAGAATGTGAAGCAGAAGATCCAGGACAAGGAGGGAATTCCTCCCGATCAGCAGCGTCTCATCTTTGCGGGTAAGCAGCTTGAGGATAATCGCACGCTTGCGGATTACAATATCCAGAAGGAGTCAACGCTCCATCTGGTGCTCCGTCTCCGCGGAGGGTTCTAAGATCCTAGTAGATGAGTATATCAACCTCTGGATACTATGATCTTCAAAAATACGAAGTAAAAGCCCTTGTTACGGCGACCCATACTGAAGCACTGAGTTTAGCACGAGGATTTGTCGCTGAACTTGGTGGTCTTTTTGGTGGGAAATCGGATCTTATGAACAAAAAAGTCAATGATGTTATGTTGGCTCTTCACCAGAAGCTTCAGAAACAGATCCAAGGAAATGAACGGATTGTTGGAGCCAGTTTTGAATTTACAGAATTTGGACGGAGTGAGGGAAATACTTTTTTGAGTGGAATTGCAACGGGCACAATTATTGCGCCACGGACTACGGGTGGTGGTAAACGACGCAATAAGACTCGCAGAAATAGAACCCATTAACGAGCATACAGGACTTTAACAAGTAGCATCTTACTCTTTTAGATGAAAGTGCTACTTATTGGAACAGGAATTGGCCCGTGGCCTAATGACGGATGGGGAGCATGTGAAAATCTTGTCGCTGATTTTGCGTGGGCGCTTGAACAAGCAGGTGCGGAGGTTCTCGTTGTTCACCAAAAAAATCCAGAACATGTCATTGAAGAGAAGATTCGCGAGTTTAAACCTGATATCATTCATTGTGAATTTGATGATCACTTGCTTGCGTTACTGCCCTCTCTTCAAAAGTTTCCCTTCATCAAGACATTGCTCACACAACATTATGCAATGCTTAGCCAACCTTATAAACTCGCACAAGACGGATATATGAATCGTTTTTTATTTGCCTGTGATTTAGCAAACAAGACATCCTTAACACTTGCAGTTCTCTCCAAAGAGATTGCAAATACATTTGCAGATTTGGGTGGTGTTGCGCCTGACAAGATCTGGATTTTTCCTAACGGCACCCGCACTGATAAAATCCAATGTGCAGAAGCACCCCTTTATTCAGATCGTGCTATCTGTTTGGGCAAGATTGAACTGCGTAAAAATCAAGCAAAGCTTCAAGCGTGTCCACAGATTGATTTTGTAGGACCCCTTACCGATGACATATTCAAAGTAACCGAGGCATACAAGGGTCAATGGACACGTAACGAGGTATATGAAAATCTAACACAGTATCCTTGTCTTGTTCTTATAAGCAAAGCAGAAGCACACCCCCTTGTGATTGGAGAAGCCCTTGCAGCTGGTTGTGCTGTTCTATGCAATGAAATTTCAGCGGCGAATCTACCACGCGATGTGCCCTGGATTCGTGTTGTTCCTGATTCTATACTTGAATCTCCAGACATCCTCACAAAGACTGTTCTTGAAATGTGTAAAATAGGTTGTCAGTATCGTAGTGAGATTCGTCAATGGGCTGTTCGCCATTTGGATTGGAGAATGCGCGCATGTTCCTATTTGGATCACTTGCTTCCTGGTCAACGTATTGTAAAGACTGCTATTACAGATATAAAGGGCCTTCGCATTGCACTCATCGGCCCAGGCATTATGCCCATTCCACCTGTAGGATGGGGAGCTGTAGAGCAGATCATTTGGGACAAGGCAGTGCTTCTTCGTAAATTAGGTTATTTTGTAGAGATTATTAATACCAAGAACACGGAAGAAATTATTGAAAAGGTCAATCTGGGGAACTTTGATATTGCTCATGTTCATTATGATCACTATTGGACGGTCATTCCAAGGCTCACTGCAAAGGTTCGTTGTATCACATCACACTATCCATACATTGACAATCCTCAAAAATGGCCGCAAGACAACTATGAACATATATTCAAAGTACTCGTTGAATTAACAAAACTACCCAACACATTTTTATATCCAGCATCTGAAAAAGATCGCCAGGTCTTTCTTCAAAAAGGTGGTGCAGATCCGTCAAAAGTTAAGTTATACAAAAATGGAATTCCAGTAGATAAGTATTCTGTGAAAGAAGACCCCCATTTTGGAAATCGGACTGTCTGTTTAGCCAAGATTGAAAAACGGAAACGACAGCATCTAACATACTGGCATCCCAACGTTGATTACATTGGAAAGGGAGATTTTCATCATCCAAACTTTCGTGGTGAGATTGGTCATGATATCTTGTATAAATTGTTAACGGATTATGGAAATCTAGTCATGCTGAGTGAGGGAGAAAATGGTACTCCACTTGTTGTCAAGGAAGGTATGGCGGCAGGTCTTGGATGCGTACTCTCAAAATCCGCAGCGAATGAACTTCCTCCAGATCTGCCTTGGGTCACTGTTCTATCCGAAGAAGATATCGCAAAACCTACGCTGGTAGAAACCGCAATTGAACAAAATCGTATGACATGTAGATCCATGCGCACTCAGATTCGGAATTGGGTACAAGAGAATTGGGATATGGAGACATTTTTGAAAGAGTATGTCAAGGATCTATCCAAAGTAATGGGAAAACTCTTGTGATAGAATAATTTGAAGTACATACCAACGATCATCCAACCTTTTTCCGTCACGAAAGCAGAAGAATCCTCTACCAACTGGATCATTTATAATAGTAGGTGAAAAGGCTGGTAATATTTTCATAATCCATAAAATGGTTGATGTAATCACCGATTGATCATCACCTGCAAATACATTGTGACGTACAAAACACTCAAGGACTTGACGAAAGAGAGGTGTCCAAATCGCCCATGCCTGCTTGTCACCTCCCAATATAGTTCCTCCTACAGTCATACGTAGATACGTTGGAATTTTTGTTACAACATCATCAAGTGTTTGAATCGCAGGATCCTTGAGTTTTTCAATGTAGGGTTCCATACTTTCAATATTTACAAGGAAAATTTTGTTTGGTTGAAGGGCTTTGGGTGATGGCCAGTTATGACCAAATATTTTAGCGGTGTCTACATTTCTCCAACAACCTGCATCGCACCAGACAAAATAGTTGGATTCAAAGGGATTTTTTTGAATGGCTTCCGTTACAAAATAGGATTTATTCGCCCAAATTCGGTAGACTTCCTGAAATCGTTGATCCTTCCAGTATCCAAGAGAATTCTGGCGATCCCAGATATCCACCCACTCTGGACTTGAAAACTCAAGCTCATCAAATGCCTTTTGAATTGGAAAAAAACGATCCAATAATCCTGCTTCTTCACGTAATTTACATAACCAATCATATGTTTTTCCCTCACTAAACATCACAATGGGAGTATCTATGTATTTCAGAAAATTGGCAACCCAGACCGTATATTCTTCAATTGAGTGTTTTGAACACCCAAGTGGATAATAACAACTTACAATGGTAACTTCCGATTTCATCTATTTTTTATTTGAAGAGGGTTTTAAACTCATGTGATAAAAAGACCTGAAGTGCAAACCACCGATCACCCATCAATACTCCGTCCTTCTTAACAAATCCATTTCCAAATGGAGCATTCAAAATGATAGGACAAGAATCTGCATCTATTTTACTCAGCCCCAAAATGGTAGATGTAATTACAGCTTGATCATCTCCAGCAAAAAGACCATTTTTAATAAAGATGTCTAGTACATCCTTGAATAAAGGAGTCCATTTCTGCCACGCCTTCTTGTCTCCTGCTAAAATCGTGCCACCCACCGTTACTCTACAGTATGTGGGTATTTTTAAAACAATGTCTTCCAGAGTTTGAATTCCAGGTTCATCTAGTTGTTTAAGCAGGGGCAACAAATTATCCATAGCCAGCAAAGTTAAACAACCCGCTTTGAAACCTACTGTTGAAGGCCATCCCTTTCCATAGACCTTTGCAACACGAGGATCACGCCAACAACCGGCATCACACCATACAAAATAATCAGATTGAAACGGATTGACCTCAATAGCTTCACAAACAAAAAAAGACTTATTTGCCCAGATGCGAAAGAGTTCCTGGTTATGTAGGTGTTTGTAATTACTTTTTTCCACCTGCTTTGTCCAGATCTCAATCCATTCTGGTGATGAAAACTCTAGTTCTGATAATGGCTTTCGCACGGGATAAAACTTGTCAAAGAGTCCCGCTTGTTTGCGAATATCACATAAAAAATCATATATAGGACCATCGCTAAACATTACGATGGGTGTATCAATATTCACTAAAAAATTAGTAATCCAACTCATATATTCATCAGGAGAGTGTTTGGATTGCCTCAATTGATAATAACAACTCACTATAGTTGTTGTCATCTTCTATAGCTTGATTTAAACACCTTAGGCCATTTCATGTAGAAAATGGAACAGGCATTGTCCTATTTGACAGCACAAGAACGATCTGTGCTGGACTCTATTGAAAAAGTCATTGTTTGGGGGTATCCCTTGCACTCACATACACAAAGTTATTTACACGCGTGTTGGGTCAAGGCATTTAAGGCCCTTGGGAAAGACACCTATTGGTTCTCTGATGATAATCACGAATCACCCAATACCTTTTCATATAAGAAGTGTCTTTTTATAGCGGAGGGATTTCAGGATTCAAAAATTCCACTTGATACCTCAAATATCTATTTTATAAACTTCTGCATCTATCCTCAAAAATATTTGCGAGTTGGAGCACGTCTCTTTGAGATTCGTTTCAAAGTCAATGAATTCCACGACTGCAACAATGATTGGAAATTAGATGATGGAACTCACACACTTGTAAATCTAAGTGAGGATGTATTATATGAACGACTAACATCAGACTCTGGAGTTGCTCCTGAATTTCGTGGTCAGACGCCACATCCTATGAATTACGAAGCCGTCTATATGACCTGGCCTACTGATCTTTTGCCCTGGGAAATCAATCTTGATGACGCAACAACACCTCGGGAAAATGCAATTCATTTTGTTGGAACTCCCTACAAAAATAAACGACTTGATACGTTCAAAGAGATTGTCGCACGCAACGGCATTGAATGGATTCATCACGATCCTTGGACAAAACCTGTAAGTTTTGAGGAGGGCAAGGAATTTGTACAAAAGTCCATTTTAGCACCAGATTTTCGCCCTGAGTCGTCTCCTGAGGATAAGGCCCAGTATGGTGAACTCAATGGAAAAAATCACTTAGGTATCGGATATATTCCCTGCCGCCTGTATAAAAATATTAGCTATGGACACTTACCTCTAACAGATTCCCCTCACGCAGCAGAACATTTTGGTGATGCTGTGGTATTTGATAGAGATATTGAAACCCTGTTTAGAAAGGGTCTTGAAGCCCAAAAAGACATTGAACGCAAACACCGTGCTATGAAATTTGTCCAGAGTCGCCATACCTACCTTCATAGGGTTCGTGATTTGTTACGCGCTGTACTTCAATCACGTCCCAATCCGTTACATCCAAACTTCTTGCCTTCAACATGGTCCCAAATGACCCTTGTAAGTTCACTTGTAAATATTAATAGAGAAGCAGTAGATGGTAGGCAGTTTTCAACTTATGTTGAATGGTTTTTCCAAACGCTTCAAATTCGTGCTCCAATGATTCTTTTTGTAGATCCAGAGATTGCTGAACTCGTTGCAAAAGCTCGTGAAGGGAAACCTACAAAAATTATTCAGCAGTCTTTTCCAGCCACACCCTTAGCTTGGAGTACACCCTTTATTCATCAGACTCAACAATCAAAAGAATGGAAAGAGTTTGCTAAAAATCCTGGTGATTTGAACAACAAATCTGCGCCCTACGTTACTCTTATGCATAGCAAATTTGCCTGGATCTGGGATGCTATTCAAGATAATCCATTTCACACAGATCTTTTCTTCTGGATTGATGCTGGATTGAGCAGATTCTGGAAGGATTTGTTTTCTCCATATCACATGGAACCGCATCCCATTACTATTCGGAAATTCCGAAAGGAAAAGAAAATCATTGCTCAAGTTGGTGGTTACAAAGAACACTTTTTAGAACAGGTCTTAGGTGGACGTAAGTTTACACCTGAAATGTTGATCGGATGCAATGAAAATATATTAATGGGAGGATTTTGGGGTGGAGCCCTAGAATGTGTTCAACACGCCTGCGAATATGCCCTGAATTTCTACATTCACGAACTCATCCAAAAACACCGTGTAGACAATGATCAACCCACTATGTTTTTTCACTGGCAGAATAATAAACACATGTATATTCTTATTCCTCCGCATCACAGTAATATAAATTATGTGGATTTCTTGTATTTTGGATGCGGAATGCGCTTCTAATATTTACTTAAACACATACGCATTCATTTACTAGATGAAACGATTGCTCAGTATTCAATACGCCAGTAATCTTTTTGTTCACAAAAATGATTCCTGGAAACAGGCGCAATCCAAACTCAAAGTTGGTGCTGCAAATCATCTCGCCCTCTTAGGAAATATCGGCTACCCGCAGAATCCCAAAACAAAAGATTTTCTACGATGGTGCTCAGACAATTGGAAAGCTGTCTATTGTGTCCCTGGAGCAGTTGAGCTTCAAGACAAAGACAATCTCAAAGGACTGTATACATTGCCTTCCAATGTCCATTTGTTAGATCAAACCGAGATTGAATTGCCTGAAGGATTTTGTTTGATTGGCGCACCTATGTGGAGTGCTTGGGCAAAAGCCATTGCCGAGATCCGTCAATGGAATGAAACAGAACAATACTTTCTAGTCAACAAGTCTCCCAGTCAAATTCAGTTCTGGCATGAAGAGGATGTTGAATTTATGGCGGAGCGATTACGCTATCATTTTGCGACCTTTGGTTCCCTTCGGAAAGTCATTTTAATGACACATCATCTTCCTAATTCCCTTTTTTTGCGAAATAACTATTGTAAACGTGATCTGTGCTTATATGACGCAAATATATCACACCTCTTTACAAAAAATACTGTAGGGTGTCTTTCAGGAGCAGGAGGACATAGTATGACTGGATTTGTAGGCCCCCATAAGACATTTTGCGGGGTCAATGCTGCTTTTGTAGGACCCACAATGGTCCCTAACCCTATGTATCGGTCTGATATGACGGCATCGTTTTCTACATCGCCGCCACCTGATTTTGAATACAAACCCTCGTTTGTAAAATGGTCTGACTATCTTCCGAAACCCGAACTAGGGATTCTTAGAACAAATGCGAATCCAATTTTGCTCTGATCTTCATTTGGATTTCAACCCCAGGCGTGAGTTTAATGAACTCCTCACACCTGTAGCTCCTGTCCTTGCATTGTGTGGCGACATTGGCGATCCAGAATCTCAGATTCTATCTGACTTTTTGAATTGGTGCTGCCGCAACTGGGAACAAGTCTTGTATATTCCAGGAAATCATGAGTTCTGGCGTATGATTCCTGGTAGTGAGAAAACCATTGACTCTGCGATGGACGATTTACAACGGATCGCTCGGCCCCATAAAAATCTCAAAATCTGCTGGAGACAAAAACTTGTCAGTGAAGATGGTATTATTGTGCTTGCTACACCCCTTTGGTCTCGTCCCGCAGAAGGTGTTGTTCCACATGAATCTGAGAGAGCGTGGATTGATAGTGATCGGACCTTTGATAACCGACTTATGCATCAACTCCATGAAGCAGATCTTCAATGGATCACTCAAGAATGTAAACTTGCACGCAACAAACTTGTAGTCGTCCTCACTCACTATGCTCCGAGTTTAATGCTTATTGATCGCAAACGCATCCAGAGTCCAGACGCTACTTTGTATGCAAGTGATTTAGATGTCCTCATACGGCCCCCTATTGTTGCTTGGGTGTGTGGTCACATTCATCAGGCAGTCCAATGGTATAAAGAATGGGAGACCGCAACCGGTGAAAGTGGTCAGATTCTCATTACCACGAATCCCTATGGCTATCCCAAAGACGGCTCACAGTATCGGACAGATGCCGTCCTCCGGATTGATCCATCCCTCATCAAGACTCCAGGCGTGGACGAATGTCTCTCTGGAATGAATTGTAAAAGCCTGTAATGGCTTTCTCAAAATTGGCCATGGGAAAGAACGCTATGGCCCGCCGTTGTTTAATGTGCCGTTTGGCTTGATCCCAATTCATTCCTTGTGTTGTCATCAAGAACATGGCTATAACAGTGGCGGATCTCTGCATTCCAGCAGCACAATGAACAAGCACACCCTTCCCCTTTTTGACTTCCCGCAAGAGTTTGTAAATGGCCTCATACGACCACAGTTCCATATTCCGAATTTCCTCTTCCTGAAGATTATCATCTATCGGCACACGAAACCGATTCCGAATGGTTGGGTGAAAGGGCAGATTTTTTGTGCAATTGAACACAGACTCTATGTTATGCGTGCGCAGAAAGACTTCATCTTGAGAACTCTGAGAATTTCCAAGCCACAGTCCAGGTAAGATCTCATCCGCATTATTATTGAAGATAGACATTCTACTACAGGAAGTGTGTAAACTTGAAACAAGTTCACGCATTGGATGGAGGCAAGCAATCCATGTATACACGCCACTTTTACAAAGTTGATGAAGTCTATTCAGCATTGACCTACGCAACTGCCTTCGGAAGGGTTCGTGAAGCTGTATTTTGGGCACAAGAACTCTTAGATTCTAATCTTGGACTTGACTGTCTAAAAAGTCTTTTCCACAGTTGGATTCTGTTCCGTGGCTTGGGTTCCTTTCAGTGGCTTGAAACAGCGCTCACTGTATGGAAATCGGGTGAAATTGAAGATGATGTGCTCATCCTTCTTGCATATCAACTTGCATCACTTCCAACCTCCGCTCGTGATTCAACGCCCCTTACCTTGATGTATTTGACATTTGGAGAGACACAGCCAGATCTTCTTCTTGCAAGCGGATGCCCTGTAGATGATCCACGTCCCTTGTATGATCAGGCCATCCTTCGTGCGGCACATCAAAAGAAAGCGGAGATGTTATGGCTTCTCCTTCGGAAACACTTTACAGGTGATCACACTGTCCTCTGGAAGTACCTTGAAGATTCAGTAAGTGAGAAACCCATTCAACAGAAAATTCTTCAAAATCTCAAAGATCTTGAGGAACTTCTTGATGATTCCACAAAAACCTTCTTCTTATATGCACTGGGTGTTGGAGCAGTCTGTTTGTCTCCTCAAGGGCTCACGGAAACAATGAAGCCCCTTCGGCCTCACCTAGATGCAAATATTCAAAAAGAGCTGGATGAATGGAATACACTTCTTGGACGGAAACTTCGCCGTGTCTTTGAAATTCCTCGTGATTGCCTATATTGGGTCACAGATCGCGGGAACAAACCCTTTACCTACACATCTGCTTGTGAACTTCCTGATCTCTTTCTTGATCTTGAAGCCAGTGAATACTGGTCTGAAGCACTTGAATCCAAAAGCTTTGATGATCTTCCTGATCTTGAAAAGTTTGCCTTTCTTGAAACCTATTTCCCAGATGGTCATCCAATGACGTGGAGCAAGGAGGAGATTTCTAAAAGTCATGGCGACGGGTGCCTCAATCCCAAGGAAGACATCAGCCTCCAACGCTGGCAACGAATCTGGATTCGTGGAACAGAATCGCGCGTACTTTGGAAGGGCTGGGAACGAGCATCCAAACTCAAAATCTCTGCAGATGAGGATGTTGTAGATCTCTTTTCAAAACACAAAGATGACTGGGAGACTACCTTTCAGACGTGGAATCTAGCCCCTGTACAGAAACTTCTTGTGCCGCAGGTGTCGTAAAAATTGAACTTTTAAAAAATCATTTTTGTTCAACAGGAAAATGATTCACGCGCGAATTCGCATTCAATTTGTTAGCGATATCCACTTGGAAATGTATAGGTCTGGATCTATGCCCACGGATTTTCTACTCCCTGGACAAGCTGAGTTCTTGGCCCTTTGTGGGGACATTGGATATCCTGAAGATCCTTATCTAGAAGAGTTTCTCCGCTTCTGTTCACGAAACTACAATATGGTCTTCTGGGTTCCTGGAAATCATGAGTATTATAGTCCTTCGGGGCCAATAACACTCCGTGAAAAAATTCAAAAGATGGAGGCGTTGAGTCGCAAGTTCACAAATGTTATGATTATGGATCAGAGGGCTTACACCGTTGCCGGCACACAAGTTCGGATTATCGGTTGTACACTCTGGTCTCACATTCCTGAGGAATTCAAAGAACCTGCTGAGCGATATATGAGCGACTACCGCTTGATTTATAAAGAGAGAAATCAGAGATTGACTGTTGATGATGTCAATGAATGGCACTATGCCGATAGACGTTGGCTTGAGTCACAAATTCAAGCCGCAAATGATTTTGGACACGAACTCATTGTCCTTACACACCATCTTCCCACTCAACGACTTGTTCATCAAAAGTATGAAGGACACCCCCTAAACGTCTGCTTTGCTACACCCCTTGATCATTTGATTCAATATCCCGTTCGTGCGTGGCTCTGTGGTCATTCGCATACTGCAACTGAAGCACGAGTCAATGAGACATTGTGCGCCTTAAATCCTGGAGGGTACCCAGGAGAAGGCACACTTGTAGATAGAGAGACTATCCTCACAGTCACGATTAAAGATGAATACACTCACTATGATTTCCATGAAGATACTTTCATCACAAGGGAGGATTATGTAGACACGAGTAGCAGTGAGGAGTAAATCACTTGCGTTTGAGCGTCTTCAAATACTTAGAAAACACTTTCATAGCCTCACGCATATTTTTTGTCTGATGCGCGTGATGCTTGGCCCGATAATACAAGGTTGTTGCAATTTGACGTTTCAGACCAATAGGCTTGCCCTTGAGTTTCTTGAGAGTATTCTGAGCCCGCTTGCGTGTACCGTACCCTGTTCCGGGAACACGAGGCTTTCTACCCCCTGGATTGTCATTAAACAAAGCACCGCCACCCTTTGTTTCTTCACACGAGACACGACCTATGACTGCGCAAGCAATTCGTGCTCCACTGTGCCCTGTTGTCTTTGAATCATCATGGGGTCCCTTCCCCAAATCATCAGGATCTGCGTGAACAATCACAGAGCGACCATAGAGGTCTGACACATTTAGATTGGCCAATGTATATGTCTTCTTGAACGGTGTGGAGCCTGGTCCCAGAGATATATTTCCAAGATCACCTGTATGCCTAGGCTCTTTAGAGTCAGGTGGTCCTCCGTGACTTGTTTGAGGGCCTGCGTTATAATGATCACACGCCTGCTTACATCCTTCACCCCGCAAATCACCTGCTTTGTGAATGTGAAATCCGTGTTGCCCAGGTGGCAGCTCTGTAAAAAAAGCAGAGACAACCACACTTGTGCCCTTTTGCTCAAACAGGACTTCCCCCTTCACTTGTTGTGCCAGTGTTTCGGATGATCCTGAATTGAATAACGCGACTGCCGCCATTGCGCTTCTCTAATTCCTTAGCATACATTACTTTTACAATTGTGGGAATCTCAAGTAAATACGCACAGTCTACACTTGTATTGGCTTCTAAATCTCCAAGATCATCTTTGTCAAGTGTTGAATGTTTCTTAATATAGAATTTCTTACACTCTTTGACCCAGAGGCGCGCATACTCTTCCACCAGGGGGCTTTCAAAGATCCACTTGAACATTCGTTTGGGAAAATCAAGGCCGCTGCAGTCAAATTGAAGTTCCGCAAAGTCCATCAACATATCCATACGATCATAACTGTGCTTGTCTGCAAAGATACGCTCAAGACTTTCAATGTGAAGGGGAGCACTAAACTTGGTCTGCCAAGCCTCTAGATCATACCCACAGCTCTGAAAGGAAGACAGGACCCAATCCAAATTTCCCCTCCGTTTCATAATTTTTATTGCACAATGAATCTGTAAAATATTCAAGGGCAGATTTGTAAGTGGGTTTGTAGGGAGTCTGGGTTCTACAAAGACTCCATCGTGCTGGAGGAGATTCTTGCTCCAAGCCTTTGCAAGACTTGCTTGCTCAAACTCATACTTGGCTTTCCGTTTCAGGTCAATAATCCAGACTGGCCAGGAAATGGGCTCCATGGTAATCGGATCCAAAGTGCCTTCATCAGACTTATTGTTCATAACCTTCATTTTATTTCGTAGATAGGTCAGATAGAAGCGACGGAAAATCCATCGGCAACGAATGGTCTCATGAACAGCATCTGTAAGAGCTTTTGCTTGCGCAGGACTCCAGAGATAAAGTTTAAGATGACCTTCACATGGTGGCGCAAGGAGTTTATGAAGCTCAGTTAATGCTTGATAGCCCTTTTGCGGAAAACTATGCAGTGTTAACTGGACCGCAATATCATACTTCTTGAAGGGGCTCAGGAGAAACGGAGGCTTTGGAGAAGTTGAACAAATTGTTTTTGATTTCTGTCTCCTACGACGAATTTGCAGGCGTTCACGGCGGGGTGTTGGATCAGGAACGCCAAGGGCGAACTGATAATTCATTGTTTTAGCTCTATCCATTAAAAAGGGAATTTTCAACTTTCTAACACACCTAAAAAGTTGACCATTTTACGTTCCTCCATTCCCAGTAAGAATGGTACTTTATCTTGGCTTTCCATTGTCTCAAGAAGAGATGTATAGGTTGCTTAATAGGAAGACACCAACAGATACATCCTATACCTGGTGGCAAACTACTGACATTGAAGTCTATTTTGCTGAAAAAGGCTCAAAACTAGTCTTTACGCACATTGATAAAAATGTCTTTGCATTTGGACTTGAGCTAGACAAATTTCAGAGATGGTGGATGCCCTTATTAAATGTCCAAGAGGCTACAACATATTTATATCAAATGAACCAGATCTTTTGGGACGAAGTAAAAAAACTCGGCTTGGATTTGTCTTCTGTTGTCATTGAGCAGATGGAAGATGAGCCTAGACATCTTCAAAATCCACAACCCATTCTATTCGGATAAGAAGAGTGTAAGAGTTTTGGATTCTGAATCCCAAAGACCAATGTGCTTTAAAGTCTCTTTGTTCAGAATTTGATTTGTGGCGGGATTCAAATAGACTTGTTTTTCCTCACTATCGTCTTCATCATAGTATTTCAAGAGTCTATAGACTGGTAGGGCTGCGGAAGGGCGTTGTTGGCTGTGACTGTGTGCTGCACATTTGGTTGTGCCGAAAATAACAGGTCTACGACAGGGTTTCTGAATAGGTCCTTTGAGTGAATACGCTGTGCACTCAAACCGTTCATTCGTGGGTTCGGTCATATCCACAAAATACGCAGAGAAGTTTGGAGCGCCAATGTGCCTTGCAAGTTCTCCTTCATCCTTGCCTAGGGTTTTTGCTATATCACGAATTAATCTACGGCTTTCCGCTTTGAGAGTCGCTTCAAGACTTTCCCAAATATATGACTGAATGGCTAATCGTTTGGGTTCTATTGCCATTAGGGCTTAGTGAACTTTGCGGTTGAAATAAGCTTCAATTTTCAGGGCGACGCGTTAGATGTATGGGACGAGAGATATGCCGATAGAATCCTTAGGGGTTCCAAAAAATTCAGAATGGGGGCCTGTCCTTTGGGAGATGCTTCATGGAGCGGCTGAAAAGATAGGGCGAACACCCATCAAGAGTATTGCAGATGATCAGCGGCGAGAGATGATCTTGGTACTCCGATATGTAGAAGTTGCTATGCCCTGTGCTATGTGCCGCGGCCATTATAAAATCTGGCGGACAAAAAATCCCATTGATAAGCTTCCTGAAGACATGGAAGCTTTTAAGAAAGCTGTTCGTGAGTGGTTATTCAATCTTCATCAAGAAGTCAATGATAGCCGAGAACTAGCTCGTGTAATGACTGTAGGAGATCTTGAAGATCGCTATGGATCTGTTAATTTAAAAGAAACATCAGCTGTATTTTTTGGTCTTATGGAACGAGCCGTTCGCCTTCGCGTCCTGGAAAGTGAACCCCTCAAACGGTTCAATACACACTTTACGTATTTGATGCGGCTTTTGATGTAAGTTCTTTCAACATTGAATGAATTTCCTTAAGATATTTGAGAACTTCATTCTCTGGAACTTCAATGTTAGTATTGGATAGTTTATTCATTTTTGCTTCTTGTTTTTGTTCTTTTTTCTTCTCATTGTTTGCTTGGCGAACTTGATGCCGTGTAATTACATCTAATACGGTATCCTTTGATAATCCAGTAAATTTCTGAATCTGTTCAATTGTTTTACCTTCAGTGTGATACTCGCAAGCAAGATGACGCAACCGAGAAGTGATTGCACTTACCGTGCGTTTATGTTTCTCTGCAATTTGTTCGTATGTTTTTTTATCACGAATTCCAAGAAGAAGTTCAATAATCTCTTCATCTGACCAAGGCTTACCCTTATTTTCAGGGTATTTGCCTGGATTTTCAAGGGCCATACGTCAATACACTTTGTGTTAGAGTTTTTTAGTCAATCAAAGTTTTCAATTTTTTTGTTAATCAAACCTTAATTCTTTATTGAATTATTGGCCTAATCACAATTCATTGCCATATTTATCAGTTCTAGCATAACAATCTGATGAATAGTGACCAGCACGCTTACAGGTATAACAAGTGACTGATTTTGTATTCTTAGGTTTATAGCATGTGTGATTATCAAACTTTGATTCTGAATCAAATTCTTTCCTGCAATCTACACACTGAATTACTTCATCTTCAGATGAAGATTCATAATTAATGTCATTTCCATCAACATCAGTTTTAGCATAACAATCTTTTGCCCAATGGCCTAATCTCCCACAAATTGTGCATTTATTTGTAGAGCCCCAAATTTCAGATTTGAGTGCTTCCACTTGAAACTCAGGAAGTTCTTCAGTTACATATGCTCCACCACGAACATTTTCTATACCAAACTTATTCATATATTCTTTGACGTATTTATCCTCATCAAAATCACTTGCGTTTGAAATTATTCTATCCACCGAAACTGGTTTATATTTACGAGTCCAAGAACTACCCTTCCCTTGAAGATGTTCTTGATACCGTTTCATTGGGTTATCTGATTTCCCCACATAATACTTGCCTTTTGTTAGTTTTAAAATGTAGATATTTGTTGACATCTTACCTAGAAGTAAAGTTAAATTCACTTTAATTCTAATTAAATTTCAAATTTTCTGCCTTGTTATTTTAAAGCAAATTAGCGTCTTTGTTTACGAGTGGATCTGCGTTTCCGAGCAGCCGCTGCAGCTGCAGCAGGAGGTGCTTCACCAAGATTTGCCACAGAGTTCTGAATATTTTTCTGTAAAAGGGGCTTCTTAT
>JACCDO010792011.1_pt1 | contig 18560 bp, 8 predicted proteins | sample 7446101 | NCBI WGS metagenome assembly JACCDO01 (sample SAMN15323440, study PRJNA562643) | freshwater metagenome | isolation source: river surface water | place: USA:Blue River Watershed | collected 2017-08-16 | reverse complement strand
ATAAACATTTATAAAAAAAATAAAAATTTTTTTTTCAAAACTTTTTAACAATTTTTTTCAAATTATATTTTTAAAAAAAAGAGGACATCATCTATAATATTTTTAATTTTATTTTATTAATAAGACCATATCGTCTGTTCAATAGTTAATAATATAATAAAAGAAGAGCATATGGTCTTAATTATAATAGAAATATATTTATTTTTATAGACCATATCGTCTGATCAATAGTTAATAATATAATAAAAGAAGACCATATGGTCTTAAATATAAATATAAATAAATTTTTTTGTAGACCATATGGTCTTAAATATAATAGAAAGAAATTTTTTTAAGATGATATGGTCTAAAAAAAATAAAAAAAAATTTTTTCATAATCAAGTATATTAAGAATGATAGATTATATTCTGATAGGTAATAATCAAATAGAAAAACATGTTAAATATAAAAATCAATATTTATCTGGAGAAATATTTTGGGGTTTAGGAATAGAGAATGAATTATATTTAGAATTTGAAAATAAAAAAAAAATAAGTGAAAAAGAATTTTTAAATAACCATAAAAAAGAAAGATATAGTGTAGATTACTATTCAAATTATAAAAAAGAAGAATTAGAAAATGGATTTAAAAAAATGATAAAATTTATGGGTTCAAATGTATTATTTATACCAGTAATGATGAATTCTCATAGTTTTACTAAAACTGATCATAAAAATAATTCTAAAACATTATATACAAAAAAAGGAGAAGAAAATCCAAATTTTACAGGGAAAACATTAATAGAATTATTGGCTGAAAAAGATGAATATTTTAATCAAGAAAAAGAAAATTCTATTTATCCAAATAATTGGATATTTGATGGAGACACAATAGAATTTGTTTCTACTAAATTTTATAAAGTAAAATTAAATGACATAATAAATGAATTAGTTGAAAATAAAAACATATTTATAAATAAGCTTAATTATTGGTTTGAAAAAGAAAATATATTTCAAGAATATGGGAAAATTAAATTTATGGAACAAAATAATCCATATGCATGCTATTTGACGAATATTGAAAATATTAGTATGTTTAATAATGGTACAATTCATTTAAATATAACTTTACCAACTAAATTAAATAATGAACAACAAATAGAAGATAAAAAAATATTTATAGAAAAACATAAGGAATTAATAAAAATAATTCAATGGTTAGAACCAATAATAATAGGAACTTATGGTTCACCAGATCCATTTGCTACTTTATATAAATTTAAAGACAGACAGAAATTTTCTAATTGTTCTCAAAGAAACATAGTATCCAGATATATTAGTATAGGTTCATATGATACTGACGAAATGGAACCTGGCAAGATATTAACTAAACCATTAGATTTTATGGAATTAAATAAATTAGATTACTGGTGGTTTAATCGCTATCATAAAAGAAAATCAAATGCATATGTAAAATTAGAACAAATAGGTTTAGATATAAATTTTAATAAACACTGGAATCATGGAATAGAAATAAGATTTTTAGATCATATATCAAATATAAATTTAATAAAAGAATGTTTTGAATTTGTAATATATCTAGCAGACTTTTCACTAGATTTAGATTTAGATTCAAACAGAATACCAAACCCTATTAAAGATAAGGTATGGAATGAAATAACATATAAAGTAATGATTGATGGAATGGATACAATCTTAAATAAAGAAGAAACAGAATTTTATGAAAAGATTTTTGGTTTTAAAATAAAAAAAAATAAAGTTGTTGATATTTATTATGAAATTTTTTTAAATCTTAAAAATAAATACAATCCAATTTATAAATCAATAATTAAAATAAATGGAAAAAAAAAAGAAATAAGTATACCATGTGGTAAATTTTCTTCCTTAGTATTAGATAATGAAGATGTTGTTATAAGAAAAAATAATATAAAAAATGAAGAAAAAAAACAAAATAAACAAGATTTAGAAAATACTGTAAAAACTATAGATAAAATAGTTCAAACTGATGAAATTAATTTAGAAATAATAGAAAAAAATAGATGTTGTATAATAATGTGATAATCTAATAAAAGAAATTAAAATAAATTATGTAACCAATAACTTGTACAAAATATAGATTTTTAACAAATGGTGAATACAATAAAATTTTAAAAGAATACCATGAAATAATATTAATAATAAAGAAACAAATAAAAGAAAGAATATTATTAAAATCCATTTTAACAAATTGATTATGTTCAATTTTAAAATTATGAATAAAATTATCTTTTTTTTGATAAATTTTTTCAATAGTAGATTGTAAATATTCAGAATTATCAATATCAAAATTATTAATATTGATATAAACTCGATTAGGGAAATTATATTTATATATAAAGCTAGCAAAAGTATAAAACTCACCAATATTTTTTTTAGGAATAGTATCATATAGAACTGTTAAATCATAAATAGTTCTAAATTTTTTATGTGAATTAACTAATGTATAAATTCCTGTAATTCTAGGATAAAGATGGTATTTAAATTTAATAAGATTATTTTCTTTAATAAAAAGATCTGATTTAATTCTTGTGAATTTATTAAAACAAGTACCTTCAGGAAATATATATAAGAGATCACAATTATTATTTTTTGAAAGAATCTTATAATCTTTTTTTATATCTCGACATAAATAAATATCTTTAGAAATAAGACTGTAAAAACCAATACCAACAAATATATTACCAACAAATTTTTTTGCAACATTAATAAATTTGTAATTAAATAAATTATTAAAAGAATCTAAATTGGTTAAAAAATATGACATAAAAAAATAATCAATTTCTGTAAAATGATTTTGAGTTAAAATAATTTGTTTAGGATTATCAATAATATTTCTAACTAATTTATTTGAATTAACAAAAACATCTACTTGTAATAAATATTTAACAATAAATGCACAATTTAAATAAAAAATATTTTTAAAAAAATTACCAATATTTTTATTAAATTTATTTAACATAACAACAGGTACAAATAACATCAGTCCTGAAAACAAACTAATTGCATACAAGTATAATGCTACTAATAAGAATATAATTTTTCGTAACATAATTTAAGATAATATAATTATAGATAATATATTTATAAGCTATATAAAAAATTAATACACTCATTATAATCATCAAAAAAATCATGATAATTACGACCATTGTGTACAACAAGTAAGTCATAACAATTCTTTATTTTAATAATTTTTCCAACAAATTCACCCAGATATAAGATATCATAATTTTCTAGTCCATCATTCAATTCTAAAATTTTATTAGTTGTTATTACAAAATTAGGTGGTTTTGAAAATATATTTATATCAAGTTTCTTAGAAATTAATTTATTAATATTTGACTTGATATTATTTTCATATTCTTTAAGTACTGATAAATGTGAATCAATACTTTTTTTAATATTTTCTTCTAGTCTAAGAGCTGATGCTTTAACAATTCTAAATTCATCATAAAATTTTTCAAATTTATTAATAAGAAAATCAATATCAGAATTAGATATATTATAATTTTTAAAACGAATATTTTTATAAATATTTTCACTTAATGTAGTCATAACACATATAGAATATTCAAGTTTAGTACTAAGGTTAAAAACAGAGTCTTCTAAAGGATTATGTGTAATAGTATATTTACGGTTTGGAATAATTTTATGCATAGAATAAGGTATATACATAATATAATAATAATGTTTGTTATAATAAAATGTTTCAATCTCAAATCTTTTTTTCCCAACAATTCCAGAATTAAGAGAAATAAAAAGTGCATAATATATATTTGAAAATTTCATATCAAACTTTAATTTATCAATTTGTTCAAGATCAATTGTTTTATTATAATTTTTAACTTCTAATATAATTTTAGATTTAGATGATAGAGTTAATTGGATGTCTCCAGAATGAGGAATTCTAGATGTATTTTCAACAAGAGTATCAGGAAATTTATCTTTAACAATATCTATAACAATATTTTCACCACTTTGACCTTTAGCACTAGATTGTTTATTTTCAGTAATATTATTTAATTCTTGTGTGTTGGTACTATTTGTGTTATTTAAATGGGCTATAACATCATTTTTAATATAATTTTTAACCCAGATATTATATCCAGTATTAAAAATATCTTCAATAATTGTGTCTAAAAACTCAGGATTAATTTTATCTAAAAGTTTATATTGATCAAATTTAATTTTAAAATTGTAATCCATATAATAAGTTGATATAAAATATATATTAACATAGTTAATCAATTTTTATGTAATATTTAACAATAATAAATTAATACAGTGTATGAAGAATTATTAATTTTAAGAACAGGATCAGGAACAAAACCTAATTTACTATATAACCTAAATGCATCAGTAAAAATACTAGAAATTAACATAACAAATTTGATATTAATACTTTTTAAATATTTAATCATATTCATCATCATTTTAAAACCAAGACCATGACCTCTATATTTTTTAATAATATAAAAATAACTAAGAAAATATACTCTTCTACCATCATCTAAAGTTTTTAATTCTCCAACCATATAACCAATAATAGAACCAGAATCATGAAGTAACAACCATCCTAAAAAATTATTAGAAGACAGAGTAGAAGTAATTTCTTCAATTGAGAAACTAATATCTGGTTGATTTTGTAAATCAATAAAATTAATATAAATAATTTTAGCAAATCTATCAATATTTTTAACAGTTTCAAATCTTTGTAATTTCATTAATTTTTATAAAAATTATATATATACTTTTATAAAAAATTATATGTAAAAAAACATAACTTTCAAATTATTAAATTATTATAAATAATTATTTTTTAGAAGTTTTAGATTTAACTTTTTCTTCCTTAATAACATTAATTTTATTATCTTTAATATCTTTATTATCTTTTTTTAAGTTTTTAGTTGACTTGTTAATTTTCTTTTCTTTACTTTCTAGTTCTTGTGCTTCTTCATATGAATTAATCCATTTTTTATAACCAACAAGTAAGTTATTAAGTTCATTAATCCAAAGGTCTTGAACAGATGTATTTTTATATTGTTCAAGTTCTTCAGATTTTTGATTAAATTCTTTATTAAGTTCATCAATCTTTTCTTGTGTAAGTGAAAATAGAGGTAAACTAGTAAGATAATCATAAGATGGTTTACCATTAATAGTAGTAGCAAGTTCAGGATATTTCATATCAATTAAATCCTGGATAATATCAGTTTTCTTTCTTTTTTCAATAATAATTTTTTTAGACAGGATACTTTCAATAAATTTCTTTCTATATTTAAGAACTGCCATTTCATTTTCTAATACTTTAATATAATACTTTTTACGTTTATCATAAACTCCAAGTCTAATATCAACATAATCTTTTAATATAGCATTAGGAGTTGTATATTTAGTGATAACATTATTTTTATACATATGCATATTAGAAGTTTTAAGAGGTGTAATAAGTTTAAGTCTTTTTTCAACATTGTTTGATTTAATAAGTTTTTGTAATTCACTATTTTTAAAATAAAGTTTAATATCAATCTTAAAATTACCAGAATTATTTTCATAATCATAAATTAGTTCATCTTTTTGAATAAGACCGGAAAGGAAATCAATATAATCTTGAGTCCAAGTACCAATAGGTAATTCAGTAATATGAACACAACTTTCAGAAATAACAGTTGCTTTACCAATAGAGTTATAAGTATTTTCATTAACTTTTTCTATAGTACCAATAAATCCTTTAAACCATGGAACTAATTCATCAAGTTTACTAAATTCAGTTCCTTTAAGATATTTTTTAATATTAGAAATAATATCTTCAGGATTAAATGGAGGTATATCAGTACTAAAACCTGTACCAATACCTTCTGATCCATTAACAAGGATCATAGGAATAATAGGATAATAATTAACAGGTTCAACAACATCACCTTCCTCAATATTATGTTCAAGGATAGGTTCATCTTTATTAATGTAAATTAATCTAGTAAGATCACCAAGTTGTGTAAATATATATCTTGCACTAGCGGCATCTTTACCACCCATACGTCTTGAACCGAAGTTACCAAGAGGTTTGAGTAGATTAATATTATTTGAACCACAATAATCTTGAGCCATTCCAACTATAGCACCTTGTAAACTAGCTTCACCATGGTGATATCCAGTATGTTCTGAAATGTACCCAGAAAGTTGTGCTACTTTAATTTCTTCATTTTCTAATTTACGCTTAAAAGCTCCATAAATAATTTTTCTTTGAGAAGGTTTTAATCCATCACAAATATTTGGAATTGATCTGATATTATCTTCATGTGAGAATTGAATAAGATCCTTGTTAATAAATTCATCAAATGTAATTCTCTTTTTATCATTTTCAATATAAACTTCAGGATCATATTTTCTAACCCATTCCTTACGATCATTAGATCTTTGTTTAGCAAAGGCAAGTGTTAAAGCTTGATATGAAGGTTCTGATTTATCTATTTCACATTCAGAAACAGATTGATTTTCATCTTCATCTTCATTTTTGTCTTTATTATTTGAAGATTTAGAATTTGATGATTTATTGGAAATTTCGTCTTCCATTTCATCATAAAGTTCATCCTTTTTAACTAGTTTGGATTGATCTAGACACCATACATAATTAATAAGTCTAGTTTCCATATCAGTAAATGATTCTTTAGCTTCTTTAGCGGTAGAAGTACCTAACCCCTTAAAATATTTGATAGTATAATTTTTATAAGTTTCACTATTTTTCTCAGTCCATTTTTTATAATCAGACAAAGTATAAAATATCTCGGGATTTGTCTTTTTAGTGTCTGATTTTTTATAAGCTTTAATAATAGGTGTAGCAATTGATTGTACAAATCCATCGATTTTAAGTAAACTTGGCCAGAAATAATGGAAGAAATTCATAAGTAATCCTTTAATATGAGATCCGTCAACATCTTGATCAGTCAAGATAATAATACCACCATATCTAAGTTTTTTAGTATCAGTATAAACTTGGTTTTGCTTTAATCCTAGAATTTGTTTAAGATTTTTAATTTCTTCATTGGATAAAAGTTGTTTAGGAGTAGCTTCTCGTACATTTAGTAACTTACCCTTAAGTGGAAATACACCATATTTATCTCTTCCAATTACTTCTAAACCAGAAATTGCAAATGATTTAGCCGAGTCTCCCTCTGTTAATATAAGTCTGCATTCAGGTGAACGCTTACTACCAGCCCATCTAGCATCATCAAGTTTAGTAAGATTTTTAAGATTAACATTTTTTTTTCCATCAGATTTTTCAAGTTCAGCCATTTGTTTAACAGAAGCTATTTGAACTATTTCATCAACAAGACCAGTTTTACATATTCGCTGTAAATACTTATCATCTAAATCACATTTGATATTGAATAAAGATGATTTTGTAGTAAGGAATTCTTTAGTTTGAGAACTGAACGAAGGATCTTCGATAGTAGAATTAATAAAAACAGTAATATTATCCTTGATTTGAGAAGGTTTAATTTTAAGAGTTTTATGTTTATCTAAAATAGTTTTAGTAACACCTTCAACAATTTGGTTAGTAATCATATTAAGATGAGTTCCTCCTAAGAATGTACTAATTTTATTAACGAATGTCATGTGTTGAAAACCAGAATTATTATCATAGACAACACCAACAGACCATCTAGGATTAAATTCTTGATAAATAATTTGTACTTCTTCATCTTCATGATAAAACATTTTAATGTAATCTTCAAATGATTTAATATCAAGTAGCTTGTCATTAAGATAAACTTTAACATTAGAATTAGTGGTACCAGCCATATCATAAACACGTCTTTTCATTACGGAGTCCATATCATCTGATAATTTTTTTAATCCAAATCTTTTGTAATCAGGTTTAAAACTAATTTTAGTGTAAGATTCTGTATTTTTTGAAACATCAGTGATCACAGGCTCTTCTTTATCAAACATATTATTTGTAAACTTCTGACAATATTTTTTCTTTTTAGATGAATCAACAATTTCTACTTCAAAGAACTCTGAATAAATATTCGCGCACTTGGCACCCAGTCCATTTTTGCCCCCTACTATCTTTCCTTTTTGATCATAATTTCCAGAGGTAAGTAGATTACCAAAAATAAGTTCAGGAACATAAATATTGTATTCTTTGTGGAGTTCAATAGGAATAGAAGAACCATTATTCATAACAGAAATAACACCAGTATCTTTAGAAATATTAACTTTGATGGTATTACATTTAGAATCTCTAACAGTATTATCAGCTGCATTAACAATGATTTCATCATAAATTTTGTAAAGACCGAGAACAACTTGTCTATCTTTGCGGACAATCATATTATCTTCTTCATCATATCCATACATATTAATAACATCAGATTGTACAGAACCAATATAAGTATCAGGTAAATCTAAGATATGTTGATGTAGGGATTTCTTTTTAAATTGTTCTTCTATACTGGGAGTTTTAACAGATTTTCCAGGCTTATCAACCTTTTTATCTTCAGTTTTTGGTTCATTTTTAGTACTTAATTTTGAAGTCATAATTTAATTAGAAATTGTATATTCTTTATATCTTTAAATTATTTTTAATCAATTTTTTTACAATCAAATATATATGTTTTTAGTAATAAATAATAAATAATAAATTGGGTTAAATTTTATAATATAATAAAATGATAATAAGATGAGTATAAATAGTTCAACTGATTTAGTATCAAAAATAAATTTTATAGAAACACATGTAGGAGGAAATTTAGACGATACATTAGAAGAGTTTAAAAATCAAAAGAAAAATATACAAGAAAAAACAAATGATTATAATAGACTGATAGATTACTATAACAAATTAGAAAAAGAAAAAGACGATAATGATAATTATGTACAAAGATTAGATGTAGAAACAACAACAAATCCTTATAGATTAAATACATTACCAACAACAGTTGATGGTATAAATTATTCAAATCCAATAGTTTTTTCAAAAACTTATGATGAATATTTTGAATATATAGCCAAAAAAAATTTAGGTGGTTTAAATACAAAAGTTATTTTAAAAAGATTTTTTGTTAATATAGATTCCGCTAATAGAGAAAATGTAACAACAATAAATGTAGATAATTATTTAAAACTAGAACCAAATACATTAGTTTTTAGAAATGGAGTAAATAGTTTTAAAATACTAATTAATAATGCATCATCAAAATATGAACAAGGACAAAAAATTTCATTAAGAGGTTATAAAGCATATACAGTTTATTATAAGTCTCTTAATTTTTATTTTGCAGATGGAAAAAATTATGTAGTGCTTGATATAAAGCCTAATTTTGATATAACAATTCCATATTATGATATATTAATATCAATAAGTGGCGTAACAAATGGTGAATCTGCATATTTTAAAAATATTCCATTAAATATAATAAATCAAACTCATAAAATTGAAATTCAAGATAATAATTCAGATTACAGATTTAAATTTGAAATCCCATTGAGATTTTACACAGATAATAATTTAAGTCAAACATTAGTATCTGATTGTCAAATTACTTATTATAGTATAGGTAACTATCCAATAAGTTTGATTAATGCAAATGCACCCTTAACAGAATATAATTTAGTTGCATATCATCTAATAAGTAAAGTTACAAAAGATTATATTGAATTAAAACTATTAAACGAAATATCTATTAATGATAATATATTTTTATCAGGACAATGGATTAATGATGAGTTTTATACTGGTTCAGATATTGAAATATCTACAATAACTAGTTTTAATATTGGTTATCCTACTCCATCTAGTTTTAATGTAAATTTGGATAAGAGTTTAAATAATGTTGCAGCTATAAAAGTAATTAGTTCAGAAATACCAAATGTACAAAAAAATATTAGATCAATTAAGGATTATAAATTAAAATCAACTTCTAATGATATAGTATTAAATACTGTCAACAATAAATTTTATTGGGATAATTTACTTGATAACAATACTTATAGTATTGAAATACCAACTGGTTATTATAGTTTCACACAATTAGAAAAGATAATTACTGAATATGTGTCAAGAATTCCTAGAATTAATGATGATAAAAATCTTATAAAATTTAATAATATAGAAGTATCATTAAATGAAAGTTCTAATGTTTCTAGTTTTAAATCTTGGAACTATTATAAATTACCAAATTGCTTAATATCATACAATAAATTAGATCCAATTGACTCAAATTCTAATAAATATTTAATTAAAATATCTCATCCAAATCATAATTTACAATCTGGAGATAGAATTTATATCTCAGGTTCAACCGATTATTATGTAATAAGTAAAGATAATATTAATAGCGAAGATGGTTATATTATTTACAATGTATTAAATAATAATTTTTATAATATTATTTTAGAAGATATTAATCCTATTGTAGATGTGGGAAATACTTCCGGTGGATTTAGTATTATTATCAAAACACCTAACTCTTTTAGATTAAGATTTGACTATCCTGATACATTTGGAACTATTATTGGATTTAGATTTGTTGGTAGTCCTACTGCTATAACAAAATATTGTAATATTTCTGATAGATACATTATTACTAATTTAGAACCTTATGTTTATGATATCGGAAAAATTCTTGTTACTAATAATACAATTTATCCTTCTCAAATATTTTATGATTACAATAATTATCAATATCCTTATATTTTATTACAATGTAAAAATTTTAATCTAAATACTAATCCAAATGGACCTACTTACTTTTACAAATTTTTAATGGGCGGTCCCCCAAATTCAATAATATATAGTTCATTCGTACCAACACCTATTTATCTTAATCCACCTATAAGAGCTGTTTCTAATTTAGAATTTAATTTTATTGATCCAAAAGGTAATCCTATTAATTTTTATAATAGAAATTGGTCTATGACATTACAAATAGATTATATTGATAATGCTCCAGAAAATACTAATATTAGTACTAATATTGCTAGAATCTAAAAATATTATTTATTTTTTTTTATCTTCGAATTAATTTTTATCATCTTTGAAATTTTTTCCATGTTGTCTAGTAATTTTATTATTTCTGAATAGATATTTAAACCAATATTACCAGATATTTTTATATAAAAACTTATAATATTATTAAGTTCTTCTTTTCTTTCTTGACCTATTTTATCTAGAGATATATTAAATGCTCTTTCTAGTGATCTAATTAAATTAGCAGTTAATAATGTTATGTCTTTTGGTGCTTTGTCTGGATCTAATATTTTTTCTACTATATTAATTTTTTCATACATACTTTGTTCTAATAATACTTTAATGTTGTTATATATTGTATTTGTAATTTCTATTTGTCCACTAAATATTTTACCTAATATATCTTTACCTATTCCTGATATCTCACTGAAATATTTTAATAATAAGTTTAACATTTCATTACCTATTACATTTGTTACATTTATTTTGGTTATTGATAAAATGGCTTGGTTTACTGTATTATATTCTGTATTTTCAAATTTATCGAAATCATTAAATTCAGAAAATAAATTATCAATTATATTTGAATAAAAACTTTCTAACAACTCGTTTGTTTTATCACTGGGTGTTTTATTATAATCTTGTCCTATTAATAATAAAAGAGCACTTGAAATTAATGGTTTAAATTTACCTAAATTGGTTTGACCCGGTTTACCTTCTTTGTCTGATGTATCAGGTTTTACTTCTTTATCTAATAACATTATAATCATATAATAATAATTTCTATATTGACTAACGACTTTATTATATTCTTCATAATCAATTGAATTTTCTTTTATTAGTTTAGCACTTTGAATTGATGATATATCAATATTGATATTAATTGTATCGGTGTTTATTTTTTTATAATTATCTAAATCACTTCTAACTTTTAATAATTCTAATTCATATTTATTAATTAAACTCTCTTTATCATCAATTAATTTAACTTGAGCTTCATTTAATTGTTTAATTTGATTTTCTAGTTCTTCTTTTTGACTGGTTAATAATTTAATTTTTTCATCTCGTAAGTTTGCTATATTACTTTGAGAACTTATTATATTTTTTAATTCATTAACTTTTTCGTTGTTAAAACTTTTAATAAGTAAATCTTCTTTATCAGCTTTTATTCCTAATAACTTATTTAATTCTTCTTTATTATTCCAAGTCCATTTACCTGGGAAATTTAACATTTTAACCCAGACAAACTCGTTAAACATATATATAGAATTTAATATTAGATTTTGGATTAAATCATTTGTTTCATCTAATGTTAAAATATTTATACCACTAGTAGGATTTGATGAACCTGATGAACCTGATGAACTTGATGAATTAATTTCATTTTGTAATACTTGAGAATACTGATTTAGTCTACTATAAAAATTACCACAATATTCTTTTTGAATTATAGATATTTTATAAAGAACATATTCTGATGCATTTTGACCTCGGGAATTTGGATATGTAACTATGTTCTTATCAAGTTCTATTAATTTTTCAATAGCATCAATATTGTATTGATCTATAAATCTATTTAATATAGTATTACCATTAATGTCTTCTTTACGTAAATTAACATTTTTAAAGAATTTTAAGAATTTGTTTACAGTATTTGGATTTACACATTTATTTCCAATTAGTTTAATATTAGGAGTAGGATTTATTAATTCACTTTGACTTACTTGTAACATTATTTTATCTAAAGTTTCACAATCTATTAAACTTGTAATCTTGTTTATTGACAAATTTCCTGTTTTTTTAATTACTTCTTTTAATTCTTTTCCAACCAATTCTGGAATTGTTTTACCATATTTTGTACTTATATCTTTTATAAAATAATCAAAATAAATTGTCATTAATCTGTTTATTTCTGAAGTTTTAATATTTTCAATGTAAAGTTTGATATAATTTAGTACGGCTTCTTTTATTAATTTTTCTTTATATTCTGGTTCGGCTTCTATTAGTTTTTTAATTTTATCATATTCTTCATTTTTAGAATTGTCTGAAGATCCAGTTTGTTTAAAATTTTTATAAAAATTATCAAAAAAGTTTGAGTTTTGTTGATTAACTATATTGTCCACAAATAACTCTAAATATTTAGTACAAATTATTTCTAAAAGTTGTTTTACATTCATTAGAGTGATTTGTTTAAAAAATTCATCATTATAACTAATATTTAAAGGTGTATTAGAACTATATATCTTAAGAGCATACGATGCTATGGGGTTTGTTTTATAATTTACTGTATCTGTTTTCATATTATAAAAATTACCTGTATAATTTTGAATTGGACTTTCTTTATATTTTACTAATTTTTGTTTTTTAATATTTTTATCAAAATTCACAATTGAACCAAAACCATTTTGAGAATCTGTAAATAAGAAATATCCTGATAAAAATTTTTCATCAGACAGTATTGATAAATCTTTAATAGGTGTTGGATTTTTTAAAAAGTAATCACTAACATCATTGACCAAAAAGTTCATAAAATAATTGTCATTAAATCTACGATCACTGTACTTGACTAAATTTCTTGTATTAACTTCGACTAATCCATTAGGAAATTCTCCATTTGTGGTATTCGGAAAATGTTCTTTTATATTTAAAAAATTATTAGGTTCAATAATTTTTAGATTTGATGGTTTAATCATTATAAATTCCGTAATATTTGTATACAATTCGTTATAATTTTGTGGTAATAGATATAATGGAAGAGTAGTTAAATTTAGATAAATATTTTTGGTCTCTGTATCATTTCCACCAACATTAATATAATATTTCTTTTTGAAAATCTCGTAGTCTTCAGGGAAATTAGGACTTACATTTAAATAGTTTGTGTAAGTATTATTAATAGTTTTAGTTAAAGTAGTATTTGATACATTACTATAAATTTCATTAATATTTTTTAGAAAATTATTTGATACAACTTTATCAAAATTATTCGAGAGTTGTCCTAACAATGTTGATAATTCTAAATTCTTTTTATAGAGACTACTAAAATTCTTTTTAATATTTGATAAATTTGAACCTGGAACATATTCTTTAACAGATTTTTCACAATCATCAAATAATAATTTGTAATGTAATTCTATTATTTCTTTTGAATAAATGTTGTTGTTATTTTTAATTATTGATTTAAAAATTTTGTCAAGTTCTTCAAATCTTTTTTGTGTGTCTTCTCGATCTTTTTCTGATATTTCATCAAAATATTTTTCTAATAAAACTAAATTATTCATATTACATAAAATTAATTGGTAAGCATAAGGAATATTAATAATCTGGTTCGTGATAATATTTTTTTCAAATGATTTTGTATCAAATTGTGACATCATTTTTTGAATAATTTCAATATTTGTATATATTAATCTGATTATAGCCTGAATATGATTGTATTTATATACATAGTTTGAATTAAATGTATTTGTGTTTTTAACTGATAAATTATCAAATTTTGTGTTATCAGTTGGATTAATTTCATTTATTGATGTTGGATCTGTTATATCCTTTACATAATAACCATATGGTAAATTCTTTTCTAAAATTTTTAATGCTGTCAATGCTAAAATATAATTCATACATAAATATGGATTTATTGGTCTATTTTGTTGTTGGGCTGAAACGATTTCTGTCTGGTAGTCCTGATAAGCTGTTACATATGTTGATCTTCTGTAATCTAGATGGGATTGTAATGTTTGATTAGAAATAGCGGGAGTTTGTCTAGCAGCAAAAGAAGCGTAATCTTCTTTAGTACCAATAGGATAGTCGTAATATGATGGGAAACTGTTTGGCCAATTTAATAGTTCAATAGCTTCGGCTTGTAAATTTCTAGGTAAAAATCCAGCTCTATTACCAGCTTGGTCAGCACATTCACTAAATAATTTGTATAATCTGGAATTTTGATCAAGATTTTCCATGGCCTTTTTGAATATAGTTTTATGTGTGGTTGCAGATGGTCTAGCAGCTGCACTTCCACGTGGTCCTACTGTTCTAGGTAATAAATTTGATACAGAATCTGGATCACGACCAGTAGCTAATATTAATACGAGTGCTTGTAATGTTATTGGGAATGGAGAATCAACTGTGCCAATACTAATAAATACATCATCAAGAAAGTTTGGATTAGGAAGATCACTACCAGGTCTAAAAGACCATGGGGTAGCATTATAGGGATGTATTTGGTTTATCTGAACAATAATTGACTCTAAATTATTTGGATTACCAGTAGTTGATGGAATTGACCCAAAAGGTGTCGAGCCTCTTTGAAATAATTCATCATTATATAATTTAGTTTCATAAATATCACTAATTATACGGTTAATAGTTATTTGTTCAGCAGTAGCATCTTTAATTTTACCATTAAGTATACTTGCAAAATAGTTATAATTTTTTTGATTAATATCTGAAGTTTCTTTAGAACCATCTTTAGAACTGGGAGATACTTTATTAAAATTACTCCAAAGATATAAAACATCTCCCTTATAAACACTAACTTTTTTCTTTTCTTCATCTTTCCCCTTCTTTTTTTTATCTTTATCATTAGTTTCAGCATAAGGATCATCAATTTGTAAATCACAATTAGCTAGTTTCATTAAAGGTAATCCACCTAAAATCATATTATTTTTAACAATAAATTCATCTGAATTAATTTGAATATTTTGTGAAAGAGAGCTGTTAAATATAAATTGTTGAGATGTTAAATTAATATTAGAAAATACCATTCCATCAATTTTTTGTTTAACACCTTGAAAATCATAATAATAATAAGACGAATTATTTTTTACAAAAAATTCTAATAACAAATCAATAAGTTTTTTAAGATAAATTTTATTAACACTAAGGTCTGTTTCAATTAAATAAGTTTTTTCATCTAATTTAGTAGTTAGATTAAAAATAGGATTATTTGGGTTGGCTTGAAGAAATAAAGATGGATCACAAACCGAAATATTAAATTTATTGACAGTATTAACAAAATCAGGTATAATATTTTCACCAATTCCACATTCATATATATTTTTACCATCTAAATTAATTAAATTAAGAGATGGGTCATTAACTATAGGGAACCCTACATCATTAACTTGAATTGAGACAGGAGCACGCATAGCAGCTAATATATTTTTAGGACCATCTACCCATAATCCCAAATTGTTTTGAAATGTGTCCCAAGAATTTTGACTAATAAAAGGGTTTCCACTAAATGGACTTCCTGAAAGTATTACATTTGAATAATCTTTTAGTGTTGTAAAAAATTTTATAAGAATATCTTCAAAATTAAAATGATAAGTAACTCCATTAGGTCTTAATTGAGACATTAATAAATAAAATAGATAATAAGCAGTATATAAAGTTCTGATATCACCAGAAATACAATCTTCTAAAGAAGAAACAGACTCCTTAAATTCTTTTAAAGTTTCATTAGTAATTTTATTAATTTGTTTAATAACTTCATCTTTAGCAGTATCATAATTTTTATTGATTACAGTAGATACATTATAATTTTCTTCAATAATATTATTATCAACAGTGACATCATTATAAAACTGATTTAATCCTTGATTAAGAGTGTCTATATTTTTATTAATATCTTTTTGAATAAGTTCAATATTATTTTTATCAGAAGCATTTTTGATAATATCTGTTAGAATAGATTTATTAGTTGTATTAAAAGAATCAAGTATTTTAGAAAAAATATAGATACTATACATATTAGTAGTATTTTTAATTTTTTCAAGTAATCCATCTAAATCTTTGTTTTGGTCTTTTTTTAAATATCCAGCAATAAATATAGAAAGTTTTAAACTTAAATCAGAATTAATGTTATCGTCAGATTTGGTAAGTTTAATTTTTTTGTTAATAGGATTAAAAACTTCGTCACCAGTACATTCATTAACAAATTTATCTACCATAATATGGATAGGGCTATTACCATCATTGTCAATAAGATTAATATCACAATTTAAATTAATAAGCTCTTCAACAATAGAAAAATATCCCTCTTCAGCGGCAAAATGTAAAGGATTTTTATTAAATTTGTCCATAGCATTAACAGAAACATTTTTAGAAGTAAGTTCCTTAATAACTTTGTTTTTATCTATTTCAGAGATAACAGAGTTTTTAATGGTTGCATGGATAAGAGTTCTTCCATCAATATTTCTAAAATTTAAATTTTTTCCACTATTAATAATGTCAATTAAATCTTTTAGTTCACTGGTTAAGAACTTAGTATAAAGATCTTCAATATTAGCATCATCTTTAATATAAACGGGTGGTTCATTTTTTGGTAAATATCTAGGATTTATAGGTTGACTAGGTTTTATAAAAGGTTTCTTTTCCATAATATAATTTTAATAGATATTTTTTTATAAATTTAAGTTTATAAATAAATATTAATTTAAAAAAATTTTTATTTTAATTGTTAAATTTTTATAAATTACACAACAACATAAAGTACAATAGTAACTAAAATAAAAAAGTTATTTACAAGATTTACAAGAACCAGCATTAACTTGGTATCTTTGAAGGGGAGTTTCAGTCATTCTATAATCAGCGAACTTTTGGCATTTAAGATCAGGAGGTAATTCATTAGTTTTAAATAATAAGTTAGCATTTTGTCTTTCTTGAGCAAAGTTTCTAGGATCCATTCTTAAAGGATATTTATGAACACAAGCATTATTCCAACAAGAATCATTTTGTCTGAAATAGATCCATTCTGAGTCCATCATTTTAGTAGCATTTAATTGTAAGAACAATCTATAGTCGTCATCTCTTGTAATACCATTAACATATTTAATATATTCGTTAATACAAGTGTCAGTCTTATAGTTAGTGGTGAATCTCCCGTCATCCATTTTGGGAGGACAGTTTTTCCAATAGTTATCCATATCTATATATATTATAATTAATAAAAAAAATAATATACTTTATATTAAAAATAAATTGAAAAATAGCCAAAAATTATAAATTAATTAGATCTATTCAATATCAATAACTTTAGATTTTTTGCTAAATTGATTAAACTGATTAAATATATTAGCTCCCAATATTCTAGGATTTGAAGAAGATGAATCATTTGAATTTTGTGAATTAGAAGTTTTAGAAGTATTAGAAGTATTTGAAGTATTTGAATATTCAGAGTCTTCACCAGATGATACTTCAGATTTTTTTATAACTTCAATAACATCATGTTCATCTATAAAGAAATTTTCAGAGTGAGAATCATTATTTTCATAATTATTTTTATTAAGAACAAAATTATTTAAATCATCAGAATCCATACTACTTAATTTACTCATAGATACATTTTTAATAATATTGGAACTTTCATTAAGAATTTTTATTGCTGAAAATGCTAATGGACTAGTTTTATCTACACAAGTACTTTTAATAAATCCATCTTGCATTTCTAATACAGTACTAACATTGTCAGATTCATCTTTTGTATTAATAAAAATATTTTTTTTGGATTTTTTATTAATAGAATAAGAAGACTTTGAATTATTTGAATTATT
>JACCDO010190964.1_pt1 | contig 18563 bp, 23 predicted proteins | sample 7446101 | NCBI WGS metagenome assembly JACCDO01 (sample SAMN15323440, study PRJNA562643) | freshwater metagenome | isolation source: river surface water | place: USA:Blue River Watershed | collected 2017-08-16 | reverse complement strand
TAAATCAAAGTAGGCTAAATCTGCCCAACCGTAATAATTGAAGGCAGTATTTGTGGTTCGAAAATTCTTTTCAAACCAAGGACAATAACCAATTTTAACTGCCATAATATGAAGACCAAAAACCCATTGGACATGCGCCTGCCTTTAACGCACATTTAGCTGACACCGAGGCTCCGACAACTTTACACATACCTCCTTGGTCACTATTATAGGCATAACAATTTTTACAAATCGCTATTCGTTCATCGTAAATTTTTATTGGAACGCGAAGAACCCGCTCATCTAAATGCATTCTTCTTGGTTTCTTATTCATTGGTTAAACTCCGTTTTAAATGATCAATAATAAATTCTAAATTTAAAATTTTATTTTGTAATTGATCAATTTCGCTAGTAGGCGATGTGTGATTCACTAGATAATCGCTGTCCGATGAAAGATACTTCCCATCATAGTTAATATTAAAACTCATCACAATTCGAGAATGTCCTGATAGATTTTCTTTTGTTTTATGTCTGACCCATCCAGGAAACAACACTAAGTCTCCTGTTGAGATTTTAATTGAAGTTTCTATTTTATTTTCAATAGGAACCCCATATGGAATATGTGTTAATCCGTATTCCATTGGATTGATTAAAACTAAATCACCAGAGTTCTTTTTAGCTTTTAGATACAAAGTAGCAACTATGGGAAATAAACTGTGTGAATGCTCTAAAGTAAGACTATCGTGATAATGTATATTTGACCAGCACTGATCAATCCTGGGTTTTAATCTAGGATCAACGTCGAGTATTTTCCAATAAAATTCGCAATGTTGTAAAACTATGTTAGATACTGATTTTGCATATTCCTCTAAATGTAAATTACAATTAGTAGAGTACGTGCTAATTCCGCCATTTTTTTCTAAACTGCTAACTTCATTCGAAGAACGAGAAAATTCAACTTGTAATTCTTTTTCAAGTTTGTCAGTATCAATTTGATTTAAAACATTAACTTTATATATTGGTAAAGAAAATAAATTAAGAATCATTACGATTATTATCCAAGTACCACTTTTTACTTACAAATGTTTTAAACGACAAATAAACTCTAAGCTTCTTACAATCTCTATTTGGAGCAAGGCCTCTATGCGGAATGTTGCTATCAAACACTAAACAAGTGTTAGGCAACGGGTAGTACGTTGCAATTACACTACCGTCGTGATCAAAAAATTGAAATTCTCCACCCCATTCCGGATTCCATTCCCTGTTTGGAAAAAAGCAAAAAGTCATAAACCCGTCGCCCATGTCATTAAATTCTACATCTTTATCTGTATGAATGCCGCCGTCTAACCCAAAAGTTTTTCCACCGGCAATTGCACTATATAATTTAAATTGATATTTTTGAGTGTTAGGATCTGCTTCGTTTAACTTATTAATAATTTCATAAAAGGCTTGCTCGCCAACTACATTATACATAGATAAATCGGCTTGCCAAAATGTTGTTGTGTCTTCATCCCATGCATCCGGATTAGTGACTCTGCCAAATTGCCAAATTGGTTTTCTTATCTCGCTAACAATATTAGCAAACGTGTCTTCTCGTAATACGTTTTCTAAGTAAAATATCTCTGCTGGTCTCTTATTCATTTGGGTATCCTTATTGACTCTCTATTTATTATGTGTTTTTAAGCATTTTACGGTTTTTGATCTACCCAGTCTGGGTAGTTTACTGCTCCTGCTTGTGCATTAGATAGCAAACTTGTATGTGAATCGTATTTAAAATTTGTATAATTTCCTTGTTTTTTAACGTAATGAAAAAATACTTGGTATTGGAAGTCTTGTCCTTGCATAGGATGTCTAAAGTGTATTACTTCTGTTCCTCTGTATAACAAAACATCTCCCACATCTAGATCAATTTTTAAAACTTGTCCTTGATCTACTATCCAAAACGGCCATATGTACTTGTCATAATTTAACGTTAATGTAAGGCTAATTTCACAACTTGGTCGGTCAGTGTGTGGCGGAAGACTATCTCCTTCTTGATATATTCTAGCATAAGAGTAACAAGGATACAACTCTTCTCCTACTGCTGTTTCAATATTTTTTTGGATTTCTACTAACTCGTCATTAAATATTCCGTAGAATGCAGGGCTTAAAGTGCATAACGGATCTGGCTTTCGATATATTCCTCGCTGTAGTAGCTCATCAAGTTTGTTGGTCATTTCTAAACATTTTTCTTTTTCAAAAAAGTTTTGTAAAATTTTATAATTTTCTTTCATTTTACTTAAGATCAATGTTAAATGTTACACTGATTCTTTTATGATCAGTATTGTTATGAAATACACCGTGCTCTAAAAAACTTGGAAACAATAAAATTTTTCCAACTTCAGGTTTATAGGTTACAGAATTATCAATATTATAGGTTAATTTGTGGAATCTATTTACTAAAGACGGATTCCTAAACACAATGTCACCGTCTTGTTCATTAGTTTGATGGTAGTAAACTCCAGAAACATCGGTATCTCCGTGAAGATGAATATGTTGAAACGAATTTTTATTTGAGATATTACACCATGATTCTCTAACATGTATGTCTGCTGTTTGTTGATATTTGATATTTTTTAAAAAATCACAACAATGCTCTTTAATTTCTGATAAAAGAATTGGCATTTTATCTAGTGCGTGAATATAATTTCCGTACTTAAACGTAGTTTGCACAGTATCTCCCCAGGGATTTACTAGATCTGTTTCGCTAACTGAAGAAAGATAAGAATCAACTTCGTGTTGAATCGACTCTAAATTTTTTACAAACGAATAATAAATTGGCGTGGGGAAAAAATATTCAACTGGCATTTGGTTCTATTGACAAGTTAAAAGGAATACTTATTTTATTTTTCGATTGTTTGTGACTATCATAACCGTGGTAAACATTAGATTTAAACATGACTAATCTTCCAGGAACGCAGTCATAAGATATTTTAGAAAAATTTGATGGATTATTAACCCAAGGCTTAACTGGTTCATAAGAATCTCTATAAGGAGATCCAAAAGACAATTTTGCCCCAGGTGGCGCATCTACATAGAACACACCACTAATAGCTGCTTGCCCAATTGTACTGTGAATGTGTTGAGCATGATAGCCATACGGGCCAATTAGATTTATCCACATATTTGTAAATCTTAGCTGGTTCTCTTTTAAAGAAGGATAGCCTAATACTTCGCAAAACAGAACAGCCTGTTTACGAATAGTTGTAATTAAATCAGCAAATCGTTCATCTTTATATAAATGACCGTATGTGCCGTGCCAAAAAGATGTATCAAGACTACTTTCGCCAAAGGGGTGGGGGTCTTTTTCGATTTCTTTAAAAATTTCAGAGGAGATAAATTCATAGTCTGGTATTTTATGCATACAGTTAAGGTCCGAATAATAGACCAATGTAGGAAACCAAGAATCGATGTAGTGTGTCATTTGAACCTCGGACCAACTACCCAAGATACTAAACTTTTTCTTAAACCTTGTGTTACAGGTGTTACTTCGTGTATTACATAACTAGGAAAAACAATTAAAGTTCCTTTAGTTTTTGGAGCAACAACAGTATCGTTGATCGAAAAGCGATAGAATACTAGTTCCCCTCCTTGATATTCTGATTCATCAGAAAGCTGTATAGATACACTCATTTTTCTAAAAAGATTATAAGCATACCCATCGTCGCTGTGAGATTTATAATGTCCCCTTGTATCTGCATGATATTCTGCATACTGGAGGTCTTCCATTTCTGTCAAATCGTATCTATAAAATTTGTCGTTTAAGTGACTAACAATATTTGTTATTTTTGCATAAAGATTCTTAGATTCGTCATTAACTTCTAACCAAGAAATTTTATTCTTACGAATTTCTTCGTCAGTGATACCGTTTTCTAAAGTACCTTCGCCTTGCATGGTGCTTTTACCAGCAAGTTCTTCCACTAACTTAATCTCGTCATCAGTGAGCACATTAGGAGCGTATGCAAACGCTTCATTTGTATAATTTAAATCTTTAATGAACCACGGCATCTTTTAATCCTGTATCAAAACTTACAACATATCTGCTGCTTGAAAAATTATTTTCAGTATAATGCATAACCCAGCTAGGGAACAATATTAAATCACCCGGCGAAACTTTAAAGTTAAATGCCTGTCTGTTGTATTCAGTCAACTTTGTAGATATTTCATTAACTTTAAATGGTTGGCACGGGTTGTCAAAAACTAGTTCTCCCGATTCGTCATCGGCTCTACTATAAAAAACCCCACTAACTAAACTTAGTTCATGTCTATGAGGCTTTATTGTACTTCCGTCTCTGTATATGTTACACCAACTGTAAGTTACTTTACACGGAAACAAGCCTAGTTGATCTGCGTAAAGATCAACACATCCTTGAATAGCATTTTTTAAAGTTAAGTTTGAATCTAAAAACTGAGAAGAATTACTTCTTAAACCTTTACCATTAAACAATTTATGATAAGTGTTAACTAGTTCAGTTTCTTCAATCTTATTATTAATTTCTTCTAGATTAACATCATCTAGCAAGTTGTAAACATTTATCACTGTTGGAAATAACCAACACTCTGCTTTTTTTTGCATACTAGATTATCTCCACTAGATCAAACACAGTTTGTAATTTTGTTCTAATAGTTTTGTTAGAAAAACTATTTCTTAGACCTTGGTGTAATGGTTTTGGTGGGAAATCAATATTGACCCATGCCCAAGCTGTGTGCTCTTCGCTGAGCGTAGGGATAAACTCTTTGTCTATTACACAAAGATATGTGTGAAAATTAAAAACTTTGTCATTTGAAACAAAAGTTTCTAAGGGTATAGTTTTAATTATTTCTGGAGAAGTATTAATTTCTTCTTGAATTTCTCGTTGCAGTCCTTGCCACGGATTTTCATTTTGGAGATTTGTTCCTCCTACTAAACCCCACGTACCTAGGTGTTTGCCATGAGCCTTTTGTAACAGTAAAATTCTTCGTGTTGATTTTGCGTAGAACAATGCTCCGCTACAAACTACACGATCAGTTACAGCTCTAGTCTCCATTCACCTGCTCTATACTCACCTTCGAAGGATTTTGCCCAATATACACCGTTCCAGACGTACTGAACTCCAGTGTATATATTCGTTTGATAGATGAGCGTGTCAGATTCCTGAGCAGAATTAAAAATTACATACCATGCTGTGCCGTCAAATTCTATTATGTCATTTGCAACAGCAACTAGATCTCCCCACGCTACGGCAGGTTGATCGTTAACTTCGTTACCAATGTCTTCTACAATTAGGTATCTAGTACCAGAAACCGGAGAATTTGGATTGTAAGTTTGGGGGTTAATTATAGCATCAACTGTACCTGGACTAGCGGATCTTAAATTGTTTGTTCCGTATCCTTGATCTGTGTCAAGATTACCATCGCTGTCAATACCAGTATTAGTATTAAGTGTGTCAATGTCCCAAGAAATTTGTAATATAGTAGGGTCTAAAGGACTTATTGCAATAGTTCCTATTACTTCTGTTCCGTTAGGCTGTGTGAGATAGATTGAACTAGATCCTGCAACATATTTTCCTGGATACTTGTCAAATACACTTTGCCATTCTAAAGGTGCACCTTGTCGAACAGGTATGTCTAATGTTGGTTCTCTAGGAATGCTGCTTTCTGATTTGTTTAATAAAATTGCTTGTCCGTTGTATACTTGGACATTATAGTCAGTAATGGTCACAACTTCGCGTGTTAGCAGTTGTCCCATTATAGTCTCGGGGCCAGCTAACGGTTGACCTAAACCTTCTATATAAGTATTGGCATTAACTGTTGCACCTTCGTATAAACTAGTGATAATTTTAGTGATAACACCAAGATGCTTAACCTTAACTGGCGGACTAATCCAAATAGGAGTTTCCAAAGTCAATGTTGCAATGTCAATTGGTGTGTCATTGCCCACAGGAACTGTTTTGCTTGACCATAATGTTTGTGTTAAGTTAAGAGTTGTTAAGCTAGTCCAGTCTATGTAATTGTCAGTTGTTTGTAATTCTAAACTAGGATTGAATAAAACTAAAATTTGTTCAAGTAACTGAAGTTTTTGTTCTGTATTTGCTGTCCATATGTCACACTTCATAGTTAATTTAAAAGGCGTTGGCATTAGCCTTTCAACTGTGTAGTTACGACCTTGGCCAGTGGTGTAAACTGGGTTAGCAGGATTAGAGTCGTTTATTTCTCTTTCTCTAACATGTACCTTTCCAACAAATGTAGCATCGCTGAGCCTAGTAGAATCTAAATCTAATCCCGAAATGTAAACAGCAATTCGAGGAACACTACTAATTTTATTTTCGCTGTTTTGACGAACAATAGAAGCAGCTTGCCTATCAGCATCTCCATACATTACTGGTACACGAACAAGCGAACCGTCGCCGTAACGTACAGTAAAATTACTCAACACTCTAATTGTTTGAGTCAAGTACCTTCTTATTTGTCCATCATAAAAAAATTGCATTATAAATCTGCCTTGGGTCTAAGAGCCTTGCTTAGGCTTTGTCGTTGTGCTTCTCTGTTATTACAGAAACTTAATTTCCATGTTCCTGAGTAAGGAATTATTTGTTGTTCGGTATCAATTACTGGAAGTGTAATATGTGCTTTTCCACTTACGTTTGTAATAATATTGGTGTGGTCTGCAATAGTAAATGCTACTTCCACTGTTTCTAATTTTAAAACAAGGTACAACGCATTTACTGGATAATTGATGTTTGTATCAAATTCAAATACACCTTCATCTAAGCTAATCCAGTCTATGCTAACTGCTTCGTTATAAATGTATGTAGAATTATTAATGAATCCAGTTTTCAATGTTTGACGACTATCAGTGCCGGTTAAATTCATACGTACTGCATCTTCGACTTTGACCCAACGAATTCCGTCGAATCTAAATAATCTATTTGGCATGAAATCTGTGCGTAGGAAGAAATCGTCAACTCCTGGATTAGTTGGAAATTGTATTCCGTGACCAAAATCGTATCCGTTCTGCGGAAAGCCATCGCCTACTAGGTAACCGGTGTAACCTGTTCTTACAGGTCGAGCGTTACTTTCTAGTGCAGTAATAGAAGTAATCGAAGCATCTAATGTTTCAGCATCTGCGGTATTGAGAACAGCTTTTCCTTTTTCGTCTACTGCTAAAGTATAGAACTGTCTAGTTTCATATCCGCTCTTAGGTGCGTCTGCTTCAGCTTGTTGAATAACAGCGTCATTAATCTCGAGCTCTTTATCTCGCATACTGAGCAACTCTCTCAGTGTTTGGTCGCTTGGATTTCCGTATGCATCGGTTGCTGGTTTATCAAGTATGTCAGCAAATTGTTGTGCGTCTAATAATTTCTTGCAACGCAGTCTATATAAATGCGGGTACCATGTAGCACTGAAGCCTTCGCTGGCACGACCAACATCTTCAATCACATAGTATCTTGGAAGTGCAATGTCGTAATCGTTCAATGCAAACTGATCGCGCAAATGCGGAAGTTCTATAACATCGCCGCTTAAAGGTTTACGACCTACATATTTGATAAAATCGTTAATATGTACAGTCATGTAAATCATGTCGTTATCAATAAACAAACCAAACTGACTTAGGTTAAAATCAATGTTTTGTACATTGTACAACCCGCGAATTTTATAAATTTCTTCGCTGTATTTTCTGTCACGATTCTCTAAAAACAACAAATCTTGTATGTTAGTTTCTTTAACAGCATCGTACACTGGTTGGTCAGCAGTTCCTTCGTCTTTTAACTTAGGACCAAGGTATTTGTGCAGATAAACGTCTGTTCCGCCGACTTGAAACATTTCAGCAATTTGGCGATCCATGAACTTGTAGTCCTGTCCGCGTTCGGGTTTGTATAAGGATAATCGTGGCATAATGATATTTATCGCTAGATAAATATAGTAGGAGAACTTAAAATGGCAGATAATTACCCACAAGATCCAGGGCTTTCTGACAGTACTATTGAACGCAATAAAGTGTTTGAGTACTGTAGAACTATGCTGGGCGACGGCATGGTTGAAGTTGAACTAGATCCAAAACACTACGAATTAGCATTAGATAGAGCATTGACAAAGTTTCGTCAACGTAGCAGTAATGCAGTTGAAGAAAGTTACATGTTCTTAGAACTAATTCAAGATGTAAATGAGTACAGATTGCCAGATGAAGTTATAGAAGTACAAAGTATTTTTAGACGTGCTGTGGGTTCTCGTAGCGGTTTGGGTGCAGGCGGAACATTGTTCGAGCCGTTCAACTTGGCGTACACAAACAGCTATCTGTTGACTGGTAGTATGATGGGCGGTTTAGCAACATATGAAATGTTTGCTGGTTATCAGAAACTGGTAGGACGTATGTTTGGTGCATTCATTGAATTCAAATGGCGCCAATCAAACCACATACTAACAATCTTACAGCGTCCTTTTGCCGCAGGCGAACAAGTGTTATTACGCACCCACAATTATCGTCCTGATTTTATATTACTACAAGACATCTACGCAAAACAGTGGCTATACGACTATTCGTTGGCCAACTGTAAACTTATGCTAGGCGAAGCTCGTAGCAAGTTTGGTAACATTGCAGGCCCAGGCGGCGCAGGCATACAACTAAACGGTACTGCACTTCAAACAGCCGGCACACAGGAAATTGAAAAGTTAGAAAAAGAAATTAACGATATGGTTCCAGGCGGAACTCCGTTAACTTTCGTAATTGGCTAAAAAATTTCTTGATTTAGCAGCAAACCAGTTATATACTAGAGTTATTCCTGGAGGACTCTATGATTATTGGTGTGTGCGGCTTTATTGGATCTGGCAAAGACACTATTGCAGATTACCTAGTTAATTTTCACGGTTTTAGAAGAGAAAGTTTTGCCAACAGCTTAAAAGATGCTGTTGCCCATGTATTTGGTTGGGATCGAACATTACTAGAAGGGCGCACAAAACAAGCCCGTGAATGGCGCGAACAAGTAGATCCTTGGTGGGCACAACGACTCAACATGCCCAATTTGACTCCTAGGCTTATGCTTCAATTGTGGGGTACAGAAGTATGCCGCAAAGGCTTCCATGATGATATTTGGATTGCCAGCTTAGAAAATAAACTACGCAATAGCACCGACGATATTGTTATAAGTGATTGCCGTTTTCCTAATGAAATTAAATCAATCCGTGATGCAGGCGGAATCATTATATGGGTCAAGCGTGGCGAATTACCGCATTGGTACGAATGGGCATTGAGCGCAAATAAAGGTGAGGTGCAAAATTTCACTTGGTCTACCAGCAAAGCTAGGCTAGAACAAGCAGGCATTCACGCAAGCGAAACTGCATGGGTTGGAACAGAATTTGATGCTGTATTAGACAACGACGGGAGTATTGATGAACTGTTTGCAAAGGTTAAAGATCTGGTGTCAGATCCCCTTGACGCCAGCGAACGCCCTCTTTATGCAGGACTCGTTGGCAATTAGCACAAATAGTTTTAAGATTTGTATGACGGCAATTATTTAAATCCCCGTCTATGTGAAACACATTAAACACTTCTTGGTTTAAGCTCTTGAATCCGCATTTATCACATGCGGATTTCTTTTTGTAACCTGCACTTTGCCATCGTGGTGCAGTTATTCCTCGTAAACAGTATCCACATAGTTTACGATAAAATATTTTTCCTTGTTTGTAGTAGTTTATTGCTACAGGGTGTCTTCCGCAAGAACATAAAGGTCTCATACAGTTATTTAAGCCTTTTTAGGACCTTTTTCTAGGCTGTTAACCCTGATAAAAAGCCAAAGTACACTAAATACAATTAGGAATAGTATTCATGGAGATCATACGATGGCTCAACTTAATTCACCAGGCGTAAGCGTAACAGTTATTGACGAAAGTTTTTATACTTCCGCGGCGCCAGGAACAACACCATTAATCATTGTTGCAACTGAACAAGATAAACCTAATAGTGCTAACACAGGAACAGCACCAGGTACAACTGCCGCAAATGCAGGCAAAGTGTACTTAATGACTAGTCAGAAAGACTTGTCAGACACATTTGGAACGGCAGTATTTAAAACTGACGCAAACAACAACCCAATTCATGCTGGAGAACAAAACGAATATGGACTCCAAACAGCATACAGTTATTTGGGCGTAAGCAATCGTGCTTTTGTTGTTCGTGCAGATGTAGACTTAGCACAGCTAGAAGCAAGTTCTGATGAACCAGCAGGTAAGCCACAAGACGGAACATTATGGTTTGACACCAGTGCTTCTAACTTTGGTATATTCCAATGGAACAGCTCAGAAGCAACTGTAACAGGCGGTCAAACTTTTAGTAACCGTATCCCTACTGTTATTACCAACGCAGACGACATCGATGCAGGTGCCCCTAAGTCAAGAATTGGCGCAGTAGGCGACTATGCTTTAGTTCTTCAAGAAGGTGTTTATTCACTATTCTTTAAAAAGGGCAACACCGGAACAGCAGGTTTAGGTGCAGGAACTTGGGTAGAAGTAGGTTCAGCAAACTGGATCAAGAGCTGGCCAGCAGCACAAAGCCTTGCAACTCCAGACACACTTTTAGTTGGCGATACACTATCAATTACTGTTGATGGCAACACAAACAACTATAGTGGACATACATCACTTACAACATTAGTAACAGATATTAATACAGTTAATCAAGGCGGCGGAGATGAAACTGATGCTCGCGGTATCAGTGCAGCATTAATTAACGGAAGATTAGAACTTTACACAGCAGGTGAAAATTTCAGCGTTAGCGGTACTGCTGTTGCAAAACTAAAACTAGTACCAGATGGCTCGGGCGACTGGGCAAGTACTGGTTCATTTATTGCTCCAACATTACAAATTAGCCCGCACTATACTGTTCCAACATTTAAGAGATCAGATAACGGTTCTACAGTACAAGGTTATCCAACAGGATCTATTTGGGTCAAGACTACAGAACCTAACTTAGGTGCTCGTTGGAGAGTTAAAGTTTACAATGGTGCAACCGGCAACTGGACAGAAAAGTCTGCTCCATTGTACGGTTCAAATGCAGAAGCACTGAAAGGTTTAGACCCAACAGGCGGCGGCATCAACTTAACTCAAAGTGCATTGTATGTAAAATCTAACAACACAGAAGAACTAAATGCTCAAGATAATCCTGTAAGTGCAAACTTTAAAATTTATGCTCGCAGATCTGCAGGAGCAACAGAAATTACTTCTGGAACAGCGTTTGCTGGATTTAGCACAGCAGGTAGCAATCAATTTACAATCCAAGAAAGCATTAAAGGAAAAGCAACTTTATCAGATTCTCTAACAGTAGAATTTACAGGATCTGGTGGCATTGATGCATTTGTTGCTGCACTATCAGCAAAACTTGGAGAAACAAAATTCAACGGCAGTCCAGTTACTAGCCGTGTAACTGTTTCTAAAACAACAACAGGAACTGTGTTAATTCGTCACAATGACGGCGGCGATATTCACTTCACAGATGCAGCTGGTTCTGCAATTGAAGATTTATTCACACCGTACGTAGTAGACGGAAATGGCGTAGGACAAGGATCTGTAAACTTCTACACTGATGTTGACACCGCACATGACTTTGTTGCTACATTATGGAGCCCATACCCAGCTATCGAAACTAGCGCAGAAGCTCCAACAACTGAAGCAGAAGACGGTCGTCTATGGTACAATTCAATGGTTGACGAAGTGGACGTTCTTGTTCATAACGGAGAAACATGGGTTGGATACCAATACGACGGTTCAGGAATTTCCGGAATCACATCACCATTTTACACAGCAGTTGCAGAAGACAAAACTGACCCAGCAGGTCCAATCGTTAGTGCTACAAAACCAAAAACACAAAGTGATGGCACATCACTAGTAACAGGTGACTTGTGGATTGATACTAGCGACTTAGAAAATTATCCAAGTCTTTACAAATATAACAAAGACTTAGGAAAGTGGATTTCTATAGATACAGGCGATCAAACAACAGAAGAAGGCATTATTTTTGCAGATGCTCGTTGGGCAGTAAGCGGCGATAAGAGTGCTGCTTCTACAGTAAAAGAACTGTTAGTGAGCGACTTCTTAGATTTTGACGCACCTGATCCAGCATTATATCCACGTGGTATGTTGTTATGGAACTTACGCCGTAGCGGATTTAACGTTAAGAAGTTTGTTCACAACTATGTTGATGTAACAGCAGATAACAATAGACAAGACGGTGCAGGCATGGGCAGCTACTATCCAAATCGTTGGGTAACAGAATCTGGCAACCAAGCCAACGGCGCAGGAACATTTGGACGTAAGGCACAACGTAAAGTTGTTGTTCAGTCATTACAAAAGTTAGTCAATAGCAACCAACAAATTCGTGACGAAGAATCACGTATATTCAACTTAATTGCTTGTCCAGGTTATCCTGAGTTAATTGGCGAAATGTTGAGTCTAAATTATGATAGAGGCCTAACAGCGTTTGTTGTAGGCGACACACCTCCACGTTTAACACCAGACGCAACCAGCTTAAACAACTGGGGCAAGAACGTTGCTGGTGCAGTTGAAGACAATGACGAAGGCTTAGTTAGCTCAGATGAATACTTAGGTATTTTCTATCCATGGGGCTTTACAAGTGACAACACTGGAAATAACATTGTTGTTCCGCCAAGTCATATGATTTTACGTACTATTGCATTGAACGACCAAGTAAGTTATCCTTGGTTTGCACCTGCTGGCACACGTCGTGGCGGCATTACAAATGCGACAGCAGTTGGTTATATCAACGGTGAAGGTGAATTCCAGTCTGTATCATTGAATACTGGACAACGTGACACTCTAGCTTCAAGTAAGATTAACCCAATCACATTCATTACAGGCACAGGTCTTGTTAACTACGGTCAATATACTCGTGCCAAGAATGCTTCAGCACTAGATCGCATTAACGTTGCACGTTTAGTTGTTTACTTACGTAGACAGTTTGCACTATTGGCTAAGCCATATGTGTTTGAACCAAACGACAAAGTTACTCGCGATGAATTAAAAGGTGCTGTTGAGAGCCTACTATTAGAACTAGTTGGCCAACGTGCTCTATATGACTACATTGTAGTTTGCGACACAAGTAACAACACACCAGCAAGAATTGATCGTAATGAACTTTACCTAGACGTTGCGATTGAACCAGTTAAAGCAGTTGAATTTATCTACATTCCACTACGCTTGAAGAACACTGGCGAGATCAAGGGCCTAGCATAATAACAACGGAGCATAGAATATGGCAATCGCAAGTTTATCAAAATTTACAGTACCTTTAGCAACTGATCAATCAGCAAGTGCTCAAGGTATGTTGATGCCAAAGTTAAAATATCGCTTTAGAGTGATGTTTGAAAACTTTGGAGTATCAACACCAACTACTGAGTTGACAAAGCAAGTACAAGAAGCCGCAAGACCAACTGTTAGCTTTGAAAATCAAATGATTCAAGTTTACAACTCAACTATTAACTACGCAGGTCGTCCTAAGTGGAACGAAGTAACTGTTAAACTACGTGACGACGTGACAGGACAAGTCAGTAAGTTAGTAGGCGAGCAAATGCAGAAACAATTTGACTTCTTTGAACAAAGTTCTGCAGCTTCTGGCGGTGACTACAAGTTCTTAATGCGTGTAGAAATGCTAGACGGTGGTAACGGCGCCCAAACTCCTAATGTTCTTGAAACATGGGAGTGCTATGGATGCTATGTACGCCAAGCAAACTATAACACATTAGGTTACGGTACACAGGAAATGTTAACCATTGATTTAACAATTCAGCCTGATAACTGTATCCAAACTTCGGGTGGAGCAAGTGCTCCAACATCAAGAAGAGCTGGAACAGCTGCAACAGCTTCTGGAGCAAGATAATAAAATTGGCCTACTAAGTAGGCCTTTTTTATGAGTTTTCATTAACTACTCAGTTAATTTGGATAGCTAAATATTTGTATGGCCTTTACACCTAACAATTTTTTGTATTCACCAAGCAACGTCACGTTGAAAGATTATCAACATGCGGCTCGCGTCTTCACGGACGATCAGTTTAGGCTTGCTCCAAAACATAAATTTCTTTTCCATGTTGCATTTAATATTAACCCTGCAGCATTAAAAAATATTGATTTAGTAGAGCGTTATAGAAACGAAATTAATGTATTGGTTAAATCTGTAGATTTACCAAATTATCGAATCACTACAGAAACATTAAATCAATACAATAGAAAAAAAGTTGTACAGACAACTCACAAGTACGAACCAGTCAATGTTATTTTTCATGATGATAACATGGGCCTTATAAATCAGCTGTGGCAAAACTATTATAGCTACTACTACGCAGATACAAACAGTGCCAGTACACCTGGTGCGTACAGAAGAAATGCAACTAGAAATGCAAACTTCATAACAACCCCTTACGGTTTAGATAATAATAGTACAACACCGTTTTTTAATTACATTACTATCTATCAGATGGCAAGACACGAATATGTTAGCTATACGTTAGTTAATCCTATGATTACAGCTTTTAATCATAACAAGTTGGACTATGCACAGGCAGGTATACATGACTTTACTATGGGCATTGCTTACGAATCAGTAGCTTACAATTATGGAGAAGTTACCAAAGGCGACCCAGAAGGTTTTGGTTTTGAGCATTATGATCAAACTCCTAGCTCGTTGCAAAGCGGTGACGGCACCACACAAGCAGGCCCAACATTTAATGCAAGACCTGATTTGCAAGGATCACAAATTTTAGATATAGTGTCAAAGCAATTAAACACTTATCAAAACACTAAAGAAAATACCAATGTTGGAAATTTAAAATCTCTAGTAACTGCACAACCTAGCACAGCGTCAGGCGGACTACAGGGATTTAGTTTCCCAACAGTCACAAACAATACTCAACCTGTTGTAGCATCGCAAACTTCAGTAGGAAAATAAAATGGCAGCAAATTTACCTTCACAACCTAGTAATGACTCCACCGCAGAAGTGAGTCAGTTCTTTGACAAATTTTATATCAATCAGATTTCATTTCCTAGCAATCAAATCGATGCCGTTGTTGGTTTTTTTGAAAAAAACGGATTTGATACTGAAAGTGCAAGAAGTACAAGTATTGTATTGCTTAACCAAGCTCGTGAAGACAATGTAGATGTTTTTCAGTTAATTGACACATTAAAAACATTAAACGATATTCAACTGAGTCAAGTTGTTGCTCAAGTGTTAAACGCTTATCGAGAAAAGACTAGCGTATTAGGATATCGTGTTGCGTCTATTGAAGACCCATACGAAAGTAGAAATATTTTAGTGTAATGGCTACCAAGTTTGCTCGTGGAAAATTCACAATGAAACACCCAGAGAAGTATGTAGGATTGAAAAGTCCTATATACAGAAGTAGCTGGGAGTTTAGTTTTATGAAATTTTGCGATGCAAATGAAAGTGTACAAAAGTGGGCCAGCGAAGCAATACAAATTCCATATAGAGATCCACTGACTGGAAAGCAAACAGTTTACGTTCCAGATTTCTTCATCCAGTATGTTGATAAGTTTAACAAAATGCATGTTGAACTAATAGAAATCAAACCGGCAAGTCAAACAATTTTAGAACGTGTTGGTAAGAATAAGTACAATCAAGCCCAATTTGTTAAGAATCAAGCAAAGTGGGCAGCAGCAAACATATGGTGCAAACAACAGGGCATAAAGTTTCGCATCATTAACGAAAATGACATGTTCCAACAAGCATAAGTAAAGTATGACCAAAAAACTTGAAGAATTACTAAACTTACCTGAAAGCAAGAAGCTCATCAAGGACGAAGAAAAGAAAGCTAAAAAGCAAGAAGTTGCTCAGCCCTTTCTTCGCGATATGTCAGAGTTTGACAAAATTAGTGCCGCACTACCCGCAGTTAAAGGACTAGGCGATGCTAGTGATGCAGAGTTTGATGCACTAGCTCAACGTGCTACAGATGCCTACGACGATTTAATGGACTTGGGCATGAACGTAGAAGCACGTTACAGCGGTAGAATCTTTGAAGTGGCACAAGTAGCACTAAAAAATGCTATTGATGCAAAAGCTGCTAAGATTGACAAGAAACTAAAAATGATTGAATTACAGCTCAAAAAGCAAAAATTAGATCAGGATGCAGCAGGGGGCGAAGACAACGGAATTAACTTGTCGGGCGATGGAGTTATTATAACAGATCGCAATAGCCTAATTGAAAAACTTAAAAATATGAATAAATAATGTATCAGGATTATGCTATGAGATCATTTACAGAATACTTAATGGAAAGCAAGAAAGTTTACGAATTTAAGGTAAAACTTGCTGGCGATTACAAAAATGCTGCAGAAGCTATTAAACTAGCTTTAGCACCTTATAAAGTTGAAAGTTGTTCAGCAGGTAAACGTTTACCTATTGCAGAAACACATTCCGACTTTCCTAATCACAAAAACGTCAATGTTACTATTTTTGACGTATGTACTGCTTACCCAACAAACAGCGCAACAGTACGTGCAGCTATTGCAGAAAAATGCCGTTGCAGTTTAGATAGCGTTAAAGTTCGTACACCAATGGAAGAAGCAGAAATTGCTCTTAACCATGCAAACGATGAAAAATCTGGCAAGGCTATGTTAGGTGCAGATTACGAAGAAAAATCCGAAGGACAAAAACTAGTTGGCGAAAAACAAAAAATGAGTTTGTTAAAAGAGCTAACAAAAGACAAAAAAACACTTGAACAATATACAGGTGTTAACGATGCAATTCTTGCTAAGAGTGCTCCTAAGGGAGAATCTTCAGCAACAGATAGTACAAAAATTAATTCAAAAAGCCCCGTTGGCAGCAGCAAAGTCAAAAAGCCAACAGCTAAAACTGTTGGAGTAAAATAATGAATTTTCAAGATTTATTGACTAAAATTAAACAACTTGATGAAGAAGTTGCCGGACAAGATTTAGGTAACGGATTTCAAAAAGTCACTGTTAATTTAGGAGGCAGACAAGTTCCTGCTGTTCTAGATACACAATCAAACACAACTATTACACTTAACAAAGATCCTGCAACAGGCGGCGCAATCTTCAGATCAATGGCTCCTTATGTAACTATGGTAGACGGGAAAGTTTCTACTACAATGACATTGGGTCCTGCTACTGCTGCAGCTATGCAAAAAGCTGGAATAATTCAATCTGTGCCAGTTAACGAAACAGACCTTGATGAAGCAGCACCTGTAGTTGATCCAACTCAGCAGACCGGAAATCGAACTCCAGCAAAACCAGGAAGATTTGGTAACCCGCAAGACTGGCCGCAGGCAATAGCTAATAAAATTAAAGGACCTTCGGACGTAGAAAAAGACCAAAAAACAATTGATGATATGTATAAACGCCGAGATGCACAAAGAGCAACTCGCGATGGTGTAGATTTGAATCAACCCGAGCCTGCATATAACGAATGCGGAGACGAGCCAAGTAAGATGCCTAACGATGGTGAGTTTTTAACAGGAGAATGCGGCGGCATGATGTCAAGTCCTGCACCAAAGCAATCTGATAGTGTTACAATGAATGTTAGCATGAACGGCTCAGGCGCAGGCGGTATTAGAGATTTAATTGGAATCTTAAGAAACATCGAACAATCTGGAAGTCACAAAGATGCGGATGATGTACTAGTAGGTATTGGCGCAGAAGAAGCGTTTGATAACGAACCGAACCCAACAGTCGCTGGCATAAATGCAGTTACTCCGACGGGCGACGACTTACACAGCAAAGGCGGCATTGGCCGTCGTGGTGTACATATCAGCGGCAGTAACGCAATGGAATCTTTGATTTCAAAGCTATCTGCAAAATACGAATCAATTAAAGGAAACTAACATGTCGTCGATATCAGACCAAATTCGCGAATTACAAAAACGTTTAGAACAAATTAACGAAGCACCCGTGGCAGCATTTAATCAAAATGCAGGCACAGTTCCTGACGCCGCTGCCAACACACCAGCAAGTGATGCATCAGTGGGATCAGTTGCTGTTGCACCAGAAGTAGCTGCACCAACAACAACACCTCAAGATCCAAATCAAATTCCAACAATTGAAGCAGCAACATTTAGTCAAGCATACGCTCAAGCTAGAAAGCAAGGATTGAAAAAATTCAAATGGTGTGGAGTATATGCTGTTAAAGATGAAGTTAAACCACAACCAGCAAAACCGAGCCAGGTACAGCCAAGACTTTTAGGTCAAGGCCCAAGCGATGCTGTGTTAAAAGACAAATACGGCAGACCACTACCGAAAGCTAGCCAAGACTTAATTCGTCAAAGCTACGATGATTCTGTAGCCGGAGTTTAATGCTGCTGGATTAATGATACAATAGTCAAAAGGGCTCTTAGGAGCCCTTTTTTTTATGTAAATAAAGTTATGGCAAAATCATTAGATGGCGTCTTAGTTAAAAAGGCGCACAAACAAGAAAAGTTCACCGAGTCTCAAGTACAAGACTTGTTGATATGTGCTGACCCTGTCGAAGGGTATATGCATTTTGTTAAGAACTTTTTTCACATACAACATCCTACAAAAGGTAAGATTAAAT
>JACCDO011366892.1_pt1 | contig 18578 bp, 15 predicted proteins | sample 7446101 | NCBI WGS metagenome assembly JACCDO01 (sample SAMN15323440, study PRJNA562643) | freshwater metagenome | isolation source: river surface water | place: USA:Blue River Watershed | collected 2017-08-16 | reverse complement strand
GGTCGAACACGCTGGCCGGGGCGTTCGTGCTGAACAGCGTTGTCCAGTTCGTCGCCGTGGCATTGGTGTTGTATTGGAGGGTGTAAGCCAGCGCGGGGGTGCCGACCACGCCGAGGGTGAATTGTCCCGGTGCTGCCGATTTCGCGGCCAGGGTGGGAGCCGAGGGCGTGGTGCCGAATATTTCGAGCTTGGCACGGGTGAGCGTGCCGGCGTTGTTTGCGCGACGGTCAGAGATCTGCACCTGCCAGTTGCCTTTGGAGTCTTCACCCCAGTTGAACGTGGACCGGAAACTCATCGCGGTGTAGTTCGCATTGGTGTCGTTGTGCAGCTCGGCCAGCGGACTGATGGTGCCGGACGGAGAGACCAGGTTGATGACCAAGTCGCCGCGGTTCGGGTGGGTGATGTCCACCGTCACGAGGGCTTGTTCGACACGAAGGTTTGAGGCCGAAAGGTCGAAGGAGCGGGTGATGCCGTTGTTGTCGTTATCGGGAATGGCCTCGTTGAGGGTGGCCTGCTCGGAGGCGGTCGAGGTCATCGTGGGGAGGTTCACCCAGTTGGTCGCCAGCGCGACCGCCGCTCCGGCGTTGACGCGGCCCGCGCCGAAGTTGGGGTTGAACTTGAAACCGGCTTTGTTCGTGCGCCACTCGTTGTTGGTTGGGTCAGTCTGGGTGGCCGAGCGGATCAACACTTCCTGCACGTCGCGCCAGCCGAGGTTCGGGTTGGCTTGGAGCATGAGCGCGACGACGCCGGAGACGACCGGCGCGGCGGAGGAGGTGCCGTTATATTTCTGCGTGTAGTCGCGGTCGGCCAGTTCGTCGGGGCTGACAGGTCCAACCGTGATGCCGGTGCGATTGTAGCCAGCGTCGCCGACGAGGTCAGTGGTGGTGGTGCCCTGGTCGCGCGTCGCGTCATTGCCGGAGGGGGCAGTCACGGTTAGACAGGCACCGCGTTCACTGTATGAGGCACGCTGGCCGAGATCGTTTAGCGCGGCGACGGAGACGGTGTATATTGAGCCGTTGTAGGAGTCGTAGCCTGCATTGTCTAATTTTTCTCCGCCGTTGCCCGCCGCCCAGACATAGATGCTGCCTCGTCCGCCGCGTCCGGTATTTACGCCGTTTTGCAACGCGGCCAAGGCCAGTGTGCCGCCGCCGCCCTTCACAAACCCGTCGTCGTTGGGGCCCCAGCTGTTGTTGTAGATGTGAATCACGGAGTTGCTGTGGGAGAGCGCCGCGCCTTCTTGCGTATCGCCGGCATTTCCGCCGATGAGCCGCAACCCGACTAGCGACGCCTCGAAGGCGACGCCAGCGGCACCAATGCCGTTGTTGCCGCGTGCGGCGATGACGCCAGCCGTGGCCGTGCCGTGTGAATCCGCCTTATCCCCCGCACCTTCGGGCTTCGGGTCATTATCTCCGTCGCGGTAATCGTAGTGGATGGCGGTGTTGGCGTTAGCGGCAAGGTCGGGGTGGGTGTATTGGAAGCCGTCGTCGATCACTGCGACGGTGATGCCGGTGCCCCGGTAGGTGTCCCAGACATTGGTAACGTTGATGTCCGCGCCGGCCGTTGCGCCGTGCTGGCCGGTATTTAGGAGCGTCCATTGCTGGCTGAAGAGCGGGTCGTTCGGAATGAAACGTTTGGCCATCATGCGCTTGAGGACGGGCTCGACGTGCTCGACGCCGGGTTGGGTGGCGAGTGCGGCGGCAATCGTCAACGCGGCACCCGGCTGGGTGACGCGAAAGATGTAGTGGCGCGGCGCGTAGGAAATCTCCGGCCCAGCCACAGCCCCGACGGCCCGGGCGATGGCGGCGGCGTCCGTGCCGGGCGCGAGCCGGACGAGCACTTCCCGGGTCAGCACGCGGCGCGTCCATTGGTTGCGGGCGGCTCCCTTGGGGTAAAGCACCAGCTCGCGGATTTCATTGTCGCCGACCGCTTGTGCGCGCAGGCGCGGGGCACCCGGACTCACGATTTCAGCGCGGTCCCGGGTCAGGTTGTGCACCTCGCTGTCAGCTACCTCATACACCGTAGTCTGTCCGGTGCCGGTGCGAATCGTGTGTTCCTCTGCAGCGATCGCTTGGGAGACCATTAAAAAACCAACCATCGAGGTGGTTAAAAACACCGGTAATTTAAAATTCATGGCAGCAGATGAAACAAAACCGAGGCATGCATGTCGAGCGAGACTTCGGACCGGCAACCACACACCAGATTCTGGCACTAGGTTCAATCGGCAGCTAATCCATACGGAGGGTTGCGAAATCTCCCCAAAATATCCCATGACTTCGGCGCAACTGGCGAATTCCCTTTGCCCGGTCGTGCGTTCTGCCTTTGAATCGCGATTCACATGGTCGCCATCACCCGCCAATTTGACTTCCTTGTTCTCGGCACCGGCATTGCGGGGCTGACCTTCGCACTGAAGGTAGCGCCGCACGGGCGCGTGGCCATCGTCACCAAGAAGAACCGTGCCGATTCGAACACCAACTGGGCGCAGGGCGGGATCGCCGCCGTCACCAGCCGCGAGGATTCGGTCGAGATGCACGTGCGCGACACGCTGGACGCCGGCGCGGGTCTCTGCCGCGAAGATGTCGTCCGGACCATCGTGTCCGAGGGGCCGGAGCGGATCCAAGAGCTCATGGAGCTGGGCACCCGCTTCAGCGAGCGCGAACTGCCGGGCGGCAATGGCAAGGAACTCGATCTCACGAAGGAAGGCGGTCATTCCAAACGGCGCGTGCTCCACGCCAAGGACGCCACGGGACGGGAAATCGAGCGCGCCCTCCTGGATGCCGTAGCGCGCCAGCCCAACATCACGGTGCTGGAAAACCACTTCGCCGTGGACCTCATCACCACGCAGAAGCTGGGTTACTTGGGGCCGAACAGATGCCTCGGCATTTACGTGCTGAACAAGGCCAGCGGGCAGGTGGAGACCTTCGCCGCGCCGGCCATCGTGGTGGCCACGGGTGGCTGCGGGAAAGTTTACCTCTACACGACCAACCCGGACATCGCGACGGGCGATGGTGTGGCCATGGCATACCGGGCGGGTGTGCCCGTTGCGAACATGGAGTTCATGCAGTTCCACCCGACGTGCCTTTTTCACCCGAAAGAACGCACGCTCCTCATCACCGAGGCCGTGCGCGGCGAGGGCGGATACCTGCTGGGTGCCGATGGCCAGCGCTTCATGCCACGCTACGACCCTCGTGCGGAGCTGGCACCCCGCGACATTGTGGCCCGTGCGATCGACAGCGAAATGAAGCGCACGGGTGCGGACAATGTGTGGCTCGACATTACGCACAAGCCCGCGCCCTTCATCATTGCGCACTTTCCGACCATCTACGAACGGCTGTTGCGCCTGGGCGTGGACATGACCAAGGAGCCCATCCCGGTCGTCCCGGCCGCGCACTACCAATGCGGCGGTGTCGTGACGGACGTCAATGGCGTCACGGACATTGCGGGGCTATACGCCGTGGGTGAGGTCGCCTGCACGGGCCTGCACGGGGCGAACCGGCTGGCGAGCAACTCGCTTTTGGAGGCCCTCGTCTGCGCCCACCGCGCTGCACAGCGGGTCTTGGAAACCCCATCAGCTCAGGCCGAGGTCAACATCCCGCCATGGCAGTCCGGCAAGGCGCAGAACGCCGATGAACTCGTCGTGGTCTCCCACAACTGGGATGAAATCCGGCGCCTCATGTGGGACTACGTCGGCATCGTGCGGACCAACAAACGTCTCCAGCGTGCCAAGGCCCGCATCGCACTGCTCCAGGAGGAAATCCAGCAATACTACTGGGACTTCACCGTGACCGCAGACCTCTTGGAGCTGCGCAACATCGCCACCGTGGCGGAACTCATCGTGAACTGTGCGCTCCTGCGGCCCGAGAGCCGCGGTCTGCACTACAACCTGGATTACCCGCAGCCCGACCCCGCGTGGGCGCAGCGGGACACAGCCGTGCGGAAGGGCGGATGAGCTGATCTGGCTGACCATAGGCTGAGGTCAGGACGCAGCACCGGCTCAGCTTTGCACCTTCACCCAGCGCTTCCCACAGCCCGGTGCCACGTGTCCCTCGGCATTTGGGCAGCACAGGCTTGTGCCGCGCCGCCGGTTTGACTTACTTTTCGGGCGTCATTTAACAACCCGCACCACTATGGCACTCCGCATTGGCGACACCGCTCCGAATTTTCAGGCCGACACCACCGAAGGCCGCATTGACTTCCACCAATGGCTCGGCAACGGCTGGGGCATTCTCTTCTCCCATCCGGCCGACTACACGCCCGTCTGCACCACTGAGCTGGGCGCGGTCGCGAAGCTCAAGGACCAGTTCGCCAAGCGCAACGTGAAGTGCATCGCCGTTTCCGTGGACCCCGTGGACGCGCACAACGGCTGGGTGCGCGACATCAACGAGACGCAGGGCGTCACGATGAACTTCCCCATCATCGCCGACCCGGCCAAGACCGTCGCGGGCCTCTACGACATGATCCACCCCAACGAGGACTCCACCGCCACCGTGCGCTCCGTCTTCGTCATCGGGCCGGACAAAAAGGTGAAGCTCACGCTCACCTACCCGATGTCCTGCGGCCGCAACTTCGCGGAAATCCTCCGCGTGGTGGACTCGCTCCAGCTCTCGGCCAAGTTCAAGGTCGCCACGCCCGCCGACTGGCAGGACGGCCAGGACTGCATCGTGACGCTCGCGGTGAAGGACGAGGAAATCCCGGCGCTGTTCCCCAAGGGCGCGCGCAAGGTGAAGCCCTACCTCCGCTACACGCCGCAGCCGAATAAGTAAGTAAGCCCGGAGGGCCATCAACTAGAGTAGCCTCAGGAGTGAGCCGGGAACCGGCCGCAAACGAGGTGAGTTACAACTAGGCGATAGAGTTTCTGCCGTCTCGCAGCAAGCTTAGTTTTGTTGACTCCATTCTTGTCAACTTAGCGGATCAACAGAGCTGAGCGGATCATGTTTATGCACCCTCAAGCTGCTTACCCCTCGTGGAGGTCATTTGCAGCCTCTCCGCAAATGCCTTGACGCGTTCTTCGGCAAACTCGCCGGAGAGCAGTAACGGCAGGCTAAACACATCGTGGCATTGCAGGAGGACGACTTGATTGCGGTAAACATGGAAGTGGCTCGCTACTTCCGGCGTGGCGAACGATTTGGTGATGTCGGCCAGACGCTGCAAGATCTCCGGGGTAGCCGGAAGGTGAAACACTGAGGGTTTTGGCCAGATTGTCCCGTAAGCGACCTTAGCGACTGCGGGCATTTCATGCTGACGGAGGAATTTTAGTAGAACGTCAGAGTGAACTCCTCCCTCGAAATAAAGCATACTCTCGCTGGGTAACAGGTCTGATAACGCCGATAGTAGCGATGGGAAATCGGTTTCACCGGCGACTTCCCAAAATGGGTGCGCCATGTCTAGCCGGATCCCATCCATCTCCTCTTGCGGCACCGCGCCCAAGATTTTTGCGAGTAGGCCCATTCGGCTACTTCTGCGGACTCACTGCACCAACGCAATACAGATACTCCTGCCGCGCCGCACCCTTCGTCGCCACGCGCAGGTAAATCCGACTGCCGCAAATCACCGGGGACGCGAAGGTTTCCTCGCCGAGCTGGTTTTGCGCGAGCAGCTTGAACTCCTTCGGCGTGGCGGTGAACACGAAGCTTTTCCCGCTCACGTTCGAGGCGTAGATGCGGTCGCCCACCATCACCGGCGACGCGAAGAAGTCGCCGCCCAGCCGCTCCTTCCACAGCTCCTCGCCCGTGTCGGACTTCCAGCAGACCGCCACGCCGGCGTCCATCACGGCGTAGAGATGGCCCGCCTTGGCAATCATGGACGGCACATAGACGCGCGCGGTGTTCTGCCACGCCACCTTGCCCGAGCCGTCCGCCAGCACGGCGACCGTGTGGTTCTTCGGATAGCCGCCGCCCGCGAAGACGCGCTCGCCGTCCGTGACCATCGTCACGACGCATTCCTCGGTGGAGCCGTCAATTTCCCAGAGCTTCTTGCCCGTGAGCGGGTCGAGGCTGGTGAGCAGGTTCACGCCCGCCAGCACGGCTTGTGTGCGGCCCGCCGCCTGCACGATGGCCGGCGTGGTGTAGTTCGCCACTTTCGGTCGGCTCACGCTCCAAGCGGGCTCGCCGGTTTTTTGGCTCAGGCCCGTGACGACTCCGCCCCCGCGATGGTCCGCCGCCACGAGCACCAGCCCCGCGTGCAACACCGGCGACGACGCGAAGCCCTGGTGCGCCACGAAGTCGCAGACTTTCCGCTGCCACAGCAACTTGCCGGACAAGTCCAGCGCGCTCGTGTGCACCGCGCCGCCGTTCAGGAAGTTGATGAACAGCCGCTCGCCATCGCACGCCACGGTGGACGACGCGGCGGTGGAATTGGCGTGCTTGCCGGACTCGGCATTGGCGGCGTGGACTTCGGTCTGCCACACCAGCTTGCCCGTCTTGCGGTCGAGGCAGAGGACCGATTGCGCGCGCTTCACCGGGTCCGCCGTGGCGAGGTAGATGCGCTCGCCCACGACCGTCGGTGAACTGTGCCCGCGACCCGGCAGCGGCACTTTCCACAGGATGTTTTGCGTCTCGCTCCATTCGGTCGGGGGATTCTGTCCCGGTGCGGCGATGCCATCGCGGGTCGGCCCGCGCCATGCCGGCCAGTCGGTCGGGGCGAGTGAAGCGGCGTGGGCGACCGTAGCCAGCGCGAAGGTGGCGATGAAGAGCGGGCTTAATAGGTCAATGCGAGTCATGGCGAATGTGCGCGGAGGATGGCCGAGGTAGTCGTGCGGAGCAAGGGTGCGCTAGCGCGGGCTGGCCTCAGCGCGCCGCCGGACGCTGATAGCTGACTTGTGGCTCGCGGTGGGTGGGGACACCCCGCCCGACAGTTGCTGAACATTCGACAGCCGGGCGCGAGGAAGGCAGCCTTTGCGCCATGAACCGCTGCTTGTTTGCTTTGCTGATGTTTGTTGCCTCCGCGCCGGCTGCCGATTGGCCGCAATGGCGCGGGCTCTCGGAGAACGGTGTTTCCGCCGAGCGCCTGCCAGCCAAGCCGGATTTCACTGAAACCTTGTGGCAGAACAAGGTAGGCATCGGCTTCTCCTCGGTGGCGGTCGCTCAAGGCCGGGTCTTTACCATGGGCCACAGCGGAGCGAAGAGCGGTGGCGACGAGACGGTCTGGTGCCTCGACGCTGCTACGGGCAAGGAGGTGTGGAGACACACTTATCCCGCGCCGCTGGCCGACCGCTTTTATGAAGGCGGTCCCGGTGCTACGCCCACCGTGCGCGGGGGGCGGGTGTTCACCTACAGCAAGCACGGCCGGCTCCACTGCTATGAGGCTGCGAGCGGCAAGCTCGTGTGGTCGCGCGACATGATGGCCGAGGCGGGCCTGGATGCTCTGCCCGAGTGGGGCTTCGCCTGCTCGCCCTATTTCCTCAGCGACGACACGCTGCTCATCGAGGCCGGCCCGACCTTCGCCCTCGACCCAGCCACGGGCAACGTGAAGTGGAAGGGCGAGCGCTTCACTCCCGCTTACGGGACGCCGCTGGCGTTCACGGCGGGCGGACGCAAACTCGTCGCGGTGATGAAGACCGAAGGACTGGCCGTGCTCGACGCGGCTGGCGGCAAGACCGTCGCCACCGCGCCGTGGAAGACTTCGTTCGACACCACCGCCACCACGCCCATCGTCCACGACGGGCTCATCTTCATCTCCACCGGCTACGACCGGGGCTGCGCGCTGTTCGAACTGGCGGGCGGCGAATTGAAGAAGCGCTACGAGCACAAGGCCATGTGCAATCACATGAACAACTCCGTGCTGTTCGACGGGCATCTTTACGGCTTCGACGGCACGGCGCATCGCGGCCGGCCCACGGAGTTCGTCTGCCTCGAATTCGCGACCGGCAAGGAGAAGTGGCGCGTGCCCGCCAACGTCGGCCTCGGCTGCGGCTCCGTCATGGCCACAGCGGACGGAACGCTGCTCATCCTGAGCGAGCGTGGGGAACTGCTCACCGCCCCGGCCACGCCCACCGGTTTCAAGTCAACGTCGCGGCACCAAGTTCTCGGCGGTCGTTGCTGGACCGTCCCGGTGCTGGCGGATGGCAGGGTCTATTGCCGCAACGCGCGCGGGGATTTGGTCTGCGTGAAGGTGAAGTGACGCTCCGTGACGGGGACACTTCTGTCCCCAATGTCGCTGCGAGCGTTGGGCGAGAAAACCGTCGAGGGACGGGGACAAGAGTGTCCTCATCACTTCCGCCGGGTGCTACCGCAGCCACTCTGCCTGTTGCTCGTCCGAAATCGTCTCAACGCCAGACGCCCGCAGCACTTTGAGCGTGGCGAATGCTTGCGTGTCCGGGCGCACGCCGCCGGTGGCGGAGTCAAATTCTGACGCCGTCATCAGCAGTCGCAGGGCGAACTGCACGGCTTGCGGCAAGTTCATCTCCGACGGACGCGGCTGGCCGTAACGCTCCTGATAACTGAGCACGCTGCGGATGGTCTGTGAACCGGAGCCGCTCGTCGCGTAGCCGACCGCTTGGAACTGCGCGCCGAGCGGGTCGTAGAAGAAAATCTGCGGCTTGGGCGGTGTTGTCGTGGTGTCCACGCCCGCGAAGAGCGGCACCACCACGCCGACGCCTTGCATGGTCATCGGGAGATTCTCGCGGAGCAGGCGGGCGAGTGCGCGGACCTTCGCCGGGAGGCTCAACGACTGAAGCTGGCTGCGGCGGTAATACTCGAACGAGGTTTGCAGCACGCGCGCCATCTCGAAGGCTGTCGCCGGCACGCCCGCGATGGCCAGCAGCGAGTGCGCGTCCAGCTCGATGACCTTCTCTACGCGGTCAGTGACGATGACATTGCCCGCCGTCGCCCGCCGGTCGCCCGCCATCAACACCCCATCGGCGAAGTGGAAGGCAAAGACCGTGGTGGCCTGCGTCTCGACGGGCGCGGCGTGAGTGGCGTCCACCCGCAGCGGAGCGAGGTTGTGCGCGGCGAGCAGCGAGACAAAGTCACCGGAGATGTTTGGGAGGGAAGGAGGCATGGCTGTCGTCGAAATGGATTAAGGCTTGATAAAACAACCCGTGGGAAAAGTTTACCGCGAAACAAACCGCCCCAATCGCAAGCCATCGGTTTGCAGCGAGCAGGTCTTTGAACCGCTGTATCCGCATTAGTGCAAGACTGGCTCCGAACGCTAGTATCACCCCAACGAAAGCGAAATAAACCATCGTGAACGGGTCGCCGGTCGGACACGCGGTAAAGGGGGCCGTGAAGCCAGTGACCAGAGCGCAGTGCAGCGCGGCATTCATAATCATTGCCCCGTGCGCTGCCGATACCGCTTGGCCTGGTCGGGGTCCACCTTCTTCATGCGCTTGAGGAGTTCCTCGACGTTGGGCTTGTCCACTTTCGGCGCGGTCGGACCGTCACCACCGCCGCCGCTGGGGGCGGGCGTCACCGGGCGGGTCTTTTGGGCTTGGTCGGGCATAGGTTGATTGGCGGGACAGTGGCATGACTGATGGCTTCGCGCAATGAGGCTTCAGCGCCGGGCTTGCGTGATGCGACTGGGGCGGCAACATCGGCACGTGCATTTTATCCTTCGCCGCTTTTTGCCGCTGGCCGTCTGCTTAAGTGCTGTCGTGTTTGCTCCTGCGGCGGAGCAGGTCATCGAGGCGGACTTGCTCATTGTCGGCGGCAACGAATCTGGCTGTGCCGCCGCCGTGCAGGCTGCGCGGTTAGGCGTCCAGCGCATTGTCCTCGTAAACGACATCGAATGGCTGGGCGGGCAGTTCAGCGCGGAGGGCGTTGGCTGCGTGGACGAATGGACCACCGTGCGCGGCAAGCGCGTAAACTTCCCGCGCTCGGGACTGTTCCTCGAAGTCATGCAGCGCATCCGCGCGCACAACTCGCGGAAGTTCGGGGTTGCCACGCCGGGCAACGCCTTTTGTGGCACGGACACCATCGAGCCGGCGGCGGCGGCGCGCATCTTCGAGGAACTCCTCGCGCCGTTCGCAGAGCAGGGGACGAAGCAGATTCAAATTCTGCGTGGCTGGGAGCCGGTGAAGGTGAGTGTGGAAGGCAGACGAGTGACCGGGGTGACGTTTGTGCGGAGTGATGCGCCTCCGGTTCGTCAGGAGCCTCGCCCCACCAGCTTGGTGGTCCGCGCGAAGCTCACGGCGGACTCCAGCGATTGGGGCGATGTCATCCGGCTCAGTGGAGCGAAGTATTCCGCCGGGCCGGACTTGAAGTCCCGCTTTGGCGAAGCCAGCGCGCCGGAGAAGCTCACGGGCGATGAGCGGAACGAGATGAACCCGCTTTCGTGGTGTGTGGTGCTGCGCGAGGCGGGGCGGGTGGCGACGATTCCGCCGCCGGTCGGCTACGACCCGCGCAGCTTTGCCGCGCTGGACAAGACGCCGCCGTTCGTGGACAGCGCGATGACGGACGGGATTTATTCGCCGGCAGGCTGGAGCGTTTACACGCACCGCCGTCTCGTGGACCGCTGGCACAACGGCTTTCCCGCTGGCACGGAGAAGACGCTCCTGAACTGGCCGGTGCAGGATTATCCGCTGTTCAACTACCCGAAGCGCGTGGCCGACGCGTTGGAGGCGACAGAGCAGGGGGCTTCGCAGAAGAACATCGTCGCGATGACGCCGGCTCAGCGCCGCATCGTGTTCGCGGACGCGAAGGCCCACGCACTGGGGTTGGTGCATCACCTGCAGACGAAGGTTCACGACCGTGTAGGTGAGTTCCCACAGAGCTTCCGGCACATGGAGCTGACGGAGGAATTTGGAACCGCCGACCGGCTGCCGCCGAAGCCCTACGTGCGCGAGGGCCTGCGGCTCGAAGCCCTCTACATGGTGCGCGAACAGGACATCCGCGCGGCCGATCGCAATCCGCGCTGGGCGAAGGTGATGGTGCCCGACGCGGTGTTTGGTTTTCAGTTCAACATCGATTTCCATCCCACGCGCCGGAAGTTTCTCACCGAAGACAAAGATGGCCCCTGGCAGTTCGTTCACACGCCCACGCGCAATTGGCACACGGACACCGACCGCGCGATGTTCCCGTTCCGCAGCCTTGTGCCGGTCGAGCTGGATGGATTGTTCGGCTGCTCGAAGAACGTCGGCTATTCCAGCGTGGTGAGCAGCGCCGTCCGGCTGCATGGGCACATGATGCACGTGGGGCAGGCGGTGGGCACGGCGGCCTGGCTGTGCCTGCGGGACGCGACGCAGCCGCGCGACCTCGCGCGCGATTGGGCGCGGGTGCGCGAGCTGCAGACGCGGCTGCTGCGCGGCGCGGGCGGGCCGGGTGTGCTGCTGTGGCCGTTCCATGACCTTGCGCCGGACGATCTGCACTTCGAGGCAGCGAACCAGCTCGCCGTGCGCGGTATCTGGCAGGCGGACGCGAACAGTCTCGACTTCAACCCGTGGCAGAACGTGACCCGCCGCGAACTGGCCCGCGCGTTGTATCGGCTCAAGCTCTCATTGGCCGAAACGCCCGCCGCCCCTGCGACCAACGCGGCTCCGCTTTACCGCGACCTGCCATTGGAGGATTCGGATCGCTTTGCCATCGAGGGAGTGATTGCGCTCGGGGACTTTGGTCCGCAGCAGGAACTGTTTCGGCCGCAGGCGGAGGTTGACTGGGGCACGCTGCACCGCTGGCTCACCGCGTTGAAACTCCCGGCCAACGCCGGCCTCGCCCGCCAAAAGGAATTGCCCCTCACCCGTGCGGAACTTGCGATTCACCTCTGGGCCGTGCTGAAGACGCAGCGCGAGTGGCTGCCGGACATGGCGAGTTTTCTCAAGCCGGGCCATGACCTCGACCGCGATGGCGTGCCGGACTTGGAGGACGGGCTGCCGGTGCCGCGCCGGTTCTGAACCGCGTCAATTCGCCGGAGCGGCGCGCGTTTGGCCAACCATCGCCCCGAGGATGTTTGCCATGTCCTCGTTATGCTGCTTCGAGGCGATTCCGAAGGCGCGCACGATGTCGAGCAGCAAGCCGGCGTTCGCGCGCGAGAAATCGTAGAAGACAGTTTCCTTGGTCTTTGCCGGTCCGGGCGCACGCGGCGAGCCATCGGCGGCGAGGACGCGGTTCAAGGGCAGGCAGACGTAGACCATCGCCTGGTTGCCCACGGCCCGCTGGCGGGGCTTGAGCTGGATTTGAATCCAGCCGTGCTCGGTCTCGCGAAGGAACTGCGGTGTCTTCTGGGTCCAGCGCGTGAAGCCGTCGGGCAGGCCGCTTTTCGTGTCGAGCGGCGTCTTTTCGATCACGGTGCCCTCGCGTTCCTCCAGTGTGGCCCCGGCGAGCTTGGCGAGACGATCACGCTCGCGGAGGAGGTCGTTGGTCGAGATCACACCGACCCGCAGTGCTTCCGCAAGCATCAGGCTCAACTCCGCGCCGAACTTCGTCTCGCCCCGGCGCGTGAACTGGATCTCCTTCACCACGTTCGGTGCGGCGGCATCACGGGTGTCGTAGCTGATCTGCCATTCGAGGTAATGCTTCGCGCCCAGTGCGGTCTTCGTCGGTGCGAGCGCTTCGCCGTTGCCGTCGTCGGTGCGCTGCTTGGGGCGGACCTTGCCAGTGACATCGGTGAGGGGCAGTCGGACGCGCACGCTTGCTCCGACGGCCTGAATGCGGACCTGGCGATACTCCGTGTCCGCGGCGAACACCGGCAGCACCGCAGCGAGGCTGGCGAGGCAAAGCAACAAGCGGATGGTAATTGCGCGCCGCGCAAAGCGAGTAAGCGTCCTCATTCCTTCTCCCCTTCGAGTTTGGTCAGCGTTGCGCCGGTGACGGGCGCGGTGCCGATGATGTTGACCTTGAAAGTTGACCCCACATTAGCCGGGAGGTTCCGCAACGTGTCGGTGGCGGTATCGCCGGACTTCCCGCCGGCGCGGTTCAGCGCGAACTCCAGTTTCACGTTGAAGTATTGGCGGGCCGAGTGGTTGGTCACCACGCCGATGCTGTATTGCAGGTTGCCATCCTTGGCCTTGTGGATCTCGAAGCCGGTCACTTGCAGGTCTTCGCCGGCCTTCCGTGCGGGTGGCGTGCCGGTGGCGAGGAGAATGGACGTGGGCGGAGCCGCGGGCGCGGCGGAAGGCACAGGCGCGGGCGAGGTGGTTGGGGTGTCGGTTGTGGGCTTGGCGTCCGGCTTCACGGCCTCGACCGCGTTCCCGGTCTGGCGCACCTTGCGCCAGATTTTCCAGCCAACGCCGGCGATGACGACCAATCCGAGCAGCACGCTGCCGACAAGGTTCAGCGCACGCTTGAGCTTGCCACCGGTGGATGGCGCCTCAGCGGACGCGACGGCTTTCGAAGCTTCCGCGGGCTGGGTCTCCGCTCCTCCGGCTGGGGGCGAGGTGGGGATCACCGCGGGGCCGGGCGTGGTGTCGGGCGCGATCAACCGCGTCTCCACGCCGCAATGCGGACAGGTGGTGGTGATGCCGGCAGCGTGCGCGGGGAATTCGAGATGCCCCTGGCAGTTCTCGCAGGCGCACTTGTGGAAGCCGCTGTCGCTCATGGCATCGGGACAGCCGATGATTTGCGCGGAACCGGCCGCGAAGCGAGGGCAAAGTGGTGCAACCGCAGCTTACGCCAGATACGGTATCGTCAACGGCCCCTGCGGCAGCACGGCGACGCGCGCCTCCGGACCCAGCGTGGCCAGGCGGGTGGCGACTTCCGCGCCGATGTCGCGGCACGGCTTGAGATGCGCGGAGGAAAGCACTTCCTCGGAGAGTTTGCTGTAAACCAGCACTTCGGCCTTGCGATGGATGAGCGCCTGAATCTGCGCCTGCCACTGCTCGGGCTTCACGAAGCCGGGCGTCGCGAGCATCAGCAGGATTTCCTCCGAGCTGCGCGCGCTGCGCAGCAGCTTGTCCAATGGGCTGTTGGCGGGGACGCCCTCGCTGCACTCGCAGGCGAGGATGATGAGCCCGCCCGGCCGCACGATGCGTGCGGCGGCGCTCATGCCCTTCACGCCCTGGTAGAGGTTCATGTCCAGCGGGTAGCCGCTGTTGGTCGTCACCACGATGTCGAACGGGTCCTTCACCCGCTGCATGGCGGACTTGCGGACGTATTCGTAGCCGGTCTTGTGCGCGGCCTGCATGTCGCCGGCGAAGACGTTGGTGATCTGCTTGGTCTCGTTGAGCGTGACGTTGAGCAGGAAGCTGGGGCCCACGCGCAAGGCAATGTCGCGCAGCTCTTCCCACAACGGGTTGCCGTCCGTGATGCCGAAGGCCGCGCGCGGGTCGCCGATGTGGTGTGCGCCGTGATTGCTCATCACGGTCGCCAAGCCGGCGACGCCGGGCGCGATGCCCTTGGGCCCGCCGCTGAAGCCCGCAAAGAAATGCGGCTCGATGAAGCCCGTGATGATCCGCACGTCCGCGTGCGCGCAGTGCCGGTTGATGAGCGCGGGCGCGCCCGTGCGCGTGGTGCCAAACTGCACCATGTCCGCGTCGTGCTCGCACTCGTGGTTGATGACGCGGTAGTTCGCCACGACCTCGGGCGTGAGCATCTTCTCCAGCTCGGCCTTCGTGTTCGGGCGGTGCGTGCCGGTCTGGTTGAGCAGCGTGATCTGGTCGCGGGTGACGCCGTGGCTGGCCAGGTATTCCAGCACCCAGGGGATGATGCGGTGGTTCGGCGTGGCGCGGGTGATGTCCGTGAAGTTGATGCAGATCTTCGCGCCAGGTTTGAGCCACTCCCGCAGCGGCTTTGCGCCGATAGGATTGTCCAGCGCGGCCAGCAGGGCGGACTTCTCGTCGGCCAGACCGGGGTTGTGCGATGGCTCGATGACCGTGGTGCGGGCGTCGGGAAATTCGACCGGCAAGTGGCCTTGGCCGTAAGCGAGGTTGACTTTCATCGTATCAGGTGCGGCGAAGGTAAGCGCCGCCGGGCGGTGACGCAAAGTGTTTCCCGCCGGCATCAGCCCAGCCGCGCGCGCACGGCCACGAAGTAGATCACCAGCAGCACCGCGAGCACGTGCAGCACCCAATGCACGCTGCGGCCCCGGCCGGTCAGGAGCTTGATGGCCGGATAGCTGATGAAGCCCAGCGCCAGCCCGTCAGCGATGGAATAGCACAGCGGGATGCCCAGCAGCGTGAGGAACGCCGGCACCGACTCGGTGGGGTCGTCCCAATCAATCTTGCTGACGTTGCGCAGCATCATCGCGCCCACCAGCACCAGCGCGGGTGCGGTCAAGGGCGCGTAGCCGCCCACCATCGCGATGACCGGACTGAAGAACAACGCCAGGAGGAACAGCGCCGCCGTCGTGAGGCTGGTCAGGCCGGTCCGGCCGCCGGCCTCCACACCCGTCGCACTCTCGATGTAGCTCGTCACCGTGCTGGTCCCAAGGCACGCGCCGGCAGTCGTGCCCAGCGCGTCGGCCACGAAGGCTTCCTTCGCTCGCGGCAGTTGGTTGTCCTTGATGAAGCCGGCCTGTTCGCCCACGCCCACGAGCGTCCCCACCGTGTCGAAGAGCACCATGAACAGGAACACGATGACGAACGGCAGCATCGCCAGCGAACACGCGCCGCGCAGGTCCATTTGCAGGAAGGTCGGCGCGAGCGACGGTGGGGCGGCGAGGATGCGGTCCGCCAGGGCGAAGCGCTTCACCAGCGCGGACTCGGTGATGTCCTTCGACGCGGCGAGGCTTTCCGGCAGGTGCGGCAGGGCGAGCTTGAAGACCACGGCCAGCAGCGTCGCGCCGGCGATGCCCCAGAGAATGGCCCCGCGCACCTTCCGCGCGTGCAGGCTCACGGCGAGGAACAGCCCCCCGAAGAAGATGAGCAGGTCCGGCGAACCGAAGTGATGGTTCAGGGTCACGCCGGTCGCGGGGCTCTTGATGATGAGGCCCGCGTTTTGCAGGCCGATGAACGCGATGAAGAGGCCGATGCCCACCGCGATGCCGTTCTTGAGGCTCGGACTCAGCGCATTGAGCACCGTCTCGCGCACTCGGAAGAGCGACAGCACCAGGAACAGCACGCCCGAGAGGAACACGACGCCCAGCGCGACCTGCCAGCCGTTCGCGAAGCCCGCCGCCGTCGCCGCCGGAATCGCCCCGAAGACGAAGAAGAAGTTTTCCCCCATGCCTGGCGCCTGCGCGATGGGGTAACGGGCGTAAAGGCCCATGATGGCACTGGCCAGCGCGGCGGCGAGACAGGTGGCCGTGGTCACCGCCCCGAAGTCCATGCCGGTCTTCATCCCGAACATCGCGCCCGATAACACGGCCGGCTGCACGAAGATGATGTAGGCCATCGTGAGGAACGTCGTCAGCCCGGCGACGAGTTCGGTGCGGACGGAGGTGCCGTGTTCGGCGAGGCGGAAGTGCCGTTCAAGGAGGTCGTGCATCGCGACGCCGCGAGTCTTGGCCTCGCGGGGAGGAGCGGCAAGGCGAATGTCCGCTCGGGCCGGCCGGCCCGCACCACGGTTGACGCGTGCCTGCCCGCGTCGGCAGAGTCAGCGCACTCAGGCCATGCAAGCACCAGCAAACTCCGGCATCCGCTACGCGCACACGAACCTCATCGCCAACGACTGGCAGCGGCTGGCGGACTTCTACACGCAGGTCTTCGCCTGCGAGCCGGTCAGCGCGGAGCGCGATCACCATGGGCCGCACATTGACGCGCTCACGGCGATGCCCGGCGAGCGGATTCGCGGCCGGCATCTGCGACTGCCAGGCCACGGGGAGAACGGGCCGACGATTGAGATTTTCACCTACTCACGCAACGAGCCGTCGCTGCCGACCTCGCTCAACCGGCCCGGCTTCGCGCACCTGGCGTTTGAGGTGCCGGACGTGGACGCGAAGCGCGCGGAAATCCTCCGCTGGGGCGGCCGGGACGTGGGTCAGCTTGTGACCATTGACATCAAGGGCGCCGGCCGGCTCACGCTCATCTACATGGCCGACCCGGAGGGGAACATAGTCGAGCTGCAAAAGTGGCACTGAGCGGTGCTGGCGACTGCAAGTCGCCGGCACGGACGCTTACTGCATGGGCAGCATCAGCTCAACGCGCTTTTCACCGCGTAGGACGACGGCCTTGAGCTTCTGACCCGGCTTGGTCTGCTGGAGGAGCTGGCCGATGAGTTCACCCTCGCTGAGCCGGCCGGATTTGCCGTCGAGCTCCACCAGCACGTCGTCCTTCTGGAAACCGGCGTTTTTGGCGGCGGCATGTTTGCCATATTGTCCGAGCCCCTTCACAAACAGGCCGAGTTTGTCCTTCGCCAGCCCACGGGCGAGGCGTTCCTCGTCGGTCAGGTCGGTCAAAACCATTCCGCCGAAGGCCATCGCCCGCATCGGCCAGGTGCCGACGCGGCGCGAAATGTCGGACTTTGTGCGCCAGCCCGGCGGCAACTGGAGCGTCAGCGCCGCCTGCGACTTGCCGCGCTTCACCGTGGCGGGCAAGGAGCCGCTTTCCGGCGCGCGGTGCAAGGCCCACGCGAAGTCCGCGATGGAGATGAGCAACTGACCGCCAAGCGTGTTGAACTCGTCGCCCGCCTGCACGCCGGCCTTCGCCGCGATGCTGCCGGGCGTGACGGATTTGACCTTGGCTACTTGGTCCGGCTCCAAAGTGATGCCGACCGTTTCGGGCATGGGCATTGGATAGATCAGATCGTTGGGCAGCGGCCGTCCGGCGTCGCGGTGGTAGGCGCGGTAGGCGTCACCGATCTGATGGCAGTGGACGCAGCTGCCGACCACCTTGCCCTCCCAGTCAAGGTCCCGCTTGTATTTGCCGGCGAGGCCGGGGATTTCGACGGGCGTGGCGAAGGGCACGGGGCCGCCCTGCTTCGGGAGCAGCGCGGCCTTGTTCACCGGATAAGCGGTGTGGACGGCCAGCGCAGCTTCGAGTGAGCGCTTGTAACCGACGGTGGTTTTCTCCTGCGGATCCTTTTGGTGCGTCCATGAGCCGTAGCGGCCGTAGAGCGTCCCGTCGGCGTTGAAGAACAGCGTGGAGAAGGAGAGGTCGTAGTCGAACTGAAACTTGGCCAACTCGATGGCGTTGGCATTGATGAGCCGCACGCATACGAACTGATCCAGCAGCGGCGTCAGCTCCTGCGATGTCAACACGCTGGCATCGAGGCCCATGCAGGACAGGCAGGGCACGCAGCGCAGCACGATGAGCAGCGGCTTGCCGGTGCGCTTGGCCTCGGCGAAGCCCTTCTGCCAGTCGTTGTAAATCCAGCGCGAGTCATTCTGCATGTCGGCCTTGTCCTTGCGGACGGCCCCCTCGCGGTCCTTAACCGCGTCAGCGAGGGCGGTGGTAAGTGAGGCGGCCAACACCAGGGGCGCGAAGAGACGAGTGGTTTTCATGGTTTGAGCTACTTGCTGGACGATGCCGGCAGGAAAAAATTTCGGCAAATACCGCTGGCCCTCACAGCCGGATGATCTCTTCCATACGCCGTTGCAGGCCGTCGAGGCGGTCGGCGATTTTGCGGAACTCCTTGCGGGTCTCGGCGTCCAGTTCGGGCTTCGGGGCCTCCTCGGCGGCGGGGACAACTTGCCGGCGCGGCGGTTCGAGCGGGGCGCGCTCCTCCGCCTCCAGCCGGGCGCGCAACTGAGCGGACTCGGCGAGAAACTTTTCTGCGAGAGCACGGAAGCGCGCCTCCTGCTGACGCTGCTCCAGGTCGAGCCGCGTGCGCAGCTCC
>JACCDO010556093.1_pt1 | contig 18578 bp, 19 predicted proteins | sample 7446101 | NCBI WGS metagenome assembly JACCDO01 (sample SAMN15323440, study PRJNA562643) | freshwater metagenome | isolation source: river surface water | place: USA:Blue River Watershed | collected 2017-08-16 | reverse complement strand
ATCCTTTGGCTTGTTCAACAAATGGAAACGATCTCAAAAAGAAAGCCCAAACTCTGGGGTTCGATCATTGGATTTGGTAGACTCTATTATCGTTATCCTACAGGGAATGATGGATATATGCCCATGATCGCGCTATCCAGTCGTAAACAGGCAATCACCCTATATTTATCCTTTGACTTAGAAAAGGAAAGTGAATTAGAAAACCTAGGTACATTTAAAATTGGAAAAAGTTGTCTTTATATCAAAAAGCTAGCAGATGTAAATCTTAAAGTTCTGACAATCATCATCAAGAAAGCTTATCTTCAATCGCTCGCATATGATTTTGTCAAAGTCATTGAATAATATTTAGACTCTAGTTTTGATTTGAGAACGATAAATATTGGCATAGGTTCCGTTATTGGCAATTAATTGCTTGTGAGTGCCTTCTTCAACCTTTAAACCATTTTCTAAGACCACAATCTTATCGGCATTTTTAATCGTAGATAAACGGTGGGCGATGACAATCAAGGTTCGACCCTTTCTTGCTTTCTCTAAGGCTTTTTGAATTCTCAATTCTGTTTCAGTATCAATGTTTGCCGTTGCTTCATCCATGATGAGGATGGCGGGGTCGTGAACAATCGCTCTAGCAAATGAGATTAATTGCTTTTCACCAACACTTAAATTCGTACCGCCTCTAGATACAGGCTGTTGAATGCCCTTTTCTAATTTATCTAAGAGATGATCGCCACCAATATCTCTTAAGACTCTTTCGGCTTCTTGATCCGTTACTGAACCGATGCCAAAACGAATATTATCTGCAATGGTTCCTTTAAACATCACTGGATCTTGAATGATGATGCCAATGTGCGAACGGAACGTACGCTTTGGATGCGTTGTAATATCCACACCATCCACAAAAATTTTGCCCATGTCACCTTCTTTAAAGTCATAAAATCTAAGCAATAAGTTAGTGAGTGTTGATTTACCCGAACCGGTATGACCGACCAATCCAATCATCTGACCAGCATCAATCTTTAAAGTAATACCTTTAATAATTGGATGGCCTTTCACATAAGAGAACCAAACATTATCAAATAAGATCTCACCGCGGTATCGTGGAATGGAGGTTAATGCATTATCTTCTTGTTCACCATCGATAATTCTAAAAATACGTTCACTTTTGACCAGTGAATGTTGAAGATTACCAATTTCTCTAAACAAAGTACCGACTGGTTCAATTAATCGTGATAGGTAATCGTTGTAAGCATAAATGATACCGGCGCTTATGATCACGCCACTCACGGAAAGATAACCGTATCCGAAGAAGATAACGATAAAGGCTGTGACTAAGGCACCTACGAGACGAATCATATTCCAGCCAATAGATAAGTGTAAGTGTTGTTCTTTAAGTATTTCCTTTTGTGTATCAAATGAAAGTTGATCAAATTTTTGTTCGATGGATTTTCTAAAATTAAATATTTGTAAAATTGAAATACCGTTGATGATTTCGTTTAATTGAGCTGTAATCATGGAAGAGTTTTCGTTGACTTTAACTGCAAGCTTGTTTAATTTCTTCACAAAGAATCGCAACCAAACATAGACAACTGGAAAGAAAATAAAGGTAAGGAACGCTAATGTTGGATTTAAATAAAACATTCCCACGTATGCAAAAATAACCGCCAACGAAGCGTTCACCAATAAGTTCATAATGGTTGAGAATAAACCCATCATACCGCCGACGTCGCTGATGACACGGTTGGCTATCTTTCCAGATGGTTCGCTTTCAAAATAAGACATCGGCATACGTTGTAAAGATCTCACGGCATCTTTCCTTGCATCTCGAACCATGTTCACCGTGATCATACCAGTGCTAATGCGTTGAATATAAGTGAATAGAATTTGTAAAAGTAAGCGAATAAACAATAATGCAATTAACCAAATAAGGGGTTGCACGCTGGGTTGATAAAAGGCAAAGACTTCATCACGTGTAAGAGGCACAACATCGTAGGTATAGGTTTGATTGTCTGGTGTAATGATGGTCAATTGATTGTCGTTCAGTATCTTTTGACCGATGACAACGACATCTTCAGAAAAGTAATAACGTGTCCCGATCACCACAATCGAAACGCCATTTTCTGTGATGGTTTCTTGTTGGAAAAAGCGATTGTTATACTCAACCGCATTCATGGTTTCGGTGGTTTCATACCAAGGCTTTTCAATACCAACTAAGTAATCATCAATAATCGATTTCACAATGAGTGGAGCGATTAAACCTAGTAATTGAACCACTAACATCGCAGAAATAGTCAGTGTTAATAAACCCTTATATGGAATGATATATCGCCAAACTTTTTTAATGGTTTTCAACATAACTTTAATCCTCAAGACCTGTCAGTTGCGTAATGTATTGGCGTTTATACCAACCATCCTCACGAATTAAGGATTCGTGTGTGCCGCGTTGACTGATTTCGCCTTGTTCTAAAACAAGAATGAAATCAGCTTCCTGGATTGCGGAAAAACGGTGCGTCACAATAATATTGGTTTTTCCTTTTCTTAAATCTTTGAGGTGTTGAACGATCGTTCGTTCCGTTTTCATATCAACTGCACTTAATGAATCATCAAGAATTAAAATTTGTGGATCCTTAATGAGGGCCCTAGCAATCGATAATCGTTGCTTTTGGCCACCTGATAAATTAACGCCCGTTTCACCCATCATCGTTTGTAAGCCAGATTGTAAGTAAGGTAAATCTTTTTCAAAGTCTGCCATTTTTACTGCGCTCTTTACGACTTCCTCAGAAGCATTGGGTTTACCAATTTTAATATTTTCTTCCACGGGTAATTTAAAAAGGATGTGGGATTGTGGCACATAACCAACCATTTGCCGTATATCTTCAATTTTAAACCGTTCAATTGGGGTATTATCTATTAATACCGAACCTTTCGAAACATTAAACTCACGAAGGAGTTGGCGAATCAAGGTTGATTTTCCTGCACCCGTAGGTCCAACAATGCCAATCGTTTGACCCTTTTGAATACTAAAAGAAATATTTTTAATCACAGGTTGCTTATCAAAAGGATATTGGAAGGTGACACCTTTAAAATCAATGGTTTGGAAATCCAGAATCGCTTGAGAAGAAGAACTATCATGAACCACAGGTTGGTGCTTCATCACTTCTTCCATTCGATCAATGGCAATCGTCGCTTGATTGAGTTGAGCAAAAATGCCGGAGATAGAGATAAAAGGACCAAACAGCATTCCAATATAAGTGACAAAGGTTATTAATCCACCTAAAGACATCATTTGTTGAATAATGAAATACGTGCCGAATGCGAATGCCAATGTATAAGCGATGCCGTATATCACTTCAAATAAAGGGTTAAACCAGTTTTCAAATTTAACAATATAACGCCAAGACTCAATATCGTTTGTAATTTCTTGATGTTGTTTTTTCAAATCAATATCTTCTTGAACATAAGCACGTATTGCTTTTTGGCCTTCAACAGATTCCAGCATTTTTTCTGTAAAGGCGGCATAAATATCTCGGTGTTTTTTAAAGTATTGGCGCTTTCCTTCACGAACAATATTTAAAATGGTTAATCCGATGGGCATGATGATGACAGAAATGAAGGTGAGTTGCCAACTAATCGTCACCATCATGAGTGTTAGTGTGATCAAGATAAAACCGATGTTAAAGACGAGTCCTTCTAATAAACCTGTCGCGGATTGAATGATCGAATCTAAATCCCCTGTTACTCGCGATATGAGATCGCCCTTTTGATATTTTTCATAAAAGCTTGAGTCCATGTTAAACAAATGACCGAGATATTTTTTTCGCATCGTGTGGGCAAGTTGTTGAGACTTTCTAACCGTTGTGAAGTTATACAAATAACTTAAACCATATCGAACAACAGGAAATGCGATAAGGGATCCACCTAAGAACAATAAGGATTGATTCGTTAAACCACCCGAGATGATGGTGTCGATGGATAAACCTAATAACCATCCAGGAATAAGAGCGAACAACGCAATGCTAACTAATAAGAAAAACATGAATACATACGTTTTCCATTCTTGCTTTACATACCAACCAATATGTCTCAATAATTTGTTCATGTTTTAAGTTTTAACCAAAGCAATTATACTCCTATTAAATTCCGTTTGTATCGATAATGGATAGGCTATTAGTCGTGATTCAATTAGGGATATACAAGTGATAAAATAAAGTAATGACCAAAACCAAAACCAAAGCATTTATAACTGAAAAAGACCATGTCGTGACGAAGTATCACGCTAATGGAAAAACAATCTGGTCCAAAGGTAAAATCATCAATGGTTTACCTGAAGGATATTGGCAGTGGTATCGCATTGATCAAACCATCAAGCGATCAGGGCACTTTTTAAAAGGCGAACCAGTCGGTGAATGGATCACCTATGATTCAAAAGGGAAACCTTATAAAATTACCAAGGATCGAGGAAATAAACATGGAAAAAAATAAAACGATCACGAAAGAAGAGTTACTTAAGATTTTAGAAAAAAGATTTGAGGCATTTCCGCATCGTCATCAAGGTGTGAATTGGAAACAAGTTGAGGATCGTCTCAAAACTCAACCAAAAAAATTAGATGCGCTTTTACAAATGGAACTAACAGATGGTGAACCTGATGTGGTTTCTAGAGACAACAAAACAGGTGTTTTAACCTTTATGGATTGCGTTCAACAAAGTCCAAAAGCAAGACGAAGCGTTTGTTATGACCAAGCTGCATGGGATGTTCGAAAAGAATTCAAACCCAAGGCTGGTAATGCAGTCAGTTTCGCTACTGCCATGGGAACTACCTTATTAAACGAAGAACAATATTTATTTTTACAATCATTACAAGATGTCGATACCACAACATCATCTTGGATTTTAACAACCAAAGATATTCGATCCAAGGGTGGTGCTTTGTTTGGTGATAAGCGTTTTGGAAGAGCTTTTATTTTTCATAACGGTGCCGAATCTTACTACGCTGAACGTGGCTTCCGTACGTTTATCAATATTTAGAAATAAAAAAAGGATTTGCGTTAATCGTATGCAAATCCTTTTTATTTGTTTTATCTTTTTTGATCGACTTGATAAGCATCAGCAAAGAAGAGTGCTCTTGCAGTTTGATGCCATGCAGAAACCCAAATGGTTAAGATACCAAGGGTTAAAATCGAGAGCAAATACCAACCAAAATAACCTAAGTCGAGCATGAATAGTTGCATTTTCTTACCATCCATCAATTGTCTGGATTTGGTAATCGCGTCAACAGGTCCTAATGTTTTTTCATTGACCAATAAATAAGAAGACATAGCGTAGCTATAAGATTTAACAATACCTGGAACGATAAATAAGAGTGTCCATAAGCCAATAAAGAAATTACTTATCACACTTAGTAACGGAGCATTAACGGGTTGTTCCTTCACACCTGCCGTTAATATAGGTTCAAGTTCTGGTTTTTCATTTTTAGCGACACCAATGTACATTTTTGTAAAACCAAACGTGACATAACCACCGAGTGCGACTGCAATCAAATTAAATAATTGAGCAACCGCTGGGTTACCTGGATCAAGGACTGTTAGCATGTCTTGGTCGAGCACCGGATTAAAGGTTGCACCAATACCTGTTACAACACCCACAAGTGTAGAAAAAATGAATCCAACTAAGAAAATATTAAGAATTTTCCCTTTTGTTAAGGCGCGGCCTTCACGACGATATTCAGCATTTTGTTTCATATATACCTCTTTCTAAAGAATAAAATATCACAAAATTAAAAAAACTAAACATTATTCTAAAGTGAGTTTAAATTTTTCTAATAATGTTTTGGATGTTTGATTTAAACTTTGAGATTTCTTAGTTTGATGATTGACCTGAACCACAATCGTTTCAGAGGTTGCGACTAATTTATCGTTTTGATATAAGTTAGCACCGATCAAAAGGGAACTATCACCAATTCTTAAAACGCCAGTACCAATATCTACTTTGCCTGGCCAATGAATTTCGTTTAATAGTTCTAATGTGACCTTTGCCACAACAAACGAACAACCCTTTGAGAGGAATCCATTTTGTTCATTGTAAAGTAACTCTACACGACCAGTTTCAAAGTAAGTTCCAAATACCGCATTGTTAATATGACCTTGTCGATCTGTATCTCGATAACGAATTTTATCAAAGGTGATGGAAGGGAAGTCCTTTAATTGCATATCCTTTAATCTCATGTTGAATACCTCAATCTAAGCATATACGATTTTTATTTTTAAAGAATAAGATATGATATTGAACGAGGTAATTTATATGAAAACAGATAATGTCACATTACAATTCTCAAACACCTTTGTTGGTTCGATGACATCTCCATCAGGGCGTGTTGTTCTCGGACAACAACCCGACGGTATGGCACCCTACCATTTGTTATATGGTGCAGTTGGTTCATGCTTTTATTCCACTTTTTTGAGTATCGCTAACAAGAAAAAATTAGTCTTTAAGGATGCATCTCTTGAAGTGAGTGGTGTCAAACGTGACACAACACCTGCAACATTAGAATATTTAAAAATTGAACTCGTCATTCGTGGTGGCTCCAATCAAACTCAACTGAAGGAATCTGCTGAATTAGGTGCTAAATATTGCTCTATCCACGAAACGATTAGTAAGGTCGCTAAAATTGATTTAGTCATTAAGTTTGAATCTTAATGAATCTGCCTACATTATTTCTTCAACGACTTGAAAAACAATTAGGGAAAGATCACATTTCCCATTTTCTTAAATCGATGCAACAGCCACCGATAGAATCAATCTATATTCATAAACCAATCCAACCACAACTTCAATCGTCCTTACTTGATCGAGTGCCGTGGCACACCCATGGTTACTATGTTAATCCATCTTCCATTCACAACCATCATCCTTATCACCTTGCTGGTGCTTTTCATTTTCAAGAGGCATCTTCGATGGCAGTGGTCCCTATGTTAGATGTTCAACCCAGTGATGTGGTGTTGGATATGAACGCTTCATCTGGTTATAAATCCATCGATATTGCCAGTCGATTGGGTTCACAAGGTTTTCTAATTGCAAATGATATGGATGGAAGAAAAGCACAAACCTTAATGTTAAACATTGAGCGTATTGGCTTGTCGCAGGCAATCGTGACACAACACGATCCCCATCATTTACCAAAGTTATTCCCAAACTTTTTCGATAAGATATTGGTCGACGCCCCTGGAAGTCAGGAAGGCACGTTTCGTCAAAATCCAAATTCAGTAGATGCTTGGTCGATCGATTTCATTCAAACAAATGCGACAAGGCAAGGACGTTTACTAGAGGACGCTGTTTCATTATTAAAACCCGGTGGAAGAATTGTTTATTCTACAAATACATTTGCACCAGAAGAGTCTGAATTATTAATTGAAAACTTTTTACAAAAACATCCTGATTTTAAAATAATGAATCATGATTCTTATGCGTATTTTGATTCTAAATCAACAAGGGGTGTTGGCGTGAAATTATGGTCCCATCTTGTTAAAGGGGAAGGTTACTTTATTGTTGCCTTACAACACATAGCGGAAAAATCCAAACCAATTAAATTTACCCATCGAATGAAAAACCCCATGCCACCTGCTTGGAAACAATTTGCAGAAGAAAATCTCATCAATTCAAATATTCAACCTAATTTTGTTCTTGACGAAAGAATGTTTCAGATTCCAATCTCCTATCAATTTCACTCTGCATTACACACCTTAAGAGCGGGTGTTTACTTTGGTGAGATTCAAAAAAACATCTATTACCCTTCTCATCACTTAGCCCACTATCTTCAACCTCAAGATGTCAAACAATCATTAGACTTATCCATTCAAGATCCAAGACTTATGCATTATTTACGGGGTGAAGAAATCGACGCGGATGTAGAAAAGGGTTGGATTCTCATCACGGTAAATGGCTTATCACTTGGTTGGGGCAAAGCATCACAAGGGCGGATCAAGAACCATTACCCTAAAGGTTTACGTTTAACGAATACTCAAAAATAATTTTAGATAAAGTTGACTAGCCTGTTCCCAATCGTGATTGGTTTGATAAGCATTCAGTTGCAGTTTTTTGAGTAAGGGCTTTTGTTCAAATATGTGCATCGCTTGCTGCATCGCCCATCCTAACGAATCACCCGTGTAGTGAACAAAACTAAACCCTGTAGCCTGTTACCATGGTTTGCATAACCTTTAACGGTATCCTTGAGTCCACCTGTTTCTCTGACAATCGGCAAGGTGCCATAGCGCATGGCAATCATTTGTGAAATTCCACAAGGTTCAAATAGAGAGGGCATCAAAAAGAAATCACTACTCGCATAAATTTGATGGGCCACCGGATTGTTGTAACCAAGGATGACACGAACGGCTCTTGGATATTTTGCTTCAAATGCTTTTAATCGTTGTTCAAGATCCATTTCACCAGCACCTAAAAAAATAAATTTTGCACCCAAGTGAACAAAATGATCAAGATTATCAAGAATCAATTGAATGCCTTTTTGAAAGGTTAAACGACTCACCAATCCAAATAAAGGATATTGCGGATGTTCTAAATCAAACATCTTGAAGAGTTGCTCTTTGTTTTTGTCCTTGTTCGTTTGTAAGGTTTGTTTTTGAATTGGGACAAACAAGTGAGGATCTTGAATAGGATGCCATTCATCGGTATCAATACCGTTTAAAATTCCAACGAATTTATCACGGTAAAGACGAAGAATGGAATCAAGACCAAAACTTCCTTCAGTCGTTAATAATTCTTCAGCGTGCGTCGGAGAGACGGTGGTAATCCGATCCGCATAAACCAAACCAGCCTTAAGTGTGGATGCTTGATCTTGAAATCTGAGTGCTCCGTTTTCATATAAATGGTTTCCCAATCCATAGAAGTCTTGAATGAGGTATGGAGGAAATTCTCCATGGAATGCAGGACTATGGATCGTCATCACAAATTTCATCTTTTGATAAAAGATATTATTACGATCTAATTCTCGAATTAAAACCGGTAACATACCGGTGGGCCAATCATGAAGGTGAACCACATCGGGTTGAAATCCTACCACAGGCATCATGTGACGAACCGCATGCACAAAGGCTGCCCAACGTTCATGCTCATCAGGATAGCCGTAGACGCCATCTCGATCAAAATAATATGATGCATCGGTGAAATAATAGGTGATGCCATCAATCTTGGTTGTGAGTAAACTTACTGTATGTTTTCTCCATGAAAGAAACACATCAATATGACCGATAAATTGAACTGGATATTTGGTTTGAAAACGAATGCTCTTATAAAAAGGTATAACAATTGCGACTTCTTGACCTTGTTTGACAAAAGCTTTTGCTAAGCTATAGACGACATCACCAAGTCCACCAACCTTGATTAACGGGTTAGCTTCAGAGGCGACCATTAAAATCTTCATTAGAGTTTTTCTCCCTGCTTAATATAAAGAACGGATTCTTTACCTGCAAGGAGTTTTGTTTTTTCAATCTTCACGTATTTATCAATGATGGCGCGTTGAATGACCACATCTTTGCCTACTTTTGTATCGGTAAAAATGATGGCATTTTCAATGCGAGCGCCTTCTTCAATGACAACATTACGAGAGATGATGGAGTTGATGACCGTTCCATTTATTTTTGCACCGTTGGCAATCATGCTGTTTTTAATCACGGCATTCGCACCATATCTTGCTGGTGGCGTGTTATTTGAAACCGTGTAAATAGGCCAATCACTTGCAAACATTTTGTTACGAAAATCAAAATCTAAAAACTCCATGGAGTATTCAAAATAAGAATCAAGACTATCAATTGCTCTTAAATAACCTGTTAATTTATATGCACCAAAGGTTAACCCTGTTTGATTGATTAAATGGCGAATGAGTTCTTTTAATCCAAACGTTGCTGATACTTGTGGGCCTAATTCAAGTAACTCCATCAGATAATCTTTCGAAATGACGAAGGTTTCTAAACTAATATCTAATTCTTCACGTGTGCCTTGGTTTTGAGATGTATTCGTGACGCGACCATCTTTGATGGTCAAAGCGTCTGCAAACAAAAATTGTTTCTTACTCTTTTTAGTCCGAGCATAGACCATCGTTAATTTTTCTTTTGATTCAAGGTGTTGTTTAATAACCGGTTGAAAATCTAGCGTATAAAGTAAGTCACTTGGGGCAATGACAATCACATCAGGACGATGGTCTAGGATTAACCAATCATTCGCTTTTAAGTTATTTAAATCGTGATTATATAAAGGATTATTCGAATGTTTTTCGTTATACAAGACTTGTTCAAATCCTAGTTTGGTGTTGTTGTTAAAGACATTGGTCGATCCCAAGTGTTTCATAATGGAACGTGGTTGGGTTTCAATGAGGATACCAACTTTATCAATCCCAGAGTTTGAAAAATTTGATAAGGTAAAATCCATCAACGCATAACGACCTAAAAAACTTGTTGATCCTAATGGACGATTTTCAGTTAAAGGTCCTAAACTTTTGTTGCCGTGAAGATTGCAAAATCCCATGATTTTTGGCATAACTACTTATTCACCAACACAACGTTGGTTCCTCCATTGACTGAGGTTTCTACTTTAATATTGGGTGAGACGATGACTCTTTTTAATGTCGTTCCACTTTTAATCGTGGCACCTGGCATGATCACCGAATCAACAACGGACGCACCTTCTTCAATTGTGACATCATGGAAAACAATACTATGATCAACCGATCCAAAAATCACAGCACCCTGATTGATTAAAGCGTTTTTAACTTTGGCTTTTTCGCCCAAATATTGTGGTAAGCTTCGTGTATCTTCGGTAAAAAGTTTTAAATCATCATTGAGTAGTAAACGCTTTGCCTCATCGTTGTCCAATAGATCCATGTTGGCTTCCCATAACGATTCAATCGTACCAACGTCTCGCCAATAACCTTTAAATGGGAACGCTAATAAACGTTTCCTTTGCTTCAATAAAGTAGGAATAATATTTTTACCAAAATCATGTTCAGATGTTTCATCTTTTGCATCATTGATTAAAGCTTGTCGAAGTTCTTTGTAATTGAAAATATAAATCCCCATGGAAGCAAGTGTTGATTTAGGTTGTGGTGGTTTTTCTTCAAACTGTGTGACTAAGTTTTCTTTATCAATCGACATGATGCCGAATCTAGAGGCTTCTTTTTTATCGACATCAATGACCGCAACCGATAAATCTGCGTTGCTTTGTTTGTGAGCATCTAACATCGTTTGATAATTCATTCTGTAAATGTGGTCACCCGAAAGAATCAGAACATAAGTGGGCTTTAAATTATCCAAGAAATCAATGTTTTGATAAATTGCGTCTGCGGTTCCTTTATACCAGACATTTCCTTCTTCAGTTTGTCTCGGCGGTAAGGTTGCGGTTAATGAATGAATACCATTCAATCCCCACTTTTCACCATTACCAATATACGTGTTCAGTAAAATCGATTCATATTGGGTGAGAACACCAACCGTATCGATTCCACTATTGGCACAATTGGATAAAGGAAAATCAATAATGCGATATTTTCCACCAAAACTAACAGCAGGTTTCGCAATTTTTTTCGTTAGGGTTTCAAGGCGTGTTCCTTTTCCACCCGCTAACAACATGGCTACTAATTCTTTTTCCAAAGAATCTCACCTCATTCTTTAAGGTTATTTTACCACGAAGATAAAAAGTTAAATCTTAGAATCCGTGATAAGATATTGCCAATGAAAACCAAGCCTATTAAGATCATTACATTTGTATCAGTCTTCGTTATTTTTTCGATGATTATCTCGCCATTCGTTTTGAAATTTTTTACAGTGACGATTGGAGAATCACAAGTATTAATCACTGCAAACGAAAGAACTGCATTAGGCTTGCACACTTGGCCAGACGGGAATATTGGTGTTATCAAAGAAAATCAATCATACACATTTTACGCAACAAATGGTGGTTTGTTATCTAAAACATCAGGCACCCTAGATAATCCAGTTGAAGAAATTCACTATACCGATCGACCCATTCAAAACCTTAAAGAAATTTATAATTATGCTGGTGGTGGACCCGTCTTTGAATACAACGATATTTTATTTATGCTTTATCATGCAGAATTTCACAACAATAATGATTTTCAACAATTTTATAGCACAATCGGCATAGCTTATTCACTCGATAACGGAGACCAATTTTTTGATTTGGGTAAAATCATCCAATCCACATATCAGTTAAACAATTCCAAACCAATTGTTGCCGAAATGGCAGGCGCACCTTTTGTGATTGATGGTGATTATCTTTATGTTTTCTTTAGAGATACGATTAGCGCCAATCAACAACACAACTTAGCAGTTGCAAGGTGTACTTTAGAAGCCTTAAGTGAATCTACCTCTGATCAACTAACACCTACATTTTATAAGTATTTTAATGGTGCATTTTTAGAACCCGGCATCAGTGGTAAATCCACCCCATTAGAATTCTTAAATGGCAACATTCGTTGGTTTGATATTGGCTTTGACACCAAAAGAAATGAATACTTGATTGTCTTAATTGATGACGCTTTAATTGGACAAAATTTATATATGATGTGGTCTAAAAATTTGTTCGATTGGGGACCAAGAATTAATCTAACTTACAAACAAGGTGAACTTTTTTATCCTACTTTGATTGGAATAAGTGACAATCCCAAAATATCAAATGGGGAATGGTGGGTTTATTACACATTTTCAGAAGTTGGATCATGGTCTAGGTGGCAAGATGCAAGACTAGAGAGAGTGAGATTGGAATTTTAATCATGAACCTCAAATCCCTTCAAAGAGAATTATTTCAAGGTAAGAAGTCTAGTTTGCAATTGCAACAAGATGCGCTTGTAACGCATAAAAAAACCATTCTAAAAAATCCAATCGCCATATTATCACCCCTTGCACTCCAACAAGCCAAAGCGGCAGACGATCAAAGAAAAAAAGGTAAATCAAAAGGACTGCTTCATGGCATCCCTATCTTGATCAAAGACAATATTATGTATGCGGATGGTACCCCAACCACTGCTAACAGTTATGCACTTAAAGATTTCACCCCTAAATACAACGCCCCAATCGTGGATGCGTTATTAGCATCAGGTGCAGTCATCTTAGGCAAAGCAAATTTATCTGAGTTTGCTTATTTTATGGGAGATGAAAAGATGCCATCTGGTTATGGTTCAATGTATGGACAAGTTAAACATCCAATCGACGAATCGATTGATCCATATGGTTCAAGCACAGGCAGTGCCGTTGCAGTTGCACTGGGAATCGTTCCTATTGCAATCGGAACAGAAACTAATGGTTCCTTGATGGCGCCAGCTTTTCAAACACAAATCGTATCGTTTAAACCGAGTCTTGGCATGGTATCTCAAACTGGAATTATTCCCATTGCCCCTTCTCAAGATGTCGCGGGTCCGATGGCCACCTCCGTGTATGATTGCGCGGCAGTCATGGACGTTATTGCCTTCGTTGATCCACTTGACCCAAAAACAAAAACAATCCAAAGACCGATTAGCTTTGTAGAGGCACTAAATCAACCTCTTTCCAAAAAGAGAATTGGTTATATTTCTTTTTCCAATCAACCTTATGATGAAGATGATATCGAAATCCTCCATCAAACAAAAAAGAAGTGGATAGTGATGGGTCATGAAGTCGTGGATATCACCATTGAACTTCCACCTTTAGATAATTACCCAACCCTAATGAGAGAATTTAAAGTATCACTTAATCAATTTTTAAAAACGCATCACCAACCCCTTATGCCCAAAACACTTAAAGACATTATTCAATTTAATCTTCAACATCCTGAAAGATGTCTTCGTTATGGTCAAGCCACCCTACTTGCGAGTGAACAAATGCCAGATAACCTAGATCAAACGTATCAAGACTTATTTCAAAAGTTAACAAAAGAAGCGAGTCAATTTCAAAACCTCCTTATTCAGAAACAACTGGATGCCATCGTGACCCCAACTTGGCTTGGATTTGCCCCAATTTATGGCAATCCATCGCTGTGTTTACCGATGGGATACGTCAAAGGTAAACCCAAAGGTATTATTCTTGTTTCAAAGGTTGGTCATGATCAAGAACTCCTTCATGTAGGCCATAAGTTCTTTGATTAAAAGTATTCTATAGGTGTTTTGGTCCAAAGTATCATAAAATTAAATCATGAACGATTTAAAAAACCTTACCACTCCAATTCCAACTCGCTGGGTTGGTCCTTTACAATTTGCTTCTGTTACGACATTGGGAAAAAGCCAAACAATTGTCCCAACACAAGTACCATTAGCCACTTTAGAAACCACTTTATTCTTTTCAGTCGCTCGAGGTAGTAAAGCGATTGCCAACGCTGGTGGTGTTCAATCCACATTAATCAGTGATTCAATGACACGTTCCATTACCTTAGAAACCAAAGACGCATCCGAAGCTTCTGCCATTGGTCAATTTGTCAAAACCAATCTTGCTAAAATTCAAAAAGAAGTCGTGCAAACTTTAAGTCGTTACGCGCAATTACAAACAATTGATGTATATCAAGTTGCGAATTTGGTTTATCTAAGAATTGCAATCTTTTCTGATAATGCGAGTGGTCACAACATGGTGACCTTGGTTGCAGATGGTATTGGCGATTACGTTCTTAAACATTTTAAAAATGCCCAATACGTTTCAGTTTCCGGCAATATGTGCGTGGATAAAAAAGTGAGTGTGATTAATGGCGTAAGAGGAAGAGGCAAACATGTGATTACAGAAATCACCATTCCTCGCAAGATTGTTGAAGATGTCTTAAAAACCACACCAGAAAAAATTGTGGCATTAAATGTGAAGAAGAATCTATTGGGTTCCATTATGGCTGGTTCAGTTCATAGTGCAAATGCTCATTATGCGAATATGTTGCTTGCGATTTATTTGGCAACTGGTCAAGATGCTGCCAATATTGTGGAAGGTTCACAAGGTATTACCTACGCAGAAGTCAAAGATGGGCATTTATATTTTTCCACGACGATCCCAAATATTATCGTGGGTACCGTTGGTAATGGAAAGAACGAATCTCACTTCCAAGAACGTCTTGAAACGATGGGTTGTAAGGGCGCTTCCTCAAGTCAAACCCTTGCCCATTTAGTAGGAGCAACCGTGTTAGCGGGAGAACTATCCTTACTCGCAGCCTTAACCAATCCTCATGAGTTAATGAAAGCTCACACCACCATTGAAAGAAAATAAACATGATTAAAGTTGGTATTGATTTAATTAATTTTTATACACCTCAAGTGTATTTAGATTTAGCAGAACTTGCCGCGGTTAGACAGGTCCCTGTTGAAAAATATACGGTTGGTATTGGTCAAGAAAAAATGTCCTTGATTGATCCATTTGAAGATATTGTCACCATGGCAGCAGAAGCGGCCTATGACATCGTCAAAGGTCGAGAACAAAATATTGGTTTACTATTGTTTGCAACGGAATCAGGTGTAGATTATTCCAAATCTGCAGGTGTGTATTTACACTCCCTTCTACAATTAAATCCAAATTGTCGTGTTCTAGAAGTCAAACAAGCTTGTTTTGCAGCAACCGGTGCTCTATTACTCGCCAAAGATTATGTGACCCTTCACCCCGATAAATTAGCGCTTGTGATTGCTAGTGACGTTGCCTGGTATGGACTGAACACGCCAGGAGAAGTGACACAAGGAGCAGGTGCCGTTGCAATGGTGGTTAGTGTCAATCCAAGACTTGCCGTTATTGAAGAAGGCAAAGCCATTGTCGAAAATAGCAAAGACTTTTATCGTCCCTCTTATAATCAAGTACCGATTGTCGATGGTAAATTATCCATTCGCAGTTATAAAGAATTACTGAAACAAGTTAGACCCGAAAAACCTCTTAAGTTTGTTTGTTTCCACATGCCATTTGCCACGATGAGTGATAAAGCTTCTGAAGTTTTAACCGTACCTTTATCACCAGAAACGTTAATGGCGACCAAAGCTTTTAACAAAGATGTTGGCAATATCTATAACGGATCGTTATATCTATCTTTGATTTCATTACTCACCACCTATCCCAATTCTCTAGCGAATGAAACCATCGGTATGTTTTCTTATGGATCAGGCGCAACGGGAGAAACTTTCTACTTAACCATGCAACCAAATTATGAAAAAGTAATCGATAAAAAGGCATTTTTAAGTCTAGTAAATCAACGTAGAAAAGCTGATTTCTCAACATATGAAAGATTGATGAGTGGTTATGAACATCGCGAACAAAGTTTAAACTTTACGACAACGATTCCTAATTCAAAACACCGGTTTGTGCTGACTGCGATTGTAAACGGTCATCGCGAATACTTAAAACGATAAATTTTACTTAAGTAAATTCTTCATTGCTTTTGCAATCATGTTGGTAGCAAATTTTGGAAACAAACGACTGATTTTATCTAAAGTCGATGCATCATTGCCGACCACTAAACGATATCGATTTTGTTTGATACCGAGATTGATAATCATGTTGGCAGCTTTTTCCGGACTCAATGTTTTCTGGGACTTCGCCATTTTTTCTGCATCTTCTTTCGACATATTCATATCGACGCCCGAGTTCTTCGTAATATTTGTGCCAATCGCACCTGGAAATACAACCGTGACTTTGACAGGTGTGCCTTTTAATTCTGCATATAAAGCTTCTGTTAATAACTTAACGGCAGCTTTGGATGCGCCATAGATTGCTTGACCTGGTACCGGTGTAAAACCACCCATACTGGAAATATTAACTAAGTTAGCCTCTGGTCGCTTCACTAAATATGGCAAGAAAGCACGACACATGTTTAACGTTCCATAGAAATTCACACGCATCACACGATCAATGTCTTTGGTTTGTAATTGCATCACCTTTACAAAGGGTTGAATAATTCCAGCGTTATTAATGACACCATCAATGTGACCAAAGTCTTTTTCAATCAGTTCAGGAATCTTGGCGACCAGTTCATCATTGGTGATGTCGATGACGTACGTCTTTAAATAAGGTTTTTTGCTATCGGCGGCGCGTTCGGTTTCTTTAAGATAATTTTCAGAGATATCAAGAGCAGCAACTTTAGCACCTTGCCGAAGAAGTTCTAAGGTTAAAGCCCGACCAACACCGTTACCAGCACCGGTGACGACAAACACTTTATTGATTAAATTTTTCATTTCAGCATCTCCTTAGTTTCATTATAAACACCACCATTAGATAAATAACGATTCTTGGTATAATACTTTGTAATGAAATACGCAATTTACGATTTTGATGGAACTTTATTGCAAGCCCAATCGGTTCCTTTTATTCTTCAACATTGGCAAGAATCAAAACTATCACCCGATTTATTTAAAAAAATAAAAGGAAAAATATATATTCGATATGTCCTATTAAAACTAAAAATATTTGGCATCAATCAAGATGAATTTCGGTATTGGGCGATGGCTAAAGTTGGTGAATTGTTTGGATCGGTCTCATTAGAACAACTCAGCGCATTTTTAGACACCTTATATGAAAAATCAAAGACCAAACTTCACAAAAAAGTGGTGAAACAAATTCAAAAAGACAAACAAGACGGTCATACAACTGTGTTGGTTTCTGGAAACTTTGATGTTTTCCTTGAACGATATCGTCACCTTGGATTTGATCATGTGATTGGCACGTCATTGTTTAATCAACAAGGTAAAGTTCATCAAGAAATCAAGATGTTATCAGCGGATTTAAAAGTTCCATCTTTGATTGCATACTTTAAAACCATTCTTTGGGACAAAACCAAGGCTTATTCTGATTCGTATGCTGACATTGCCTTATTAACCAAAGTTAAAGAAGCGATTTGTGTGACGCCCGATAAGAAATTACTGAAACACGCCCAAGCGAACCAATGGCGCATTATTCTTTAAATTGAATATACAATCCCACACATAACAATACAGTTGCAGCTAAAAAGAAATAGATTTCACCCCTAAAACTTGTTAAGGCAATATCGTATACACCTTTTAAAATCAATTGCACAGCGATCGTCGATAATCCTAATCGATAAAACGTCCAACCTAAGGAAAGCTCATCTCTTTTTCGTAACCATAATTCTAAAACACTACCCAAAAGTGGTATGGAAAATACACCCACCATCCAAAGGTTAAAGACACCGGGTACAAAACTCAAATAGACCATAGAGAAAAGTCCAAGTAACAAACTTGATATGAGATAACCGATTCCAATTCTTAATTTATAATTCATAACCCACATACACAATATCGCTTATTGATCGCTCGGAAATCGTGGATCCACTATTGACGGGTTTATTGATAATTCTTCCATTAAACCACATGGTCGCGGAACCGCCACCATCTAAGTTATAGGCGAATATTGCGTTATATTCAAGAAAGATTGAGGCTAATTCATAGACGGATAAACCAGCACTTTCTTCTGTTCGACCATCCGAAACCACAAACATATATTGGTTTGGAGAAATTTGACCGATTGCAGTTCGTGGATTACTCGTTAATTCATAAGGAACTTTCGTTGTTGGAGTAACAACAATGTCCCCTGCATTCATGAGTACAGGCCCAAAAGACCAAACT
>JACCDO012043992.1_pt1 | contig 18581 bp, 6 predicted proteins | sample 7446101 | NCBI WGS metagenome assembly JACCDO01 (sample SAMN15323440, study PRJNA562643) | freshwater metagenome | isolation source: river surface water | place: USA:Blue River Watershed | collected 2017-08-16 | reverse complement strand
TTGATGCAAAAAATCATAGATTTGAAAATGCAGACGTCGGAAGAAGTAGTAATATCGCACAGCAGGCAAATAAGGAAGTCAGTACTTTGCCTGTGGCTGAAAAAGCTGAGGCTAGTGAGTTATATACTGCACTAGGTAAACGAAAGCTAAAAGATGATGAAGAAATTGGTAATGATAACAATGAAAGTGAACAAATAAAATTGAACAAAAATAACGAGAAAGAAAAGGGTTCGAAGAATAAAGCCATGGATTTTACAGCGACAAAAAAGGCTCCCGCTATGCCCACGACAGATGTGTTTATAGCCAGGCCGATGCAGACGATAAAGGGACATACGGCCTTTTTAACATTTGCGATAGCTCCGAATTTGAAGTAGATTTTCTCGCCTGTAGGCAGGACTAATTATAGTGTACAAAGTAACGTTTATGATTCTAAATCGTATTTTTCTTAATTTTTTTCTGGTGGCTTCCTATTTCAGGCACCGTTGTTTTTATCAGAAAAGTAGTGTGTATGGCTGCGGTAGTGGTGCTCATGCGAAGTAAAGTGGATACAAGACACAAGAAGGTAAACCAATGGTGTTCGTTGGCATGCTTATATTACAGTGTTGCTTCCCTCGTACATTACTCGATATTCTACATTATTTTAAACAATTACTCACCTTCTTGACCGAACTCTTTAGTCCACTGCTCAAACCTGCCTAGTTCTGCACTAGCTACAGACCCTTTGACGCGGTCGAGAGCCTTGAGAAAATCTGGCATACTCACAACAGGTACCTGTAGCTTATCCGATGGTACATCATAAAGAGACATTCGAGTTGCGCCACAACTTTTACAGACAGTATCAACGACGTTGTAGTGCCTATAGACAGACAGGTTCATGGGGCAATAAGGACAGTTGGGATAGTCTTCGCATGGATGATAGAGGTCACTACGATCTATAGTAAATTGCTGTGCCTTTTGACACTTGCGTATTGGTTGCATGATGGCATCTCTCACTAATATAGAAATGTCACTACCACTGAAGCCAATGGATCGTTGACCTAGAATATTATAGTCGTTAGCTTCTAGACTATTTGGAGTATCGCCGAGATTTAACTTGAACATCCCAGCTCTTGCGGAAGCCTCGGGTAGTGCAATATACACACGCTTTTCGAATCGTCGTCTAATAGCGGGATCTAACTCCCATGGCACGTTGGTTGCTCCCAACACTAATAATCCTCCTTGTGCACTGCCAACACCATCCATTTGAACTAAAAATTCAGTTTTAATTCTACGAGAAGCATCATTTTCTCCTTCGGAACGTGACGTACAGAGGGAGTCGATCTCATCAATAAATATGATTGCTGGTTTGTTCTCTCGGGCCATTTCAAACATACTTCTAACTAATTTCTCACTTTCGCCTTGCCACTTACTTACTAAATCTGATGACGATAATGCATAAAACACAGAATCGGCTTCAGTTGCAACTGCTTTGGCTAAATATGATTTGCCAGTACCAGGTGGTCCATATAGTAAAATCCCTTTCCATGGGACTCGTTTTCCAGTAAATAGTTGAGGGAATTTAATGGGCAAAATAACCGCTTCTTTGAGGGCTTCTTTAGCTCCTTCTAATCCAGCTACGTCACTCCACTTGACGTTAGGTTTCACTGCAACGATAGCCGATTGTAATGCACCACGTAGTTCAGCCTTTTCTTTATCTTTTGATGTCGTTGTGTCCTTTGGCTTCGTCATCGTGGATGAATTACCATTACTATCACCTTTATCCTTGGGAGGAGACTCGGCTAAAAGCTTCTTAATTGCTTCCGCTCGACCTAAATATCCTCCATCTTTCTCTTTAGTTAACTTAAATAATACATCCCCCTTCATTTTTTGCAGATCTTCCTTGATATCTTTATCTAAAAACTCTTCATTCTCCATTTTCTTCTGTGCTACATAACTTAGATATTCTATAGCTGCCGTGTAATGTTGCAATGCCTCCTCGTACCGATTGGCTGTATCATACCTTATTGCGAAATCTGCATTTGACGCTCCAATATTTTTTATTCGTAATATGTATTCATATACTCTTTCAGATACCGCTTTCTTCCTTGGACCGATAGTGTCATACTTGATAACAGTCACATAAGTCTTGATTGCCGTCTTGTAAAAGTTAAAAGCTTCTTCGAAATTACCGCTATTATCTGCAGCGATTGCCTTCAAACCCAAGCTATTGGCGTCATTGTACTTACCCTCGAAATCCATGCGGCAAAGGCGCTAGTGCAGACTTACTGCGTCCTATGTCACTCGCTGACTGGGTGACTACGTGAAATTCGATGATTTCCTTCGATTTTTTTAAAAAAAAATTGTCGAAAGAAAAATCGTAAAACCGGTACGTAACCGGTACCTGAATTTTTATCAATGTTAGAAGCAATGCTTACGATAAAATCAATAAGAAAGGTGCCCTAGAACTATAATCTAAACCCGGAACAAGAACGCAAAAACATTCATTAGACTTTATTGTAACTAATGATAAATTAATAATTGATGATTAACAATTGACAATTAATTAATGAATTAATGAATTAATTAAATGGCATTTCATTTATGAATATCTGATTACTCGTTGGACGAGCACAAACATATGCATAGTAACTTTAGGTATGTATTGCCATTTTTAGGAACCAAAACTTGCAAAAATTTCCGGGAAGAGAATCCAAAAACTTAATATTGAAGTCGTGCCTTTTGGAGGCGGTTCGTGGTCCTACGAGCCCATCACCACCCGAAGATGCACAATGAAGCGGTGGTACTGCTGTTTATGTTCGTGGGTCTGACTCTCGGCATTGTCGTCACTCAATTGATAGCGGTTTACGGTGAACGTGTACCTTATACCGTGGTTATTTTTTTACTTGGTGGGATATTAGCTTGTTCTGCAACCGATGCTCTTGGTGCATGGAGTGATTCTATTATTGATTGGGTCAATATTGATGCAGATGTTATGTTGTTTGTATTTCTACCTCCATTAATATTTGGAGAAGCAATGAATTTAAATTGGCATCATGTTCGAGGTGCTTTAGTACAATCTTTAATCTTGGCTGGTCCTGGTGTTGTCATTGGCGCATTGGTTATGGGGGCAATTACGAAAGGTTTATTACCATATAATTGGAGTTGGCAATTGTGTTTTTTATTCGGTTCTATTCTTAGTGCTACAGACCCAGTAGCAGTTGTAGCGCTATTAAAATCAGCAAATGCATCACCAAAACTAACTATATTGATAGTCGGGGAATCGTTATTAAATGACGGAACAGCAATGGTCATGTTCACCTTATTTTACAATATGCTCTCAGGTGACCACTATAACTTCGGCAGCGTCACTGCATTTTTCATTGAAGCGGCATTAGGATCCGTGGTCCTGGGATTCGTCTTTGGATTTGCTACATTGATTTGGTTACGATCTGCAAGTAGACCATTGAAGGAGTCTGATATATTTATTCAAATCAGTATAACCATATGTTGTGCATATCTGGTATTCTTTGCTGCTCAGTACGGTTTAGAAATCAGCGGTGTTCTAGCATGTTGTGGTGCTGGTGTTGTCTTATGTATATATGCAGCCCCAATAATTGTAAGTCATGAGAGTATGCACTCGGTCTGGGCCATGATTGAATGGATTGGTAACACACTTATCTTTATATTAGCAGGTTTAATTATTGGGCGTCGCACCCTCCAGCATGTGCGAGCGATGGATTGGGTCTACTGTATTCTGTTGTACTTGTTCCTTATGGGCTTGCGCGTTGTTATTATTCTGATATTATACCCATTTCTCAGTACAATAGGCCACAAATGTAATGTGAGAGAAGCTATTTTCATGAGTTGGGCGGGGCTGCGCGGGGCTTTAGGCATGGCCTTGGCATTACTAGTAAAGAATAGTAAATCGTTGAATATTTCAGATGCGGAAGCATCTCGTTTGTTCTTCTACGTGGGTGGTATTGCGGCGCTGACATTAATTATTAATGCCACTTTAGCAAAGAATATGTTGAATTGGTTGGGTTTGTTAGACAATAACAGTGTGCAGAAGACCCTTGTTATACGCAAGATAAAGGGGAAATTAAGAAATAAGATCAATCAAATGATTGAAGATTTGAGTCCGCAGCTCGGTGCGCAGGCGATCGAAGAAGTGCGGCAGTCGTGCAGTTTATTGCGGGAGGATGAAGTTGATGTGGAACAATCAAAATTAGAATTAGAAAGACTATCGAGAGTCAGCTACTACAGCACTGGCACTCACAACGGCTCTTTCAATCAACCGCAGAGTTGGTGGGATTGGTGCATGGGTAGAAGGAGTCCGGTAATCGCCAAGAAACGACGCAACTCCATATCTCGCTCAAAGAGTGTTGCAGAAGTCAAAGGACTTATGTCCAAGTCGCTCAATTCAGTGAACCAGCGATCAAATAACTCGGGTCTAATCAAGGTATTAATATTATATTTCCGCAAAATATTCTTAGAAATTGTGCGAGTAAAATACTGGCATCTTATCGAGAGCGGTACATTGCCACGCTTGTCTCATTCTGCGCAGTTCCTATTGTATACAGTTGATGTGGGCATTGACACCTCCGATTCAATCGACGAATTTCATGATTGGGCTTGTGTGGAGACGGAGGTAAATACTAAGGCGTGGTACCATGAGCTTTTGCACCATATGGGTCAGTATTGCCCTGCCTGGTTTACATGGATTCATTATTTAATTGCTAAATTTGATGCGCGCAAAGAGAAAAGGTCAGTTTACTTGTTAACTGCCTTCATAACGGCTCATGAACACGCGCAGAAGAAGATACATTCTTTCGTGGATGACATGGAAGACGGCGACGAAACGAGTGAAAATGCTATAACTCCTGAGGAGCAGTTGATACTGGCGCAGTCGCAGCAAGTAGTGCAGAAGGCCAAGCACTTACTGAATTCAATGTCTCCAAGGACGGTACAGCAGATTCAAGTGAAGCAAACCGCCAGGGCTATACTAGCCAAGGAGGCAGAATTGGTGAAGGTTATGTTGCAAGAAGGACTGCTGACACCGACGGATGCAGAGGAGCTGTTAGAGGAAATCGGAGTTGATACAGCAGAAATTGAACGCTCTAGAAATAGTATGTATGTAACTGGTCGCACAGTAATAGATGGTGATCAAAGAGATAATCATCATGCCACTGCAGACGAGAGCAGTAGCCTGGTGCGTCGTACTCAGGATACGTCATCATCAAATCTAGTGTCACTTGGACACGAGTCCGCTGATTTGTATAAATCATTGTTAGAAGAATAAACTCAATTATATTTTGTACTTATCAAGATAAAGGAATAACCTACTTTAATCCTCTTTGTTTAATGGCGTCAAGGAAGGACAGCGGTGCTGCTTTCACGTGTGCGCTCTCAATGGCCTCGGGAGTGCTTGAGTGAAGAAGTTCTTGGATAAACTTTGATTTAATCTGTAACTCTTCTAAACTCTTGGTTGGATGCGTGACCGCAGCAGTCTCATTGCATCTGACTGCCTTGGAGCTAGCTATCGCCTTCCCTTTGGCGGGCAAGGGTGAGTAGACCTTGTTCAGTTGAGACAGCATCTCAGGATTTAGTCGCGATTGAACCGAATTCTTTTCGCTGCAATCCACGTAAGCTACAGTTTCCGTTGCATCTTTACTCTCAAACATCTCTTTAATTGAATCTACTCGAGTGCTTTCGGAGGATGCATCAGCAGCGGGAGTCTCGGCTTGATCGTCATTAGATGTACGAATAGCTCGCATTATAATCGGATTTGAATCAAAAACTCCTTCGATTGGTAGAATGTTATCGGTATTGGCATAGTCCACTCCATATTTACCAAGAATGAAGGTCCCGAGCGATGCTAGATATCCCTCAAAGTTTTCCTTCGTGATTGGAAAGGCGGCAATTACCCTATTCAATCCATCGATTTCTCGTTTCACAGTTTTAAGTGCTGAATCCACTTCATTTAACTCTTTCTTTGCCATCTCTTTGGCGTGCGTCAGCTTGTTAGCAACGTCAGCACTTGATGCAAATGCAGCTTTCACTAACGGGTCTCTGCACTCTTTCAACGTAATTTCAAATTCCTCCTTTGCAGTTCTATAACGGTCTTCACACTGTATCAGTTGCAACTGCTTCTTTTGAAGGGACTCGTGTTTGGAGGAATACGTTCTTAGCTTTGCTAGACAGTCAGCATGCTTTTTATAGAAATAAACGGATCGTCGTTTCTGTTCCATTTTCAAATCTGGTAACTGTTTCATATCGCGCTTCTTCAACACTGGGTTCCAGCCAGCAGCCACGGTGTCGCCATTGCTCTGGGCGATCATTATTTTAGCTTTTGATACGAAACGATCGCGCCAATCTTTCTTCTTACCATCATTATCCAAGTCAAATTTCTTGGGTAATACGGCACATAAAGCCCGGATCTCCACCACATCCAAGTTTTCTAGTGACTCGAAGTACTGCTTCTTATCACCCTGAAGGAAGTTGCTCGACTTGATGTCTTCGGTATCGGTGACTAACCAATGCAAGAGGGCGTTATTGCGCAACTCATTGGCCAGTTCTAGTGAGTATGACCCACCATTTTGGCTCACTTGAGACAGAAGATCTTGCAGCGATAATTCTGCAATATTGGTGGGTATTATGCTGCGCATTAACTTCAACGCTTCGGTATTATTCTGCAGCTCCTTGTCGAGCCATATTGCCTCTTGTTCTTGAATCTTTTTGGCGTAATCAGGTGCCTGTTTCTCTCGCTTGGACCATTTCTCCATGTCTTCACTTGCATCTTCAGATTTTTTACGCGTATTCAATAGTGCCATTTCAGTATTCTTGATCATAGTAGGGAATGTCGTCTCCACTAACGTGCTCGCAATACTGAGCACTCGCTTCGGTGAAATGCCTTTCTCTGTTATGCTTTTTATAGACTTCATGGTTTCTGCTGAGAAGTAACTGACGATCGTTTGTTCTTCGTCTATAATTGATCTCAATTTAGTCTGTTTGATCAATTTCTCGTTCATGAAACGGGAGTAGTCTGTCTCGTTGTCGCTGGAACTGATGCAATTCTCACAGTCGGTGACGATGCCGGCAATGATAGTTGGGATATGGCGATCACTATGCACCGTGGCGGTCAGGTACTCTAACTTCCTTTCCATGCGACTGATATCGTACAGTAACTTCATGTACCTCGTTTCTGTTTCCTCGTATTTCTTGTGTGCGTAGTCATATGATTGTTTGAGTGTTTTGGATATCATTAGCCATTCAAGTTCGTCGGTGGAATTGTTGATAAATTGTTCCCGCATGAATGACCACTGCTGCTCCATGGTGTGAAAACTGGGTCGACCATCATTATCGTCTCGTGATGCTAGTAGGGCAGCATCTATTTTAGACATTGATCTTTTTGCTGACGAAGTCGATGCTGCAATTCTTGTGGGGGTTTTAGTGCGCTGTTGAGGAGGCTTGTTGGGTACCACTGATGCCTTTATGGTGGCACGAAGATTGTTATCAAAGAAACTTTTTGTTTCCCCGCCGGTTTTACCATTAGGAAACAAGCTTCCCGTCTTGGCTTTGGCTGGTTGATACGCTTTTTTTTCGGTTACCACTGATGTGTTTGCTGCTCTTGTAGGTTCATCAGAGGCAACTACTTGTTCTGTGGTTTGTACCACCTCGACAGGCGCGTCGATAGGTGTTACTTCAACCGTTTCTTCCTTGATTACGCCATTGGTATCGTCCACTATTGCGATCTCCGTGACGCTATCAGTACTCTCGTTGGTCGCTATTTGCTGCACTAACTCAACTTGCGATGCTCCTGATTCTGACTGTACAACTGTCACATCTTCAGTGTCTTTTATTGGACTAAACACATCCTTCCAAGTATCATCAATTGCTTCAACGTCGTTAGACACAGCATCAGTAGAAATTACTTCATTGTTATCGATGGTGGTAAATAATTTTTTTGTTTCGATTGACTCATGCACCTCTGCATTAATAACTCTTAATTTCTTTTCAGTAGTTGGCTTAGTTAATGGTCTAACTTTTGCTGGTGACTGAAATTTGCGTGGAGTTGTGGAAGAATGCTGTGATAATCGTAATTTCATTGGTGAGGCATTAATATTTCTTGCTGCAGGTGATTTACTTACATTAAACTTATTCTCTTTTTCTGGATTTGTTAGATTATTATCCGATTCTATCTTTAAAGGTGTAGAAGACAATGCCATTTTACTTGGTGTCATAGACCTTGTAGGTGTGCCTGCTCTTCCAGGTGTTACATTTCTTGTTGGTGTGCCACTTCTATGCTTACTTGGTGTCGCAGCTCTAACTGGGACACCAACAGGCTTATCATGATCAATCGAGACATATACCGTTAGATGGTGTAATGAATCCACAAGTTCGTTTACATTACTACCTTCGCATAACTCTTTCTTTCCAACCATGATTTTATCTACATGGTAATAGCATTCATCTGGCGCAAGTCTTATCGCTAGTCCAATTTGCTGTTTCAATTCCTCAAAGTGCAAGCCATAGTTTATAATCGTGTTGGCGACCCGCTTCTTCTCGTTATTTTCATTGTTTACCACTGAAATCGTCGTCTTCGACAACATGATCGCGGTCAAATCGCCCAATTACGCCGGGCGTATATTATTTTAATATTATTTTTTGGCGATTTTAACGGCCAAATCGGTACCGGTAATTATTTTTATTATTATTATTAGATATACATATTTATTAAGATATAAGTGTTGTGCGCTGTTAAAAGTCCTAAACTACCTCCATGAGACGATCTCCACTGTATCACTGTAAGTGATGTTATCTTTGAAAGAAGTAGGAGGAAATTCCAAATATAATTTCTGCTACTCAATAATTTGAAGCGCTTTAGAAGGTTCGATTTCGATTATTTCTTTGCAACTTTGTCTTTTCCTGTTTGAGCTAATTGCGATGAGAAAATAAACTATGTCAAGATAAGTCCACAGTCTTTTTCTCTCACTCAAAGCTTTTTTTTTTTCGAAAAACAAAATTAACACCTTGCTAGAAAGCATTCCTTAGCATCTTTAGCGATGGAATAAAAAGCCAGCATGCAGCGCAGTGCACTCGGTGTATCCTCTCAGGCGACAGAGTCGTTACTACACGTTGTTTCGATCCAGCGAGAGGGTTTGCATCAATGGTGTGAAATATTTAATGTTGTAAAAAATGAACGTTGTGTATTAGATGATCCAAACATTGCTTGGGGTAACGTAATCGTGGAGTGTGGGCCATCTGCACCATCTGTAGGATGCGTATTGCGTCGCACTAGATTCGGTGCTATGATATTGGCTATTAATCCATTGAGTATTTATGCTTCCCAGATTTCTGAAGGTTCTGTACTTTTTGATATTAATGGAGTAATTGTAATAATGGAATCATTCCAATCAATAACGAAAATGCTAGAATGTGTAACCTTTCCACTGGGTTTACGATTTGTTAAAGCTGGTAATTTTTATGATGTTGTGTTTTGGGATAAAGAGATGGGGGATATCGTCTGGTGTGGTGCGTCGGACTTAGTCCAAGTGGAATCTGTTAGCAACAACAGCATTGCCTCCAAGAATGGTGTCCATGCTGGTGACTTAATCATAAGGATTGATAGCATTAATCTTTGGGAGTTAAGCTACACATTTACGGTGGAGAAGTTAAGGACATTGAGTCAATCGAATATTCAAATTGAGTTTGCTGGGTTACGGCAGTCTGTATCTCATACAACCACGGACATTCCGATAATAATCCCATATATTTACAATAGTACGGATGAATTCATGCTTGGGGAGCATAGTAAAAGAAATCACGTTCTAAAACTACAAGTATATGATAAGAAATTTATTTATGACCGTTGGAAAGTGGTGGACGCCTTGATGTGTTTAATTGTCGGCATCCAGCACAAAATATACAAAGTTAATCGAAATTATAATATTTGTCAGCTTGAAGATTCCAACATTCGATTCATTGACCTTCTTGGCGATGCCTCCGTGGAGTACTGCCTGTCTCTATTGGTGCAGTTACTGGGTTACGAGCATGTCATTACTCAGTTGTACTCGCCATCATCATCCCCATTGTTTCTGGTGCAGAATAAATTGAATTTACAGTGCATAGAACATGCAAGTACGAGTAGAGCGCCAATGACTAGATTAGTGGAGCAAGGAAACGAGCACAAAATGAAGTATATCAGTGCTCTATTCAACGCGAGTAAAGCGGACTTCGGCCTTATGTGCTCCTTATTTTGGAATATTCAATCCGCGTGTATCGAAGCGTATTCGAGATACATCGCGAGGGAGGCGGTTGTCGTAGGAGACGAAACTGTTACTGGGATTATTAGTTATTTACTCACGTTCACTTACATGCTGCGAGGAGTCTCGGATGTCGAGGATGTTGCATATTTAGAGCGCATCTATGGACTCGTAAGTGGATTTTGTGCTAGTTTCGCTGATGATGATCCAGAAAACACGATTTTGTCAGCCATTATGGGCTTAATTAGCAGGGATAAAACTAGTCCGTTAGAAGTCCCTGAAAGCGATAGAGAGACAGCTATTACTGCCGATGAGCTGATTGCTCCATCAATCCAGATGACGTGGCGGGATGTTGACTCTGATGACGAGCTTGATATTGCTGTATCATTTCCAGTCGCCATGATCCGGCAATCAATTCGGCGTGTCTACTGTGATAACCAGCAAATTCAATTCACTATCCCTAGTCCGTCAGTCCATAACATAACACTCGGTCTGACACTAGCGAGGCAGAGTGTGCTTATACGTGCAATCAAGTACGCAGTTTCGAAAGTACATGCCAGCTTACACGAAAGTCACGATGTGCGGGACAGGATACTGCGATGTTCGTTACAAGAAAAACTAGAAAACCCTGATGGGATCTGGCCTATTCCAAGCCCCTTACATCCTAACTACTTGCTGGACGGAGTTGAATACGCATGCTGCAAACTACTCAAGTCCTCTAAATACCCTGCTATAATCGTGTTTAGAACTAGGCTGCCAGATAGCTGCGAGCACAAGGATACCGTTCCGACGTATCCAAGCAACGTAGTGAGTCCGTCCAAAAGCCCAATGGACCGAACTTATGTGGAGTTCAAAGAGTTAATTCTTACTAAATTGGACATCGCCGTTCCGATGGTATATTGCCGCGTAAGTATCATGGGAGAGTTGCAAGAGAATGTGATTCACTTTGAGCCGATGGATGACAAAACGGATAGTGGTTATCGTGCTACGGATTCCATGAAGGCATTTTATGTGGGAACTATGGATTCCTCCCGACCACACAAAGCATTATACATAGCGTTTCAGTTTAGTGTAGATGAGGAATTTACCAATATAATCGGTGAATGCTGGCAGTCGTTGCACCTGCTTGATGCGGTGTTCGAGGCGGATAATCTTGCCTCTGGCCTGACCATTCCAGTGGATTTGTTGCTTTCCATCCCCAACAACCAGCATGCTAGCGGCGTGGACACGACTCACGATTCGAGTATTGGGTTAGTCAGGCATACGAGTCGAAAGAGCTTCAATTCACTGATAAGTGACTCCTTTTTTGATAGTAGTATCGCGCACAACCAGGATAACCGTCACAAGACGTCAATGAACCTGACTGGTTCGTTGCAACTAAATCGCAATTCCAATGATAACAATCAAGCAGATGTTTGGAGGAGTAGTGAGACTCCTGAGTATGGAATGTACACCATGCTTTATAAGCGAGAGGACGACCTCAGACAGGACCAATGTGTGATAAATATTATCGACGTCATTGATAAAATATTAAAATCAGACAATTTAGACTTGTCCATTACAGCTTACAAAGTACTGACCGTTGGGAATCGTGAGGGAATCATCGAATGGGTCGAGGGCGCTCAACCTCTCTCGAGTGTAATCGATGAGTACAGTCAAGGTGGAGAGCTGAATCCAATCCAAGCGTATATGCGACGATATTATTACTCTCCGACTGATCCATACTTTATAATGGAAGATGTTATGAAGCGTTACATACACAGCTGCGCTGGCTACTCGGTCATTACGTATATACTAGGTATCGGTGACCGTCATTTAGATAATTTACTGATGAAAGCCAACGGTGAATTCCTGCACGTAGACTTTGGTTACATTTTTGGTCGCGATCCCAAGCCTTTCCGTCCGGAGCTAAGATTTACACAAGAAATGATGTTCGCAATGGGTGGCGAGGATTCGGTACTGTATAAAGAATTTTTAAGTTGTTGCTCGACGGCATATAATTGTATTCGACGCTCGTCATATATAGTATTGAATCTGATTCGCCTGATGAGCGAGCTCTCGATCACCGACTTATCTATGCAGCAGCTACCAATTGATGCCATAATGGGGGTGAAAGAAAGATTGCAACTGGATTTAGATGATAATAAAGCTGATATTCATATCAAAACTACCATAATTGATAGTGTTAGCGCTGTCATGCCGAGCGTGATGGAGTCGCTGCACCGAATCGCCGTGTCCCTCAGATAGAGCAAGAAACCCCAATAATGTATAACTGTGTTACTGTGTTACTGTGATAATAATGTTAATACCTACGGTACCAACCATATTAAATGGTACCGGTGGAGAAAAAGTACCTACCATTGCTACCAAAAAGGAACCTTGCTTCTGCCTTCGGTTCTATAAGATGGATGTAGAATGAGTGAGTAGGAAGAGGTGATATATCCTAGTCCATTATGAAGCTCGAGACTTTGCTGTCTTTTGCACTGTGTCTGGTTCTGATATTCTTCTCTAGCTTCGCAACTGATGAAAAATCGAAGAAATATCGTAATCGAGGAGGTGTCTCAGCTTTTCATACTTATGACGATGATGATGAGAACAATTTGCCCGCAGGCACTGTTGAGTATAGTGGAGAAACCATTGCATCTGCGATGGGTATCGTTGAAGCTGCTCCAACGGGTGCACGAGTAAGTCCACAGTATGCCGATCCAACTGCATGGGTGGATGAGTATTTGGCATTTATTCCACCCATGTTAAACTATAGTGGTAGCACTTGTATACCGTCCAGTAGTGAATTCACGATATATAATACGCTGAAGAATAAAAAGATAAGTATAACAAGCATTACTAGCGACAACATCCAGTTCAATCTGGTGTTCAATGGTCCATACAATCTTAATGCTGAAGAAAATATTACCATAACAGTAATATTTTTACCTTACAATCCTGATGACAAGATCCTTGGGACATTACACATAGAAGCAATAGTTGATAATAGTAATGAAGATGGTGAAAATGAATCTTTATCTATTCAATATAGTATAGTTGGAACTGCTAAAGTCAATAACTACCGCATTTATCCATTACTAGGACATCAGACGTACGTTGGTACCACATATGAACAGTCCATAAGTATATTCAATGCATATGAAGAGTCTTTACAAATCAGAGAAATCTTCACGACGGAATTATTCATCAGTTTAAAAAACATTCTTGGTCATGAGCATACGATAACATCGCTGCAACCCGGTGCTTATAAAGAGATAATCATGCTTTCCTTGGCCACTAGCGTAGGAGGAAATCATACGGGTTATGTACACATCAAGACTAACTACGATGACATAGTCATTCCAGTAAGCATATTCGTGGTTGATAGCGGACTAGTCTCGCTGCCGACAGCAATTGATTTCGGCACGCTAATTGCAGTTAATGAGCAAAAGACGGTGTCTGTGATGCTGATGAATAAGGGGACTGATGCCTTGCTGGTGCACAATATCATGACCCAATACGATGATCCAAACCTAGTTGTCTCTTATACCAGTCAAAGAGTGTTGCACCCAGTGAGTAGCAACATGGTTGATGTTCCGTCATTTATCAGTATTTATATAACGTATACGGCGAGTAAAGCAGAAAAGATAAAGAACACGTTACTCATAACCACGAACCATTCCAATCCTATCTTGGCAGTTAAAGAGATAGATATTGAAGGTGCCGTGCTATTGGGCGGCATTGGCTATGACAAAGAACAAATAGTATTTTCGTTGCCTATAATGAATGTGACGTGTCCCCAAGTCGCAGCAAGTGGGGTGGTGCAGCGAGATTTAGTATTGATTAATTATTTCCAAGATCCTGTAGCTATCAACGTCGTCACTGTATCTGGTTGCAACAGTTTTATCACAACTAGTATAGGTAAAAATGATTTCCGTAATCAGGTGATCGGCAGTACAGACAATCTCCAGCCGATCCCATTAACCTTCCACCAAGAACTAGCTATTGACTACTTTGACATGCACCCCGACTCCTTGCCGTATACATGCTGGCTTGAGGTCTGGACCAATATTTCCTCGCACCGCATACCTCTTCATATCGTCAATGGTGCATTAACACTTGCATTTACGGATGCTACCATGTTCGATGCCGGCGATACCGGGGCTCTAGATACGACGGGGAATGTGGATACCAGTGATGATGATGTGTACAAATATAATAAATTACGCCGTGATAACACCTTCAAGTACTGCAATAGCAGTGATGATGGGCAGGGTTTATTTGACGAATATATGGAAAATTCTGATGTATACAGCATTGATATGGGGCAGGTGTCCATCAGAGACCCTCGTCCACTGAGGTTGGCATATGTGAACAATAATCCTATCAATATTGACTTAGAACTGCTGAGTGCCGATGGGGAATTATGCATATGCTATGAAGCGTCCTGGCCAGCGGGGATGAGTGATGATGCAGTAGCAATCGCCAAGATGAATAATATCGCGGATCGTACGTATCAACAAGCAATGAATGACAAGCAAAAGTGTTCTTGCAACAGCCACGGTGCACGCGTTAATGGCATATCCGTTTTTAACTGCAAGGTGGGATATATCTCACTATTTTCAATTATTTTCCATATTAACGGGGATACGTTGATGGCGGGTAACTTCGTTGACTCTTTCATGCTTGGTTCGGTGTACCAACATATTCATGTCTTTGCACACATGCAGCTTCATCATGTGGAGCTGACATCCAATCTCCGATCGAGCGTCCTGACGCTTGGTGCAAGTGGTCAGTCATCCATCGTCATGAAGCAGCTTTATGAAGGACCGCCCGTAGAGACCACAGATATAATCACGAAAATCTACCTAAGTAATGCGAGCGCAGTTTACTCCTGCATGAATCGCATCGAGTCTTCGTCGATATTCAACACCCACATCAACAGGGAAAATGACAGTAATTGGGAAACCGTTATTGAATTGGGTTCAAGCAATTTATTTGACTCCATCAAGTACCTAGTTTCGTTGTACATGACCGAAAACAGCGTGAGCAGAAGCGCTGATGACTCGAGCATCGCTTTAACGCAACTAGTAAGTCAACTAGCTTCCGGATCGACGAACACTCGCAATTTAGAGCAATTAAGTACTATCCGGAGTACATTATTCGTCCAATTTCCCGATGGTATCCCGCTTAAGTCCCTGGCTTTGTTGACGTATACCCCTTACTCCCTACACCACCACCTGATTGAGAATATCAAAATAAAGCTGCCTGTAGGGAGTATGAAGTCCCAGTGGTACCTTCCATCGGTGCACAGTGCGTCACTCAGAAGCGAAAACATTATGCGCAATAACGATTACTTCATTTTTTATATCAAAATATCAAATCCGTTCATCTATCCAGTCACAGTGTCTCTCACGTTGAGCCCCACACACTGCTTCAGTAATGCTTCTGTTGAGATGGTCCCTAATTACATGGAAATTTCATCGGCGACAATAAATGAGAAGTTATCTTTCATTGAACGCTCTCCAACCGATGGAGATATTGAGTACGTTGTGGATTATGACGATCAGGCGCCGCACATAATGACGTCATTGAAAGGCTGGCATTTGCTGAAGGCTAATGCGGACCTTGACTTACCTTTGACCCATAATAAAGCATTCGTCATCTCTCAAGATGTCTTGCGTCCTCATGTGCTAGTGCCTGATGCCTCCAAGTTCGTGGGTCCAATTCTCTTTGTTCCTTCGGCGACCAACAATGCAGTGCAAAATATAATTCAGCATAACTTAGGGTTGTCTATCAATAACAATTTCACCGCGGATGAGTACGTGCGTCTAGTTGGCATTAGCGCTGCTGTGAACTTCTCCGTCCACAGCTTGTCGTCCTTCAAGTATAGTCATAACGTGAATAATAAGTTGTATCTGGTTGAGCGTGTGGATGGTGGTGTAGCACAAGCTACCGTCAATATTACCACGTTTGATGACACTCTATTCACGCTGCAAATGGTTAACTACGGCTCCACCGCGATTACTATCAACAAGATTTACATTAATAATAGCACTCTCTACTACAGTATGAGCGACCGCGAGAGGATCAACTCGTTAGAGGAACTGCCAGTGTACGTGCCTGTTGGGGGCACTAAAAGTATCACGCTTGCACTCACTCAGTCGGATGTATGCTTGTTCACGGGAAAAGTGGCATCACTAGAGCTCTTGTTGGACTCGGGAGATGTTGTTAGAATTCAAATTCAAACCCGCATAATTAAGAGTTTACTGCATGCATGCCAAAACAGAAATATCAGCTACAACAGCATCACTCTTGGCGACATTCTTGTCTTGATTGTAGTTATCTTGTGGATTGGCCTCGAGACCAAGTACAATGCGGCCATCATACTGCGCAACGAGTTGATGTATAGTAGCTCCCGGGGCAGCACCTCTAGCACTGTTTCCAGTATCGCGACTCTATTCAAGGCGTCCAAGAAGAAGTTTCCGGTTAATAGCTCTGGAAAACGTGAGAAAATACCAGCAGTCAAGAAAAGTGCCATCGATACTGCCGGAAACAAGAGCAGGAAAAGCTCCAACGGCTCCGAGGATCTGCATTACTTACTGTGCAGTCACGACACTACGACTGCTAGAGACGCTCCTGTATTAAAGGCTGTGGATAAGTTGCTTGAAAAGCGTAGTGTTTTATCTGAAAATAATGGTAGCAGTGATATGACTGCGGGTAACAAGGAGGTAGTGGAGCTGGCGCAAGTATTAGAAAGTGATTTGCTTGATAGCAATAGTAATAAAGCTTGCGCGCCTCCGTCGCCGGTAAGCCCAGATTCATCCGGAGATACAAATTCATTCAAAGCTTACAACCCTTTCGGTGATCGTTCATTATTGGAGGAGTATCCACACTCCTCCTTTGGCGTCTTGGATTCCATGTACGTGGAGCAAGGACAATCGTTATCATCGCCGATGGACTCTGCTGACTTCATAAATATAACGTCGCCAGCAACCGCCGCTGCCGATTTCAGTTGGTTCAGCAAGTCCTCGGAAGGGCTAAACGATGAGCTCAATGAATACGACCGGCTGTTTTCAGATATAAATTTAGTTATAAATAACGACTATATTGATGACAGCAGCAGTGGGACGTCGTTTTATTTCAGCAATAGTGATCAAATTTCCGATCATCCGCCTGGATTTCCTCAATCGCCGCCCCAGCGTAGAAAGGCTTCGTTTGATGTCGCCGGTTACTTGGCGGGTTTAGGAAACAGTCCTACTACTAAGAGCAGCATAGCAGTAGAAAAAAGAAATCAGGATTAACAAATTTGTAATTAATTGTAATTTTATACACTTCAACATCTACTTACATCATGGGTTATACAGCGGATAGTGCCTTCTTTCGACTACATTACCAGTCTCGCTGGCACGAATAATCACGAAATTGATACCATCACCAACGGTAATTTCTCTTTCACCAGCTGACACAAAGGCTTTAATAACAGTTTGAACCGTCTCATCTAATGTAGCTTTTATAAAATTAGAATGACTTTCGCTGAATGAGCTGCTTCCAGGTGATAATGTCCATAACTCATTGTCGCCGGATATGTCTACTAGGTCGTCTAGTATCGGCTGTATCATCTCCATACCTTTACCAGAGCATGCCGCAGACACTCTCTCAAATGATCCTATCGCATCAAATTTATATACTGCACCATGACCATCTGCATCAATGCCAGCAAGAGTCGAGAATGAAAAATATGGCAATGCTTTCCGTTTATACAATACTATTGAAAGCACTTGTGCTAATGACTCTATTTTAATATCCACGTTATTTTCATATTTATAAACTTTACTTATTTGTTCTAACTGCTTATTTAACTGAACAATATCAGCAAAACAGCCGGATGCACCAAAGAATACGTTATCACATACCTCATACAATCGACTGACATTCCTCGATCGGATCACATATTTATCAGACAGCCTTGTATCAGATGCCAAAATGACGTAATTTTCTCCTGCTATTCCAACAACCGTGCCACCATTATCTACGTAAGGATCAAATTTGGAATCTTCCTGTTTCAAATCCAATTTGGTCCAAAGCGCCAAATTATCCCGTCTTCCAACCACAGTAGAGCACAAGATATAAAACACCAATGCAAGTACGGTAAACATGTCAATCACACCAAGCTCACAATGTGGCTCGGGTCAGACTAGTCAAAGAATAGCGCTCTCACCACCCCTTACCGTATAGTGCCAATAAAAATATCTCAATCCCTCGGAATCGGGGATTACGACTGTATTTATATATTCACCAAGGTATAAACGAGATAATGTGTTCAGTATGAAGATCTCAATATAAGAGTAATTT
>JACCDO010297712.1_pt1 | contig 18583 bp, 23 predicted proteins | sample 7446101 | NCBI WGS metagenome assembly JACCDO01 (sample SAMN15323440, study PRJNA562643) | freshwater metagenome | isolation source: river surface water | place: USA:Blue River Watershed | collected 2017-08-16 | reverse complement strand
TCCTTTCTTCATCTGTTTCACTGCGCAGTTGATTGGAGTATGGTGTAGTTATTGATGGTTTTGCTTTAGTTTCAGTTGTATTATTACCAGTATCTACCCAAAAAAATATTGATTTCCATATTCCTTCAATATCACATACTTTTCCAAATGTACCAGTTGATTTAGTGTTAGATTCAAACACAACGGACTCGCCATTGTATGAAATATCACTCACCTCATCATCATCACGAGGCATTTTCCCCAAACTACTCCTATCGCTAATCAAAAATTCCAAAACGGCCGTTACTGTCGGCCCTCAGTCCAGTTTGAATTACACTGACTAAAGTTTACCTGAAATAGTTTTATTTGAGTAATAAGTAAAACATCGTTTGTTTTATTCACTTATTGTTACGCATTATATTATTTTATTTTTATTTTATTTATTTTAATATAATTAACTAAAACGTTTCTTTAATACTAATTATTATCATACTTCTTCATAACATTAACTGTTAAGCAGTGATGTAATATATTACCAGTTTGTCTTCTTTGAACTTAGACAAATTTTGGCCCGGCCAGGCCGGCCTTAATTCTCATTACGTGTCGGCAGAAGAAGTGGCAGTCAGAGTGCGTCATAAAGTAATAACATCACACCAATAGACTATAACTATGGGCAAAGGAGGTAATTCAAGCGCAAAATCATTAACACTATTTTAAAAATATCAACTCTTTTAACTTAACTTGAACAACTCATTTCTCAAAATAATTTTTTGAATTACTTGATGTTGCACTTTTTCCTCCATTATTCCCCACTTAAACTAAATATAACTCACTTTTTAACTCATCCATTCATTTTTCCCTTCTCTAAATTATCTATGACTACCAATAAACTGACTCGTTTACTAATTTATTATTTACTTGAAGGTCAAAATAATGTCTTAATGACATCAAAACCTATGAAATTACGTCATTTAAGTGATGATGAATTACGTAATTGGGCTAGACAATATGCTGTTCCATCATTCGACAAATTAGATCGTGATTCATTACTTAGGTATTTAACTAACTCACTAACATATTATCACAAAAAATTAATTTACATATATTTTGTAGAGAACTTAACCCATTTGCGGATGGAATAATGGATCCAGATAGACCAAAGAATAATTTACCGCTAGAAAAACCAACTTTTACTCTTAATGATATCAGGTATTTACTCAATATCTTATCTTATTTATAAAATTACTAATTAATTATTACTCAGAAATGCGATACCAAAACATTGTTTCCAACGTAATTTATGGATCTCTATGTCTCATTTAATCAGTGACTTGAGTATGATTGCTATATTTTTTTATCTTGCAACTTATATTAACGGGTACTTAAATCCTAATTCATTCAATTATATATTCATTCACTTATTCAATTGTACTATAGGTCATATGTTCCAAGTTGGGCAAGATACTTATTATGGCCAATGTATTGGTACGGTCAAGGTGCATTAATGACTGGTGTGTGGGTATTGGCTCACGAATGCGGCCATGAATCATTTTCAGAGAGTGATTACGTTAATAATACAGTTGGTACTCTCTTGTATATTCACTCGCTCATTCTCATTTACTTATTTACTTACTTGTTAGGTACAATATGCCATTCTTTATTATTAGTACCTTATCATTCATGGCGCATTACTCATCGTCGTCATCATGGAAACACTGGTTCATGTGCTGACGATGAAGTATTTGCTCCTGCAACAAGAAGTGATTGGGCCAATGAAATGCTTCGTGAGACTCCACTTGCAAATGTATGGGGCATTATTGTCATGTTAACCGTTGGTTGGATGCCTGGATATCTTGTTTTTAATGCTACTGGACCAGCAAAATACAGAGGAAAGAACGCCAATCATTTTTCACCAAGTGCTGAATTTTTTGAGGATAAGGAACGTCATTTGATTGTTCAAACTGACATTGCATTCTTCAGTGTTGTTGCATTACTAGCTCATTGTATATATACTTACTCATTCCAGACAGGTATTTTTGCTTATTTATTTATTTACTTATTTACCCAATTACTTACTTACTTACTTCAATTAGTTGCTTACTATTACTTAATCCCATGGGTAATTACCAACTATCACTTAGTGTTGATCACTTACTTACAACACACTGATGTGTATATGCCACATTTCCGTAATAAAGAATTCCAATGGTTACGTGGTGCTTTATGCACTGTTGATCGTTCATTTGGTCCTTTACTTGATCATTGCTTCCATCACATTACTGATACACATGTATGTCATCATTTATTCTCCAAGATGCCTTTTTATCACGCACAAGAAGCAACTGAAGCATTTAAAAAAGTATTGGGACCATATTATTTAAAGGTATACACATTCACTTACTTACTTACTCACTCATTCATTTACTTACTTACTTATGCTTAGGATGAAACACCTATTGGTAGAGCTTTATACCGATCATTTCGCACCTGTTTATACGTTGAAGATGATGGAGATATTGTGTTTTATAAGAACATAAAATAAACGTGCCATTCTGCACTCATGAGTATGTTACACTCGTAAATTGCTAGATTGATACTATTTTAAACTTGAAATAATTAATTAATTTGCATCAAAATCAATTCTTATGTCATTTTTATCACTCTATTGGTTCATAAAAATTGTGTGGGTGAGTAAGTGCACGAGTGAGATATATCTACATTAAGTTACATCGTTCAATACATGATATTATATTCATTTATCATTTCTCGTAGTACTCTTATTGCCGTAATCACGTGATCTGTTGATTTTAGAGCATCCCATGATTGCAACACTGGTATATTTACTAAATCGCCGACACTATTGATGTAATTACTATGTTGGTAGCCATGAAAATCTAAACAATTGACAGATGGTGCATCATGAGGATAGTATTTTGGAACTGTAAATAGGTAAGTAAGCAAATAAGTAAATAAGTAAATAAGAAAGGTATAAACCTGTAATAGTGAACTTATTCGGCACTGAATCCGACAAGGAATCATTGAATAATAAGTGAACTAGGTTAGGTTCATCAGTGAATGAATAAGAAAAATTGGTTATTTCATCGTCATATTTTTTCATTTCTTTTCTTAACAATATTTCTCCTGCACTAGTTGTTATTCTACATCGTTTAATTTGTTCTGAAACTAATCCCACATTAGTTGCAGTATCCATTGCATCGACATTATCCGGATCATCATCGAAGCTACGCTCGTCAAAATCATTATTAAATGATCGTTTATTCTTTGAATTTATTGTTTCGGTCATAGAAGGAATATAAGCAGTATGATGATATAATGGTATAGCATTATTTGTTATATTATCCATAGCTATTGCATCAATAAGTGAGTAAGTAATATGAGTGAGTACATGTACATGATTAATAAATACCTATTGAATTTTGTGTTATTATTTGAGCAAATCGTAGTGAAAATATTGTATTATCTTGTTCATATTGATGTGTACTGTCAGAGGTTTCTGCATCAGTAAAACGCTCAATTGATGTCGGACTTGCTGCCTCAGTCCTTTGTGTAGCTGCGTGATGAAGTATATAACGTTGCATTGAGCAATCTTGACTATTTATCGCAAAAGGTTTCACTCTTAACTCGCATTCACACTTTCGAGAAACTAGTAGCGTCCACAATCACCTCAGTCCAACAATATATAATTCCTGGTTTTTACTTTAGATTTTGGAAAATTTCCAAAATTAAAATTCCAAATTGGTACAACAAAACCAAAAAAGGTTATTACAGTTGTGTTGTGAAACTCAACGTACTCTTCATAATTACTTATTTGCTACTCAATATCCATTACTGACTTATTGTCTTGTTCACCAAGATTGATTTTCTTACTTACCTATATCATTTACTAATTATTAGGGAGAAATATGGAAAATGATGCGGGATCCACAACTGTTCATTCACAGTTAAAAGCATTACTTCGTATTGCATCACGCCAGCAGAAGAATCGCAACTTATCAATATCCTGCCGATTTATTAATGAGTTATTAGTAGGTATGGTGTCGACAATAGTTCCAGGTACAAATTAATCATTATTACCTAATAGCGCCATTTATCTCACATAATCAATAAAAGGCAATGCTGTAGCTGATGATATCGGTGATATTCACGAGGATGAAGTAGATATGGTTTTGTTTGCATCGAACTTAATGGACATGGGAGACTATCTACGATGTGCTTACTACTTAAGAAAAATATATAAAATTAATGGTGCGTTCTCACCATTATACTCTCACACTCTCACTTACGCACTTACTCTATTACTCATTCAGGTGCATTTCAAATGAAATCGTCAATTGGTATGTTTCTTGGTGCATATTCATTATTTTTAGCTGGAGAAAAATCAAAAGAACAAGATTCGTGTGAGGTAGTCATGCACTTACTCAATAATTGTTACACGCATTCATTTACTTACTCACTCATTTACATAGTATATTAAACGTGCAGAAAATAGTAAAAATAACAGTAAAATGAATGCAAATAAACCAAAAGTTAATAAAGAAACAGAAAATGCTAGTTATAACGACTATATGTTTCAAACCACAGAATATTCAAGGTAATTTACACTTGCTTACGTACTTACTTACTCACTTACTCACTTACTCACTGCAGTCGCAATCCTTATTTGGTTGATATTTATAAGGAATTACTACCTTTATATATTAACTATAGAAGTAATGGTACTCATTCATTCACTTACTCACTCACTCACTCACTCACTAACTTACTTGCATATTTAAATAGTTGACAGTGTTGATGTATGTAAAATGGATGGATATTTAATGTTTTTATTTGCAATAATAGTTCGAAATATTCGTCGTTATGGTGGTGGTCCCAGTGGTATGCCAAGTGAGTTAGTTGACACTAGTGATACCGGCAATGTAGCTATTCCATCTACTCGTGAACTACTTATTGAAGCTATTCGCTTATGTCCATGGAATTGGTCGTCTTGGTTAGAGTTGATTGAAGAATATTGTTCTTTGAATAATAATAGAATCCCGTCATGGAATGATATCATGGGTACTACACTCTTACTCAGTCACTTACTCACCCATTTACTCTCGCTCATTCATGCATATATAGGTGTGTATAGTAGCGATAACCACAGCAGTCAAGTCATGTATTATATATTTTTGATTCATTTACATCTAGAATTACAACAAGGTGAAGTTGCATTGCATATTCTACAGTCTTCAGGTCTGTTGCAAGTATTTCCTACATCACAAATATTACTTAATAATACTGCGTTGTCACATTATTGTTTACGTGATTATGACCGTGCGCAAGAAATATTTGAAATGGCTAGGTACATACTCATTCACTCACTTACTTACTGACTTACTTACTTACTCATGTAAACTTTTAGGGATATGGACCCTCATCGCTTAGACCACGTGGATACATATTCAAATATTTTATATGTGAAAGAGAGACGTGCTGAACTATCTCACTTAGCTCATGCAGTTACCAGAGCAGATAAATTTATACCAGAAAGTAATTGTGTTGTTGGTAATTACTACTCTCTTAAAGGACAGCATGAAAGAGCAATTTTATACTTCCAAAGAGCATTAAAATTGAATAATCAGTGCATATCTGCGTGGACTTTAATGGGGCATGAATATGTTGAATTAAGAAACACGGCATCAGCAGTACAGTGTTATAGAAAAGCAGTTGAAGTTAGTACACGTGATTACAGAGCATGGTACTATTGAATTATTACTTACTTACTCACTCACCCACACACTTATTTTATTCACTCACTCGCTTATTCCTTGTAGGTATGGATTAGGACAAACATATGAAATGTTACACATGTATCAGTACGCATTATTTTATTACAAAAAAGCTGCCGCATTGAAGCCAAGTGATGCTAGAATGTGGTGTGCAGTAGGTAATTGTTTTAGTCGGTTAGGATCAAAAAAGGATGCAATGTTAACATTAGAAAAAGCGGTACATTGTGGCGATCGTGAAGGTACTATTAACCCCCTTACTCACTCACTTGCTTACCTATTCGCTCATCAACTCGCTTATGTAGGTATTGCAACCCGTGAATTAGCAAGATTATATAGAGAAAATGGTAACACAACAAAAGCAGCAGAATGTTATCATAAGCATTTAAATACGTTGGGATTCAACCAAGCGAATCAAAGCAATATTGATCCTGAAAAAGCGGAAGGAATAATATTTTTAGCTAATTATCATCGTAATAAAAGTGATTTAACTCATGCAGAAGAATATTGTACTCACTCACTCATTACTCTACTTACTCACTCATTATTACTCACTTACTCTTTTAATAAAGGCAATTATTTGGTTGATTATATTGGACCTGAAGGTGATGAAGCTAGAGCAATGCAACGTGAAATACGTTCCTATTTTCAAACTAATAATGGTTCAGGAGTCATACAACCACTTAATTATAGTAATACATCATTCTCTTCGGATAGAGGTGGGATATTACCAGATAGTGACGATGAAAGATAGTACTATTCATCCTTATAATGTGTATTAATTAATAAATAGTGGTATACTTTTTTAGTCGGTACTACCGCAAACAAATTTTTTTAAAAAAATATTCGGCTAAAAAGGAAGTACTATCATTGGCTTGTCTTTGCCTCATTTAGCAGAGTATGGCGCAACTGACAATATTATTATTGTTATTATGCATGTGTACATTTATTCATACGCAAAAATTGATATCAAAGATTGAGTTGCTTCAAATAGATGGCGAAGTAATAGATGATCATCTCTCGGGATCTCCCCCACTTACTAACTCACTAAAAGACCGCCATACCTCCGCAATTAGTGAGTTCATGACTCAAGATGATATGTTTTATAGTAGTTGGACTGAGTATTATTACTTTGATACGTATCCAAAGCTATCATACATGGCATTATTCATGGATAATATAATTGATACCGAAAAGTGGGATTGGTTGCGACTGGTTCAAGGTAGTATTTACTATTCATTTACTCAATAACTATATACTTACTAATGCAATCAGACGAGAATAAGGAATACATTGAAGTAGAGTTTAATTTTATTTATATTAACAATTATATCAATGCTATTCGACTGTTTTATACAAGTTCGTGTCATATTAATGATTTAATTAATATAAAACTTGGAACTACATCTATTAATACTCATGAAAATCTCATGATAACATCATTCGAGGCTGAAATTAACACATTTGCCTTAGTTCAAGATAGAATAAAAAGCAGAATTGATAATTTTTATGATGTTCAACAGCAAAGTTTTGTATATATTTACGTACGCATCACCATTTCACTAACTCGTGCAATTACTTATTCCATTTTCTATTAGGCACAAGCACTTATTGATGATATAGATGTTATTCGGCATCATATTCTACCTTTCCTTTGTCAAGAAGTAAGTACAGCAGATACAGTAACGATAATATCCAATAAAATTCATGAAATTTATTCGAAAAATACGGGTGAACGTCAAAGCAGTAACAAGGTTCGAGATTTAGTGTATGAATTTGTTACATCTCCTTATTTACAAGAGCTTGCTGTGTTTTTAAGTTCAACTCCTTACGAAGTTACCTGTAAAGATGAATTTCTCTACACAAAATTGGTAAGTATACACATTTTCTCCTTCTACTTCATCGCATTTCTCACTTGCCTACTCACTCATTCAAGGCTCATATTGCGTACGATACCAACACGACTTTCAATGGTAATAATGCTACATTATTCATCACAATCAAGGATATTTATTCCTTTTATTACAACCAAATTATGACTTATCGTCATATTTACTCACTACCATCACGGTTGTACTACGACAATAATGATGAATTAGTAACCAGGTTATTGGGATATAACGGCGAAGGAAGCTTCTCCTCTATATTCTTTAATTGTATGAATAAAACAGCGACAAATATAACAAGTGAATGTCAACCTGTTCGTGTTAGATTAACACCATATAATAATGTTATTGCAACTCTAGGTATCACTATTCACTCATGCATGATAAATTTACTTCATTTATACTACCAGATATACTAAGTCGATCACTGGCACACTCACTCATTCACTTACTCACTCCTTATTTACTTACGTACTAAATTTTCATACTTACACCCTAATCCTTCAAGGTATGACGCTATTGCCATCGACTGTTTACACTGGTAGTGGATTGCCTCCGCGAGAGGACAATGAAACAAAGACTTATAATCAAACCATATGTGAAGGTAAGCGCAGTCGCGTGTTGATAGGCGGGTTAGGTGGAGGTGAAATGCATCAATTTTTATTGAAACATCATCCTTGTTTGTATGTTGACAGTGTGGAAGTTAATGAAGATGTCATGATAACAGCGCAACAACACTTAGGGTAACCATATACTCATTCACTTTCCCATTCTTACTCACTAACTCACTTACTTGAATAGGTTAGAGGGTCAAATCTGTAATCTACACCGATTACCATCATTAAAATCATCTAATACATATGATACCTTTGATCCTTCGTGCCGCTCTACTGTAATTATTGGGGATATTTTTGAATATGTTCAACATCTTCAAAGTGTGGATCCACACCCCTTGTATGATTTCATCATAACGGATATATATGATGAAAATACAGCAGTATATGATGGAAGTAATAACTCGTCAAGTAATGCGAATGTCCATAGTGGTATTCAAACGCTAGCTCAACTTCAATTGGTGTTAAAACCTGAGAATGGAATAGTATTTTTTCATTTACATTATGATAGTCAATATGAGACATATGAAGCGGCTATAAAGCAAGCATTCCAAGGTATCATATGTTACTCACTCACTCACTCGTTACTTACTCACTCACTTACTTACTTCAGAGTCCGGTGAAGTATTCAAATTGACACCAACATTTAATTCTCGGGTGTTGGTAGCATCAAATTTCTTGTTTCAGTACCACCCATGTCATAATAATAGACTACAATATGCTCAAGACTCTATTAAACTAGGGATTAGAAGCAGTTATCCGTTGCATATTACATACGCTTATGTATTTTCATATCTTTGTTAGCTGTATTTTTACGAATAAGTAACTAGACAAAACAAGAACACAGGAAGAGTGCGCATATACATGAAGTGTATTGCTTATGAGTTGAAGTATACTATACCAGAATCCGAATACGTATGCAATTTATTTCATACGTATTCGGATTCTATCATTTCCTTATCGTCATATACACCCTTAATGCGTCTTCTGCAGTACAAACGTGTTCTTCAATTACTAAATTTGCAAGATAAAAAGTTGAAATTATTGACAATATTAGTAGTTAAATACAATACAACAGACGCGCTATTTTATACAATTATAGTAGGTACTCTCCTCCTCCTCTTCTTCTTCTTATTCACCTAGTTTACCCCGAACATGAATATCAATTTTTTGTAAGCATACAGAAGCAAGTAACTTTTCTGGTAACTCATCCTCACTTTCACCTATATGAAAAAAAAAAATAATGAGTGAATAGTGTGTAAGTGAGTAAATGAGTAAGTAACCTTGTATTACAAGTGCCATATTGGTGCTAAATTGTGTTGCATATCCTCTACACAGACCTACTATATTCGCTGCAACCAAAGAACTACCAACATGAACATCGATTTCTAAATAATTTTCACCACGAAAATATCTTTGAGCAACTTTTTGACCAAGTATAACTGGTGTTGACTTGACAGCAAGTTGTACCTGAGTAAGAGAGTGAACAAATGAGCAAGTTACTAAGGGAGAAATGGATAATGAATGCCTTACCACCCACGGACCATCTATTACTGACGGTATTAATTTAAATCGTTTGTTAATGAATAAACCAAGCGGATAACCACCGGGTTCTGATTCTTTGGACCATGTAATATCACTGAATAATGGTGGCGCACCCTTGTTTGCCTCCCAAACAGCACTCCGACCAGCCTCCGTAAGAGGTACATCAATAAATTTCTCAACTAATTTTATATAATTTTCGGCTTTTTTCTTGCCATCTGCTTCAACAAGAGCCTCCTTCCAGTTAGGAGGTAAGATAAAATATGACAATATTGATACTGGGGGGTCACCAGGGATTTGAATATTCAGTAATAATAAAAACGGTTTCTTTTCGCTATTCGGATCAACTATTTTATTTAGTAATATATCAACCCTTTGTTTCACTTTGCCTGAATGAGTAAGTGGATGAGTAAGTGGATGAGTACATAAAGTAGTGATCAAATAAGATATTTACCTTTGCTTGCAATATGATCAATACGATCACCATGATGCTTTTCTACTTCAAATAATTCCATTAAAATAAGTTTAGATATTGATGGACCAGCTTCTACTTTGGTCTTATCCGTTAGATAAGATGCTGAACGAACCTTAAAATTATGGGATTTACTACAATCAGAATACATTGCTCGCGCTGGCGCTGATTCGTCATTAAACCTGACATAATCAAAGTGAGTGAGTAAGTGAGTAAGTAAGTAAGTAAGTAAGTATGAACCTTATATTGTCATACGAATTACCAGTAAATCGCACAATACCATCGTCAACAATTTCACTTTTATTCTTACTAGCACTACCTGGAATTGAAGGTAAAATAGCAGCTGCAACTGGCTTTTCAACATAAGGTTGTAAATGAAACAATTGACGCATATACTCACTATTAGCAAGCATAGTATTATTTTGAATACCTTTAAGCCAATTTAATATCAATATTTGTTCATGATGTATGCGATTGGTATCAACTTTATAACCACCAGGTGTATTTTCCGTGGGTAATGTACTACTACTGTAACTCTTGCCACGGGGATAAATATTCTTGAATTGGTATATAAAGAAACAGGCTTTTTCAATTTCATTATTAGATGCTACTGTATTATTTCGAAGTTTATCGTATTGTGATGCTGACATAGGAATTAGTTTCGGAACTGCAACGGATGGATATGTATTCACTAAATTAGTAAATACTTCTTCAATATTATTAAACGTTACCCATACAAACCAACGGAATGTTCCCTGCAGAAGTCGTATACGATAATATACTATTGTATCCTGCACGAGTGAATAAGAAAGTAAGTAAGTAAGTAAGTAAGTAAGTAATTGAGTAAATAGTAAGGAAACCTTATTTTCATCAAAGCAATCATTATTATCACTTTCATCGTCATCATTATAACCATTACTGTCATGCACATTAGTAATTCTAACTTCTCCAATGGACAAATCAATTCTTGCGGCGCATATATTACTTGTTAAATTGATATTATAATCATTATTACAATCTACTACGTCATTTCGAAACTCTTTCACTAACGCTTGAATACTAGAATTATTAATAGAATAAATATTCGTTTTACTAACCGATGCAGAAATGGCCGCGGTATAACTATTCTCTAAACTGCTATTATAATTCATCACAATATTATTATTCTCGTTAGTTTTGTCATATATATATCGTTTATGTGACTTATTCGAGGTACAAACAGATAGAATTATATAAGTAATAACGTGAAAAAGCCATATATGTTGCGTATATCGATAATAATTATCGATTATTGAATCGGCTTCATCATTTGTAGAAACATAACTCAAAAAACAATATAAAGAGACAATATAAACGAATATACAACATTCCATTTTATTTACTAGAACTTCCAATTTCCTTTAAAGAAGAAATAAGTAAGCAAGCTGCAAACGAAAAGGTCAAGTCGATCAATTAAATAGAGATTTCATCCGTAATGTATTTGTGGGAAATGTAATATGTGTGTCGAGTCAGAGTGTATCCATTGAAGCAAGTGTTATTATGAATATGATAAAGATAAGAAGTTAAGAAAATCATACCTGACAATAAATTTCAGTATGCTCTGATCATTTTTTGCAACCGCCTTGGCCCGAATTATTGATACCTTCGAAGCCATTGATAACTGCTCCAGTTAAAGCGCCTCCTTGTTTCTTCCTCTTGCAAAGGTGCAGCGGATAAGGCCGGTCGAAGGGGATTATGTAAAAAAAAACAGAAAGTTTAAAAACTTGCTTAGCTAAAAAAGTTACAATAAAGGAAACATTTCTATAGTGTTATTTAAGAGTATATTTTGTTTAATAGTTAAAAAAAATAGTATCTCAAATTTTAAATAGTAATATTTCAATAAAAATACATAAACGTTATATTAATTAAGTACATAAAGGCTTTTACGCAGTAATTAATGCATATATTTGTCAAGATAAATGTTCTTTCTTCTTTTCACTTGAGGGCCGTGAGATGAGAATGATCATGAGATTGGAACGATGAAAAAACCCAGGTAGTATCGCCAAACAATCATATCGCCTAAAACAGTCGAAGGTTAAAATGGATCTCTCGTCCTATCGCATTTTGTTGGACTTGAGTTATCATTCAAAAAGTTACAGCAAAAGTCGTATTGAATTACAAGATAAAATCGTTGCAGATGTAATTGAACACAGTAAAACAGATTACGGTAGTTCACTGTCGGACAAACAATGGTAATACAACTAAATACTCACTTATTACTACAATTACTGACTTTGTTGTTGTTACTATTAGGTGTGTATTCTTTTGTGGTCCTATAGCTTCTGGTAAAACATTTATACGTCATTACATGACAATACAAGGTTATTTACCAGTTTATGCGCCGATAATTATTAATATGGATGATATACGCCAAATGCTTCCAGAGTCCAATGAAATGAAACAAAAGCAACCATGGGATTGGGGAATTAAGAGTCAACAAGAAAGTGGTTTAATTGCTGAGTTAATATCATTTGTTGCCATTTCAATGGGAAAATCAATTATTGTTGATGGTACAATGAAAAATATCTCATGGAATAGACAATATATCACCACATTGAAGTCGTTGGCGCCATTCAAAGACCAATTTAATGTCGGAGTTATTCATGTTACTGCCAAGCCAGATATCATCTATCAACGTGTGCATTCTCGCAATACGGATGGTATTACCAATCCTTTATGCTCTAATACAAGAGTTGTACCAATTGAATTTGTTGAGGAATCATTAAGACTAACAGACGTTGCATATTTAAATGATATTAAGAATCATGTTGATGTTATTGTATCTATTGATAATTCGGAAGAGAATAAACCAGTATTAGTGCATCCATGGTATTTATCTTGGGAGGGATTTCAATCAATTATATTATGTGGTTGTCATAATGAGCATACAGAAGATGAGGACAATAGTGATGTTACATGTTCTGAAATCTCTGATTTAACTGAAACAAATTGTACTGCTGTCTCCAGTGATAGTGAGAAGTCAACAAATAGCTTGATCATTACAAAGACGAAACCTGACAGTGAAAAAGGAGTTGTAAGTAAATTCAGATTAAGCATCTCATCAAGTTCTCATGAATCAAATGCAACTGATAACATTTCATGTGGTACTTGTTCATTAGATGGTCTTCCTTATTGTACTGAAGAGAAAAAAGTTGGAAATATTGCTGAAAGAATCTTGAAACGATTGAATTTTACTTCATCATTATCATCAAATGATAGCAAAGAAAAACGAAAACCAAAACGTCATAGTTTACCAGCAGTTATTCAACCACCATCTATTGCAGAACCAAAAGTATTATTGAAAAAGAATATCATTGAAGAATTACCAGTCACAACTGTTGATGCTGGACAAGTGAAATTAACCCTTATTCATCCCGATGATCTAAGATATGCTGAATACTCTATGCCTCGTGTGTTATCTAAGTCATTTTGTTCAATATTATCAGCTGATAAAATCGTCGCAAAAGGTAAGGTTACCCGTAAACAACGAAGTAAGTTTCTCATCATTTGATGAATTATTCCCCCCAAATTATTGAAGATTGTTGCTTTAACCACTGCTATTATTATTATCAAAAATAAAAAGAGAAAAGGATTATGATTAATATTTATTTTGTTATTACTAATTTCAAATTTTATACTCACTAGCTAATTGAATTGTTCGCTTAATCATGAATAAAAATGATTTAAAATGCTAGATTAATACCCTTCATTTGAACTAATAAAGCGGCATTTGTATTAATAGTTTCAACTGTTTGAGTGATTTTTCTTTCACTACTTGGTAATGGATTTGCTTTAAAAAATTCACTTATTTCTTTTGCACGTTCATGAGTGCAGAACCGAGAGGTGCTGTAGACAATGACAGCGTCCATTAATGAAGGAGATGCTTTGGCTAATTTCTCTTTTATAACAGCAAAATTATCCTTAAAATAATTCCATGCTAATAATGTACCATCAGCACTACTACTTACAGCTGAAATTGGGTAAAAGAAATCTTGTAATTTTACATCACCACTCTTAACTGCCCAGTCTAATGTCTTCATGCGTAAGGAATTATTTCTTGTTGCACCTAATGAAAAGACAGCATATTTCTTTTCATTATTATCTTCGGTAGCATAAAATGATTTTAATATTTGATCATATTCCTTTTCACCACCATTCATTAAGATAATTTTGAAGACAGTTGTCTTATACTCAGATGGTAATAATGCAGGATTATCCCAATGTCCATCGAATCGTCGACGTGCTTCAGCAACAATAGATGGATCATTCCATGCAAATGTATCAACTAATCCTAATATAGTTGAACGAGTAAGTTTATCAGTGTGTCCATCGGTTGGCTTTGGATCCCATCCAATGCGATTTAATGCATTCATAACACATGATTTTGCAAAAGATAAAAATGATGTATACTTTTCACCACCAATTTCTTCTAATAAAATATTTAATGCATTTAATACACCACTAATTGCACTCCATACTATTGAATTATCTTCATCAGTAAATGCTTTTAAGATAGTAATTACACTTTCAATTGGTGTTTTATTTGCTTTTGCAAGAGCATAAGAATCTAATAATAATGATGCACGATCAATTGGATTTAATTTCTTGGAAGTAATTGCTGGTACTAATCGTTTTTGCATTTCAGGTGAGTGAGCAACTCGTAATAATGCTTTTTGATCAGCATTAATTTTTATCCAGTCATCAGAACCATCTAATGGAATTTTAAATGTTTGAACTTCTTTATCCATTATGTTAGCACAATCGGATACATTGTTTGATGAAGCGAATAAAATAGGAATTGACCTTAATAAATGATAATGTAAGTAAGTAAGTAAGTAAATATATGATAAAATAGTATAGTTGCTACCATAATGGACGTTTGCTGTCGTCAGGTTCAACGGATCCATCAGCTAAAAACCAAGATTGCTTTAATGTTATTTCAACTTCAGTTGCTGACCATTTTTCATTAACAACAGTAACATAAGGGTAACCCATGTATGTTGTCCATGTGCTCATGATTTTTGCAATATCATGACCTGATGCTTCACTCCAGGCTGCCCATAAATCAGCGGTTTCAGTGTTACCATATGCATGTCGATTCATATAATTTTGTAAACCTTTTTGGAATGCTGCCTTACCAATAATAGCTGCAACCATATTGACAACGGTACAACCTTTACTATAAGAGATTGCATCAAATACTTGTTCAACTTCTTCAGCATGTTTAATTGGAACAATAATTGGATGCGATGTACGTAATGCATCTAATCTTTGTGCTGCACCCATAGCATCAGTGGTAAATTGTTCCCATAAACGATATTCAGGATATAATGCATCAGTGCAAAGATGTTCCATGTATGAAGCAAAACCTTCATTTAACCATAAACCATCCCACCAAGTCATTGTAACTAAATTACCAAACCATTGATGAGCTAATTCATGTGCAACAACAACGGCAACTCTTTGTTTTGCTTGTGCTGATGCTTTAGCTTCATCAATCATTAATGCACTTTCTCTGTATGTAACTAAGCCCCAATTCTCCATTGCACCCATAGCAAACTCAGTAATACATATCATATCTAATTTTGGCAATGGGTATGGTACCTTAAAGAAATCATCAAAGAAATCTAATGCGCGAACACCGGCATCTAATGCAAATCTACCTTGCTCAGCTCTGCCAGGAGGACTGTAAACACGTAAAGATACACCATTTTTGGTAACTGCTTGAACAAAATCAAATTCACCAACAGCCCAAGCAAGTAAATATGTTGACATTTTTGGTGTAACACCAAAGGATATTTTCTTCATATTATTTGGAAGGTAGTTGCATAATGATTCTGGCATATTTGATAGAACAGTATAGTTTGATTGAACAATAAATGTAACACCAAAAGTTGCTTTAACTGCTGGTTCATCCCAACATGGAAATGCTCTACGTGCATCAAGTGCTTCAAATTGAGTTGACCCCATAATCTTTTTATTGCCATTGGCATCAGTATATGATGAACGATAGAATCCTGCCATATCACTATTTAATATACCCCGATATAATATTTTTAAGGAACCTTTTCCAACATTCATATTTTCAGGAAATTTAATAGTAACAGTATTTAATTTGAAATCATAATTTAATCCGGACATCTTTAAGGATTGTGATTCAGATACAAATTCACATGATTCAATAAATAACTCTTTACTGTGCAATGATACCTCGTTGCAAGAAGTATTTACGTCAACATTAATAGTTAAATCAGTATTAAATGTAAATGCTGCAAGATCAGGAGTCAAAACCAAATCATAATGAATTGGTAACAAGTTTCTTGGTAATAAAACACGTTCAGAAAAAGAGGACATTCTGAAAATCTTCTCGTTGAACCTTCTTTCTCTTCTAGAACCAGAAGATCCACTCGCGAGCCGGCCCCGACTCCAGGAGTCGGGTTTAGCGTTGTTCCTTTTAATATTTATTGTGTACCCATAGAAGACCCTATGAGTAGTATAATACTACTGTCATGACATATCTAAATTCAACTTATAATTATTATTTTAATGCTATTATTAATCGTCAGTACAATATGCTATACAAACAATATGATTATATATCAATAAATTACAGTATTTACATAATATATTTTTTGCCTATAATAAATTGATTTTACAAATTACTTTCTACATTATTTTTACTGCAGAATAATTTGTTGATTATAGTAATCAATTTCATTTTCTTGATCGTCAACAGTAATTAATAAATTATCATCTTCTAATTCAGGTGCTTCATTAATAAGTGGCATTGGAAATGATGTATATAAACCCCAACATGATTCTAAGATCCAACCACCATTATTTATTGGTGATCTGAATAAAAAATATGTTGGAACTTTTACATTATTAACTGTAAGTTGTATTGCATTACCAGCTATTTTTTTTATATCTTTAAAGTTAATATTGTCATTGCAATAGTAATTATAATATCTTATGTATCGCTGAAGTTGTTTGTAATTATACCCTTTTTTCCATAGTAATTTCCAGGTTATCTGAACTGCATTAAAATTTAAAACTATATCTTCAATAAATGTATTATTCCCTATAATAAAATAACAGTAAATATGAGACATACGAAATGATTTTTTAGATGCATAAATGTATAGATGAGTTGATGGACATATAAATGAATTTAATATGTAATATTACCATGTCTATTAAGCAATAATGTTTGATCGTCATTAAAATGACAAGTCGATGCATTTTTACCATGTCTCCAAGGACAACTTTGTATCCAATCAACTCCAGCAGACTCTTTAAATCGAAATGACCAAGTAACGAATGAGTTTACTAATTCATCACGAAATATAAATGATCTTGTTAATTCTAAATTTTTATAATAATAAAAAGCTTTTTTGTAGCAATTATGTGCCTTTAATGAAGTAACTTCATCACATACATACAATTTATTGCGTGTTATAAGAGCAAGATAGTTATCCCATAACACATTATTATTACATAATTCATTGAAACGCTTGCTTACTACTGATGCAAGTAATATATCAGACGGTTCCAAGTAAAATAAAATGCTTAGTATAAAATCATAATGCAAAAGTTGATTCAAGCAAAGTGACTGCATAGTGATAACATACAATAAATTTAGCCTCCACGTTTAACACGTACAGGCCAGGACTCCGCTAAGCAGATTTTACTTCTTTTTTCAATTGGGCCGGGTCAAAATTTAATAAAATATTCCACAGCCAAGAGTCTAATACACAGCCATGACCTAGGAAGGGAAGTCCTAGATGCAAATATATATTGATATTATAGAAACAAGAAAAATTTAATAATGTTTTAATAAAGTGAGTATTTTATTACATTAATACATACAAGAATATTAAATTAGATCAGCAACATTCGATGGCATTTCCTCGATTTGTGTGTTATAAAATTGTTCAATATCACGAAGATATTTAACATCACCTTGAGTGATAAAGTTAATACTGACACCTTTACGACCGAAACGACCAGATCGACCAATACGATGAATATAATTTTCTCTGTTAGTTGGTAAATCATAATTTATAACTAAAGATACTTGTTGTACATCAATACCTCTGGCAAGAAGATCAGTAGTAATTAATACACGTGATGAACCAGATCTAAATTCTCTCATAATTTGATCACGTTCACGTTGATCCATATCACCATGCATAGATGATACAGTAAAATCACGTTGTTGCATTTGTTCAGTTAACCAATCAACCTTTCTTCTAGTATTACAAT
>JACCDO010628117.1_pt1 | contig 18584 bp, 14 predicted proteins | sample 7446101 | NCBI WGS metagenome assembly JACCDO01 (sample SAMN15323440, study PRJNA562643) | freshwater metagenome | isolation source: river surface water | place: USA:Blue River Watershed | collected 2017-08-16 | reverse complement strand
TTTGTTGATGGTGCATTAGTCTTAGGATATTCAGCAAAGAGAGTGCATGATATCACGAAGGGCTTCGACTCTGAATATGAAGCAGATTTGATTGCATTCGTTGTCCCAACGGTAATAACTTCGAGACCAATATTAGCAGCTTATGGATGGAAGATTGTAGAGCATACATTACCAGTTGCATACGAAGAAATAGAAAATCAAGATTACGCCAATTCTATGAAAAATAGTGGCTGTTGTGGTGGTGACGAGTTTTTAAAATTATGGGCTTATACATTGACCGAATATCATAGAGTTGTTCATTTAGATATGGACTCTTTAGTGTTAGGAAATATGGATGAATTATTTAGTATAGACAAAGAGTTTTTGTTCACTGGCGATTGGAATATGAAAGGGGGATCTCCAGTGCCACCTGCGCAAGGAGGATTCTTAGTTATAAGACCTTCCATGGAAAGATTTGAGGAATTACGAGCGATAATTCGTAAAGGGGATCATACAGGAAGAGGTTGGGGTGGTTCTGGTATAGGGAATTTTTGGGGTGGTCAAACAATTCAAGGAATTCTTCCTTATTTCTATCACTCCATCCACCCTAATGATGGATTAGAAGTCAACAGATGTATATATAATTGTATGGTAGATAATCCCTATCGACCAAACACTAACCAATGCTTAAATAAACAACCAACATGTGAGGATTGTAGATTACAGAAAATACAACTAGTAAAATCTGCGCATTTTACTATATGCCAGAAGCCTTGGACTTGCACCGAGCACTTAAATCCTCGTAATAATGTTTTATGTTCAGCTCTTCACCGTCGATGGTTTGAATTACGCGATGAGCTAGAAAGAGCTACTAATGTTGACATCTCGTATAGAACAGACATATCCAAGACCAGAGATAAAGATGCCATGGGAATGTGCAGTAAATATGGCGACAACGGCTACCATGTTATTCCCTTGACATTATGCGATGAAAAATGCGAAAGAACGATGCCCAAATAGTTGTATTAGTGTATTATACTGTCATATCATGTGTAATGTAATTAAACCCGTGAGTGTATTCCCATAATCAATTATCAACTGCTACAACGTTAGCATATCATACATTAATACCAAAGAACGGGCGATTTGATCGTTTTATTATACATTTACTCTTTATAATTTATAATCTTTCATACACCTCATTGTACAGCTATGTTCACGCCTCGATTACTTCGGTTTATTTTTGCAAGTCGCACCGCAATCACCTCTACCCGTGGGATTGTTCTTGTCGTATTTTCCACATATGTAACAGAAATTTGTTTTGCACATACGACACGTCATATGATCACAACCCTCATTTCTTTCAATTAGATAGTTGCAACTTGGACAGATTTTAATACCACTTTGGTCGATGTACTCTTTCAATCTGATCTCGGCGCTAGCGTTCAGCGCCTTCCATTCTTCGTGTTTCTTCTTCTCTTTAGCATCTTTTTCTATTTGTTCTCTTTGTTGTTTACAAGTTCTGCCTTTATGTCCCATCGAAAATGTATTATTACAATGTGGGTTCACTTGACATCGTAAACAATAATCATGTTTACACGAGGCACAACTGTACGCAAAGCCTTGTATTCTCGGATCCCACTCCGTGTAATTATTACAATTTTCATTCGGACAATGAATAAATTGTTTACATTTTGTAATCATGTTCCACGATGCTTTTTCTTCATATTTTTCAATTATATCTCGCCGTTTACAGTCACGTAATGTACCCAAAACTATGTCTTGTGATATACAAACATCGCAATTAGGACACTTTATAGTATCTATTTGATTTTCTAATGTTTTGCTAGAGAAATAATTTAAAAGACATTCTTGGCAGAATCGGTGCTCGCATTCGAGCTCATACGAACCATCTACGTGGCACTCATCCATGCAAATATCACAGACGAATTTTTTTGTTCTTCTATTTTCCTCTTCTTGTTGGAACATGTATGCCATTAACGCATCCGACTCCTCTAGATTTCTTCGCTCTTCAAGTAATTTTTGTATTCTTCTCTCTTCAGCTTGTTGTTCTATCAATGCATATTTCGCGTCTTCTTTTTCACGTTGATAAATTGATTCTTTTTCTGCATCTTGCGACATAAATGTGTAGTTAGTATCATTATCGGTCTCAAATCCATTCGTTTCAAAGACGCTATTTTGCTTATAATTAGGATATTTTGCTTCAGCTTGTTGCAACTTTAGTGCATATTTAGCATCCTCTTCTTCCATTCTTATACGTTCAAGTTGCTTAATATGTGCCATATCTGGTGGAATAATTTCTGGAATAGTAAGGTCACGATATGTAACGTCATATACTAATTCGGGAGCGCAAGGAGTTACTTTTACCGAATCAAGCACCCTTCCAGAGATGCGCTCTTCCTCTGACTGTAGTCTACACGCGAGTTCAAAGTCGTCAATCTCAACCTGATCTCTCCATCGCCAATGAATATCTAAGGACTCCTTCGGTACACCTTTGTCTAATTTCAGCGCTTTGGCTATTATTTTCATCATTTCACTCTCGCTTACTTTCTTATTTACTCAATCATCATTTACCTCTTCCTGATTTCGTTGTTTTACTCATTCATTCCATTCGTAGAAATTTCTAGGTTTTTCTACCCCGACCCCTGCGGAACCAATTAAGAGAGAGAAAAAGAAAGTGTTATGAATAAATATTATAAAGAACAAACACGACATAAAAAGTAGCCTAAAAAGTAGCCTATTCACTGTTTTCTACTATAAATTTGGAGAATCTGCTCGCATATAAATCGGGATGGACTGCGCTTATCTGCGTCGTGTCGTAAGAAATTCCCTTGATAAGGTTTTCGCCGCGCTTGCGGAAATTGTACTGTTGCAATATATCGATGATACCCACATAGTATATTTCATCTCCTCGTTCACCTCCAATTTCACTATTGATACCGAAGTCTTTCCTAGTGGTCCATGGATGGATAGAAAATGAAGTATTGTCGAACGACTGAGTATATTTGATTGTATCTGCACCAGCCGCAGCATCTCCATTTGCAGTAGACACAAGCAATTCTGCAGGAGCGTTCGCATTAATTGCCACAGCGTTATTACTAGTACACGTAAATAAGTCACTCAACCAACTCCAGGTCGAAACCTTTTTTTTGTCAACTGTAGATTCGTGCGCTATATTATCTACATTATGCTTAGCGGGAATCGTAACACGAACATGTTTATCATCATCAGATTCCCACACACTATCACCATCGTCGTCTTCACTATCACTTGAATCATCATCATCATCAAATGTATCCTCACCCAATACGCCATCATCATTATTATTTTCATCCCCTCCCTCGTCACCATCATCCCCAAGGCTCAATTCAATGTTATCAATTTCTACATCCCCATCAACAATATTCTCAACTTCGTCTACAGCTAATGAGCCTCGCTTTGACGACGAGATTCCAACAACAATACTAGACTGACTCATTCTTCTAAACGGTGTGTTCGAATGGGATACTGCCAAATTCGTATTATCATGGTTGCTATGATCTAGCTCATCATCCCTCAATGTGCGGTCATGAATACCAACAAGCAACGAGTAATCCATGATATTCAGGGAGGACAAAAAGGCACTATCATTCTCAAGTTGTCGCACAATCATTTCTTTCTTACTCCCAAAGTGTAACTTACGTTTACTCTTCAATAAATCCATATCTTTCAAGACTCCACCGTTCTCGCGCTCCTTTTCTGTCGCTTCACGACCGATTGTGCTACCTTTCAAGTCGTAAATTGTGTGAATCTTTTGCGGTGTGTCGAAGACACTCGTCATGATAACAAAGTGAACCTTGCGCCGCAAATGGTACATTTTTACCCGGTGCATTCCCAGTATATGCACTATTAAGGTGTGTGGGTTTGTAGCTACATGGTTGTAGTAGGCAGGTAATATTTTCTTCATAAATTTATTTTCTTCTTTAGTCTGTGTCTTTATCATATATTTACCATCGTGCGAATAAAAAAAGAATTGTCCTAACAGGTAATTAGGTCAGCAATTATGGGTGACAACGGACAGAAATAACTTACCTGATTTTGAATTGGAAATAAATTCTAGAAAATTGTAGTTCCCGCATACTGATAGCATATAGCTAGCAGTATCAATATTGAAAATATGCCTAATGTGCTTGAACACCTAATGTATGAGTGAATGAGTGAATAAGTAGTGAGAAGCCATCAACGGTGGATTACCTTTGGGGCATATGTTTTAAATTTAAATGTATGAACTAATGAGTGCGGAGGGGTGAAGAATGGTGGAGCATTATTACCACCAGGAGGAAATCTAATATTTTCAACCGTATTAAATGCAGTACTAGTTAAAGCCGCATTATCTCTCAATGAAGACGCTCTTCCAACACTGCATCGGATCCCCAACATCATACCGGCAGTCAATATATACAGTTCATGCTTTCCGTCAATCACTTTCCCTTTGAAATTAGTTGAGAAATGTTTACTTTTCGAATTTTTAGTGTGTTTTTTCATTTGTTTCACGAAATTTAATGTTTTCATTTTGGGTCGCTTCATAGTGCGAAGTTTATGCAGACCTTTATCAATCTTAGTTACCTTTATATTTGCGTTCGCTAGTAACGCAGCAGCAGCAGGTGTTCCCTATGTAAAAAACTTAGTTAAGAACAAATCATGGAAGAGAAAAATGAGAGGGGAAATCACCTCATCAGGGGGCAAGAACACAAACTGTCTTATAGCTATATCAATAGGTGCATCAATAGGTGGATCATTAGCAGACTGTACAACATTATATTCTTCCTTCCTAGACCCACTTAATAACTTCCTAGACCCGCTCTCTTCCTTCCTGAACTCGCTCTCTTCCTTCTTTGAGTCCTTTCTAGAGTCACTCTTTTCCTTCCTAGAGTCAATATCTTCCTTCCTGGAGTCACTATCTTCCTTTCTGGAGTCATTCACGATCGTGCTGGAGTCATTCTCGGTCGTCCTCTCCTCCTGCTGGCTGCGGTAGGCAGACCCGTCCTCCCCCTGGTTATGGTGCGCCTCATTCGCGACAGAGACTCCGTCCATGAAAAGAAATCAGGACAAAATCACCTCAAACTCGATGTTTTGCGTGTACTATTGCGTGTTCCTCAGGGTAGGTACCTGAGGCCGCATCGTTACGAGACAGGCCCCGCTTGACTAGGAGTAATCGTTATGGAAGCCCGTTAATTTGACGCGACTGAGTTTTTCGTTGGTAAGTCGAGAAAGAAGGCATCGGGGATCGGAAGCGGTAAATAAAAATGTAGAAAAGAGGAAGTGATATTGAGAGAAAGTGGAGCTGACGTAGAAAAGATAAGAGTTACAGAAAGAGGTAGAATACATTCACCAATACTTAGCGTAACTTTTACAGTTTATAGCTGCAGGCTGTTATGGGATTTCCACATGTGTACCGGTGTCGAGATTTGCCAATCTGATTTGGCGATACTTCCTACTCTTAGAAAGCAAAATTAACAGAAAAATGAGCGGTAACTTGGGAATACTGGTGATTCCGGACGCACCAAGTGGGCTGGATTTTGGCCTTGACATGATGTCGTACGAGACCGGCGAAAAGTTTAAAGGGGTGAGTATGCTGCCTCTCGGTCTTCATATAGTGTATTATAGTAGTGGTATGGCTCCAAGGCAAGGTTTTTTCGTATTTGTTCAGAAGAATGACGTTGTCATACGACCATGGGATAGTGTTAATGAAGAAATCGGCGCAACGAATACTTTATCGAAAGAATCTGAAAAAAATTTAATCGAAAGTATACATAGAGGTGACCTAAATAATAACTTAGGACCATATCCATATGCTCAGCATCACACTTGGTTGCTACTGTCCAACTTTATTACTATGGATGTATTACAAAGAGCAAACGTACAACCAGGTGTATTGGTCTATCCTGGTGATGCGGATGATATATCAACGAAATATGAGAAATTACAGAAATTATCAACTACTATTACACCATATTTCCCTGACACAGCACGTGTCGCTAGATACGCCAATATTTCTCAAGCCGAAGCACTACTGTGCGACAAGATTTGTGACGATAATGACCGAATTAAAAATATATCACAACTTAGACTAGATGCATCACCTATTTTAACGTTTCTTTGTGAAACGTACTACAATAATAACTGGAATAATATTCTGGGTGAGCTGCAGTTGTCATTTTTGCTTTTTTTATTGATACATTCTGGTACTTCATTGGACCATTGGAAGGGATTGATGTACAAAATATGTATAAGTGAGAGTTTATTACTGTCAAACGCAACGTTCACCACATCATTTCTTAAATTATTTTATTCGCAATTGAATAATTGTCCAGATGATTTCTTCGATAATGAACTATCGAAAGATAACTTTTTGCGCGCATCAATAAAGTCATTACTGACTATACTAACGCCAACCCAAGTGGCATCGATATCGAGTGAATTACAAGAAAATCGTAATAGATTTATGCGGTTTATTCAAAAGAAGTTTGGTTTATATATCGATGATTCAAGTAGCAGTCCAATTGCAACTCAGTTTGCAAAAACGGATATGAGTCCAAGTGATATCGATATTTTATACAATTTAGTAGATGAAGATATGCCAGTTATACTGAGCGAGGATGAAGTAAATGAACAGATGATTAAACAAAATTTCGATGATAATGAGGGAATTGCCTCAATGACTTCTGACTCAACAGTCAATATTGAAGATAAAGAAATCAATGTATTTAGTTGGCGATATCCTAATTTATACACAGAAAGCATCAAGTGTGAAGGTACAGAGGACTTACTTATGACTGCAGTTAGGATCTTAGATAATACTGAAATATATTGCAATAGTGTTGTTATTGAGGCGAAGATGTTTATTGAACATGAAGCAAGTATACCAAAGTAAAATTGTAACAAATTGTAGATTATTGTACATAATTTATGCTGGTTTATACTTTAAGCATATTCCATTGACACAGTGACGTTCATTAGTAGGTGTAGGGAAGCCTTCGTTTTTAAAGACATGGCCTAAATGAGACCCACAGTTCTTACATAAAATTTCTACTCGTCGACCATCAGGATCTTTTTTCTCTAATATTTTACCATCAATTCCTTCAAAGAAAGCAGGCCAACCACAGCCTGAATCGAATTTAGTGGAGGCTTTGTATAAAGGAGTACCACAACCAACACATTCAAATATTCCATCTTTTGGATATTTCGTACCTAACTTTTGCTTTAAATCATACTCCAATTCACCAGGGGTCTTTTCTGAATATCCTGGTGGCTCTGTTGCTGCTTGTCTAAGCACGGCAAACTGATTAGGCGATAATTTGGTTCTCCATCCTTCAACTGATTTCGGAACATCTTCAGAAGATGCCATTCTGGTTACAATTCGAACGATTCTATTACTCGACACCAACCTTTTGACCGATGCAGGAATCATGCAGCTGTAGGAGTGGACGCACACCACGATACACACGAGGAACGAGGTAAGCAAAACCTGCATTCACACGATGCTTTCTTGTTCACGATGACTCACCGCAAGGACCGACTGTCGACACTGCACCGGTCACAAGGTAATTAGGTAGTTACTATAAACTAAGCTATAATTACTGCTCTATATTAGAGCCATTTGCATTAACCGCGCCAGATAACAGTCGATGCACTGCAATTACACCAGAACCAAGGATATATATATTCTGTCTAACTCTGGTAGGTACCACACCCACGGTGACCGGCAAAAGTTTCTTTGACTCAAGACTTTGAGCCAGAAGTATTGGCAGTATCGACTGGTTTTCGTCTTCGTTTCGCATGTTCGTGGTAAGCGCAATCCCGAGTACGCAGCAGCGACGGACTGGCTACGTGTTCGATGAACTCTATTTATGGCATAATTCCGGCAATATTTCATTCGATCCATGGACGGAGCCAGGAGAGCACTGGGAAAATCCCGATACGAAACGACGCTTTCATAGTTTGCTTTGTGTGAGTGGTTTAAAGGACAGTTTAGTTTCTATGAAAGGCAGGTATGCAACGAAGGAGGAAATAACAAGGGTTCATACAGAGCGATATCATGATCATATTTTACAGCTGAGTAATGATAACGGTGGCGATGCAGGTGAAGTTGCACGATTTGGTAAAGGTGGATATGATATAGCATGCTTAAGTGCAGGCGGTTTATTGACTGCTGTTGAAGCTGTCATTGAAAATAAAATTGATAATGCGTATTGTTTAGTTAGACCCCCAGGACATCATGCAAAACCAGATTTAGGCATGGGTTTTTGTTTATTCAACAATGTAGCAATAGCAGCGCAGCACGCTAGAAGGTTAGGATTGACTAAAGTTGCAATAGTTGATTATGATGTTCATCATGGAAATGGAACACAAGATACATTTTGGGATGATAATGATACCTTATTTATATCGATTCATCAAGATAATAATTATCCTGTAGGCACAGGTAATATTAACGAGTTAGGAAGTGATCGTGCCTTGGGCTCTACTATAAATATCCCATTACCACCAGGTAGTGGCAAAGGGGCATATGACTATGCATTTGATCGAGTGATTATACCTGCAATTGATCGATTTAAACCTGATATTATTTTAGTATCATCCGGATTTGATGCGTCGTATGTCGATCCATTGGGTCGACAAATGCTTTCTAGTGAGTCATATGCATCTTTCACAACCAAGTTACTAGCATGTGCAGATAGAAATTGTGCCGGAAAAATTATATTTTCTCATGAAGGTGGTTACAGTAAAGACTATGTACCTTTTTGTGGACTTGCTGTCATTGAATCATTAGTTGGAGTCAAAAGTGGTGTTGTAGACCCAAATTTAGATGAATGCAATGCGAAAGGATATCACGAATGTCAACTGCATCAAGCTGCAGTGGTCGATACTGTTGCGGCATTGATTGATTTACCATCCGATAATTCTTCATCATCGGTATTGCAAGGACCAGAAGTAGGGGTAATGCGAGTTATTCAAAAAATGTTAGAAGGGATAAAAGATAAATCTCGTCGAAAGCTAATTATCGATACAATATCCACTGAATTGTAATGTAAGAAAGAAAGGAACTAAATTAATTATGGAGGCCAACACTCGTAAAGTATGGGTGCATCATCGCTTCTTGGGATGTCAAACGTTCTTGATGATCATATCTTAATAGTTTACTCAAAAAATCTAGTGCCTCGTCACTCACTAAATGCTGATTTTCTGCTGTAATAAAACGGTTGAATGGTTTCTTCGTATGTCGTCCTAGTATGCCGTCAAAGTGAGGATCTAGTTCTAAATCATACTTTTCAAGATATTCAAATAGTTCATCAGTGCCTAAGACTTTGGCAATTTTAACCAATTGATCATAGTTATCATGTCCGTGGAAAAATGGCTCTTTTTTAAATATCATTCCCGCAAACATGCACCCAAGGGACCATAGATCTAACGCATAATCATACTCTTGGAAGTCCACAAGTAACTCTGGGCCTTTAAAATAACGTGATGCCACTCTAACGTTGTACTCCCTTCCTGGATGATAAAACTCAGCTAACCCCCAATCAATCAATCTCAACTCTCTTTTCTCATGATCAATCATGACATTGTGCGGCTTGACATCACGGTGCATTATGCCATTGGAATGACAAAAATCTAATGCCTTTAATAATTCAAACATGTAATAACGTATGTCATGATCTGTTAATGTTGGGTATAATATTTTAAAATCAGTATTATTTAAGTACTCAAAGATTAATGACGGTGTCTTTGATTGTGAATCACGAACCACATCTAATAATTGAATAATATTTTTTCCACCAGATAAATTTTGTAAAATTTTGATTTCTCTTTTAATTTTCTTCTTCTTAACAGGTTTCAATATTTTTATGACACATTTCGAACCATTATTTATATTAACTCCTAAATAAAATAATTGTATCAATAAATGAATAAATGAGTAAACATAATCAACACAAACTTGGTACCTTGAAAAACCTCCGAGTACTTGCCACGACCAATCTTCTTGATGACCTCGTAGTCGTCCTGTTCGCCCCAATTGATAGTTAGGTTCTCGTAGTCCCAGTATTCCGGCGGACGAAGAACATTAACATCTGCATAGACCTTGGAGCGCGACATAGTCTGCGACGGCGAGGATTTTCTACAAGTGTTTCTATTCACACCTCTTTGCAGTATCGCACACGTTTCGATGCCAGTCACCGAAGAGGACCGGGGCCGCTTTGGGATTGCATGCAGAAGGTATTTTTTACTAAATATAACTTAATTACAGGACGATTATGTACAAGTGGACTGGCTAGTGCGTGAAAAATACTGTTTTGATGTCGTCTTTGTTAAATTTTTCCCCACAGGTTGGACACTTTTTGGTTTTTTCCTGAACAACTTCCTCGATACATTCCTTACAGAATAAATGAAAGCATTTATTTAGAACCACGCCTTTATACCGGAGTTTACACATGGGGCAGTGCAACATTCCTAGTGTAATAGAGAGCATAGTGTTTCCACCAGCTGCTGAAGCCGCAGCATTATCACTGTCCTTCTTATTACGCAGTTTATTGAGTTCCCGATTCACTTCGATCCTTAGCTTTTTCTCCTTCTCGTAGATCTTATTCAAATCTTCAGATCGTTTTTGTAATTCAGAATTACGTAATTTTATGCTTGAAATAGTTTTTTCAATCAAACCAACCTTTTGACTGGTCGCTAATGTTTCTTCGTTCGCCGACTCCAATGCGATCGCATTGCTATCATGTCTAACGTCCCAGTGCTCAAATCTGCTACTAATTTCAGCGCTTCGCTGCTGATTCAAAGAGGAATCCATTTGCTTTAAATTATTTTCCACAGCAGTTAATTTATTTGTTGTTTCGGCAACTATTCTTTCTGCATCAGTCACTTGGTAGTGCAACTGCAAGGAGCTATCCATGTACTCACGCTGCTTTAATTGCAGTAAGCTTTCTTGCTCTTTGATACGTATTCTGATATTTTCCACAACATTTTGACGCGTTGAGACGGTTTCGATTTCATTAATTAATATGTCGGTGTAGGCCTTGGAGTCCACAAGCTCCTTCTTTATCTCATCACTACGTCTATTTACAAAGTTAACTAACACTTCCTCCGCTTTACTATTCATCGCATTACTTTCTACTTTCTCCTCTCCTACCTCATCCTCGTCGCATTCCCCTTCTTCCATTATAATTTTTTTACTATTCTTTCCACTCGAATTATCCACGTCAGACTCCGGCAACATCACTTTCCCAGCTAGATATCCTTCTAACTTACTGATTCTATCCTTGGACTGCGCCAGATTCGCCTTCTGGTTGATTTCGATAGTCTCAAATAATTTTATTTTTTCATTTAATTTAGTAATTTCGTTGATGGAATAATTATGCAGCAATTGAAAATCCTCTAATAATTTCTTACTCGTTTGTACCATTATTTCCTCGGTTTCATTCTTGATTTTAATTCCTTCAGCTGCTTTCACATCATTTCTTGCTGCTTTTAACTCATTTTCGGCTTTGGTTGTAGCGTCGACAAACTTAGTATTCGCGGAAATTTCTACCTGAAATAGTTTCGTTTCCAACAATTTAATCTTCTCCCTGGATGCATTAATATCATCCAGAATACTATTCACCCGTGCTTTATTCTGCATACGTACCTCTTCTAATGCTTTGTTTAAATCGGCGACTTGGGCCTCGGTCTGCGACAATGGTTTCGCTACTCGCTCTGTTAAATTTAATTCTACTTTTACTCGAGCAGCCTCAAGATCAGTAAGTTTTTTTTCTGCTGCAATTATTTTCTTTATTAATTCCTTCTCCATTGTCTCGTTTCGGGTGTTAGTATCAGAATCGACACTTAATACCTGAACTGATTTATGTTCACCATCAGCAGCTGTACCGCTATCAATTTTATTGGGCTCATTAGTAGCATCCTCGGACTTAGCACCTTCATTTTCTGACTGTACATTTTTACGATTCAACTGACGATTTAATTTATTGTTTTGTTGTTTAGCTATCACTAACTTTATCTTATTGCTGCTCACTTCTAATGCTAATTTACTGATTCGCTCGATTAATATTTCTCTTTCTGTATACAATTCTTTCGAATCAACTAATGCATTGATTACTTCAGGAGCAGTAACCATAGGATGTGATACACTAATTGTTTCTAGTAACCTTTCGAGGATAGCTAATGTGAAGCTACTTCGACTTGATATTGATGATTCTAATTTTGTTAAAATTGAGTGAGTGCTCAACCGATCGCTATTACTACTCAATTCTTGTGGTGCTAAGGAATCAGTCTTCATTTCACTGATGTCCATTGCCTTATAACCATCATTAGTCAGAGTTCTATTATCAGGACTACCTACAGTGGCTTCACCACTATCTGCTATTGATGTAACTCGCTGCTGTTCTAATTCTTGGGCTTCTGTGTATTGCAGAATTCTATGCAGCAATTCCGAATTTTCATTTGTTTGAGCTAAATATTCAGAATCACCGAGACAATCTAACATCATAGCAGCATCAATATCTAGTTGTGACCACAACCTTTGCATTAAGCTAACAACTAATTCAATTTCACGAGATTTCTTTTCCATCATCGTCAATTCTTTCTTAAGTCCTACAAATTGACGTTTACACAGTGACATATCTTGCAACAATATACGATTTTCATCTTTTAATTTTTCTAGCAGCAATCCGTCATCATCATCATCATCACTGCCCCCGTCATCGCGGGCTGCGTGAGACGTGTGTCGCTTCAGCGGTGGACCGTCCATCTGTCCGTCCTACAGCGGCTTCTACTTTATGGCATCGTAAAAAGTTAAGGGATTTGCAGTACAAATCCCTAACCTATTAATAAAGGGAAGTTTGAGAAGTCGTTACGATTAGTTTTAAGTGATATGTTAAGGAAACTGTAGCAAAAAGGCAATCTTAGTGAATTGATTCATTGAATCTTCATTACAATACAACCCTAATTGGTAGTAGTACAGGTATGCACGTATACACGTACGCACAATTTATTATACGTCATTAATCAATTGATTTTATACTTGACTCAGTAGTAACCATACGTTGGTTCGGTCTTTTCAACCTAGTTGAAATTTCTTATTTGAAGTGGGGCCCGAGAAGAAAAGTGAAGTGTCATCATAAAAAAGAAAGTAGAAATTAAACAGAACAGAACAAACTATCGATATGGAGTCAGTTGATCTAAAGGCACGAGGATTTGTGAAGAATCCAAACTTAACCCAACTGTATACAGTCCAAACGATGAATGGATTGAAAGCTGCTCTTATGGTTTCAGAGTTACATGGATTGAAACAATTAGATGGCGATTCATTCGACTTTGAAACTCATACAGTTGATATTCGCCATGCTGAGTCTAGAAGCAAGGACTTTATGCGTATTTCTCCAGCAGGAAAGATTCCAGCGTTAGTCGATTTTCATGGACCGAACAATCAGGTCTTTTACAACTCACTTTATTATTATTATTTATTATTACCTTATTTATTGTTTGTATTTCTTCCAACCTAGGAGATCGATATTTTTGAAAGTGGATCAATTTTGCTTTATTTGGCTGAGAAGCACGAATGTCTGATTCCGAAAGATTTGAAGCAACGCTATGAGACAATTAATTGGCTTTTTTTTGCATCCGCATCATTCACTCCCCAAGGTTAGAGTTTTTACTCAGACTAACACTGTTTTATTTATATTAATATATTATTTTCATAGCTAAGTTGTTTGCACATTACTACTATTATTGCCACCATAAGGTATTTTTTTTACACTAATTACTATCGTTTAATTTAATCATTGATTTTTTAATAACATATATCCAGTTGGATTATTGTATTGATCGTTATACCAACGAGGTAATGAGACTATTGGCTGTAGTGGAGACACAACTGCACGGAAAAGACTTCTTGGTGGGTGATCCTTATACCATTGCGGATGTGGCATTATTTCCTGTTATCTACGCATTGATTAATTATTACGGGGATGCATTTGAGCATGCATTTTCTGGATTTGCAAAATTTCCTTTGACTCTCGCCTGGTATCACAGACTTTGTAAACGTCCGGCATTCCAGCGTGCCCTCGAAATGAACAATTTTATTGCATGAAAGTATTGGTATGTACATCAGTTGCATAACGCAGTATTCATTTTATTTTAATTTAATTAAGACATTTTACATGTTTACAAGATTTACACTTTTTATTCTAAAATTCATCATATCGACTTGGCATCTTGATTTCTTCTTCTAAATTAGTGATATAAAATGGATCCTTTGCAGCTAAGAAATGCTTTTCTTTAGTTGGTGATATATCCAGAATAGTCTTGCCTGAGATAACAGGTTTTGATACAGAATTTGCTATTCCGCCATTTTCGCGCAAAACTTTTGCAGCTCTCATAGCTTTTGATGCTAATGCCAAGTATAATGCAGTATCTCCAAAATAAGTTCTGGCATTTATATCCGATTTAGTGGTTTTATATATATGACACAGTACCATAACACAATCATATTTGTCCGCCTGTGCGGCAAAGTGCAACGGTGTATATCCATTTTTATCACTAATATTAACTGGTGCACCTAACATATAAACTTTTTCAAGGACCCAAGCATCATTATATACAACAGCTGATGCTACTTGTTCATTTAATGGTACAAATAAAACACGTTGTAGTAGTGCTTCCCTAATTGGTTTACTTTCATTTAACGGCAACGGATGCTTTAATAAAGGATAATATGAATTTTCTTTTATTGGTGCTGGCGTATCACGCAATGTTTCACCTCTTGCTATCTTTTTGAAAAGATACATCAAAGCATCTTCATCATTGTCCAAGTCAATTTTCTTTCTATTGGGCCTATCTTTCTTTTCATATCTTCCTGTCGGCGATACTATGTGATTCACACTATACAGCCCGTTCTTCGGAAGCATGAGCACCGCGAAATCCCCTCGTTCTCACACACTATCAATGAATCGAGACTGTTAAACTCTGTTTTCGCCAAACTTTTCGGTTCGGTAACAGATTTTTTTTCATTTTTCACCGGTACTCACACCGGTCCTGCTTGTCAGTTATCACGTCGAAAACAGTATCGAATCCAGAGAAAATGATCGATTCCGGTTTCAAGAAGGTGGCCAAGCGCGGCAATTGGTACGAGGAGGTGTATCTGGAGCAGACCACAGGGATCAAGTACTACCCAGATCCGAAGGACAGGAGCAAACAGCTACTGACGCAGGATCGAACTATAGGGCGATTTGGTAATAATGATGCTAAGCATTATTCGAGTACAACCCGTTCGCAGTTTATTGATCCATGTTCTACTGTGGAGTATAAAGTTTCTCAACAAAGTGATATGGGACCAAGAGAAAGATTAACATTGAATAAATTAAAAAAAGACGTTGAAGATAATTATAAAGCAAAATTAATACATGATAATACAGAAAATAGAAGAGTGAAATATGTTAGTGCCAATAGCGAGGCATATGATAAACCTGGTTTTAAACCAACATTGCGTGTTAATAATTCTAGTGGTACTATTGCAACTAATGCTACAAATTATGCTACCGATACAGCAATTACTTTCTACTATGATAGCATTATGAACAATAAAGGAAATAGTTTGAATTTCCCTATCTCATTTATTACATCCGCTAATCCATTCCGTAAAAACACTGCATTCTCATCCAAACCTTGGATTGATTTGTATGCTAGGAAATGTGAGACGAATGAAAGACCCAACCGATTTCCAACTTTTGTTGAATTTAAAGTATTCACAGTATTTCGCAATCGATTAATTAAACACGTTCAAAGTAAGTTAACTGAACAAGGCAAATACAACAAAGGGCTTGCCGTAGGCACTATACTCTCATACTTGTATAGTGGTGCGGATAATATCGAATCGGAATTACTACCAATTGATTATCTAGATGAAATATTACAAAATTTTATAGACTTTCAGATCAATGAAAGTGAAAAAACTTCATTATTATCTGCATTCGACGATGATACATCAAGGCGAGTTAACTTAGCAGAATTTATTAAAGTTTTACGTACGGCAATGTCTCCTCGTCGGATAGAAATTGTTGATGTAGTGTACACTGAATTAGCCAAGCGCACTACCGATGGAAAAATAACCCAAGAAACAATAGTTGCTAATTTTAACGAATCAAAGGCTATTGGTGACATCAACAGTTTGTTAGCAGCATTAGGCGTAAGGGATAGCGTACAAGAGGTTACCCGAGATGATTTATTTGATTATTATAGGAACGTTTCATCTGAATGCGAAGCGAATGATGAGTTCGAAGCTTATATTAATGGATCGTGGTCATTTCTTTAATTTTTTGTAACATAAATACACAATTTATAGGTATATTTTTTTACTAAATCACCTTTAATTAGTGGCAGGGCGGGATCTCCAATAGGCACTCAATATGGACCCTAAGACACTGTGAGTAGTCGCCGAAATAGCACCAGGAATCGATACCATATTAGGTGATGGGAAGTGCTTGGCAAGAACAACAGCTAATGCACTGTTTTGCATACCGGTTTCGATAGATATTGTGCGAGCACGTTTTTCTCCCACGCCTTTAAATAATTTTGCGAGTAAGTAACCAAATCCAAAACCTGATGCATGTAGCGATATGACTGCAAATATTAACTTACTGCTGTTTGACAGTACAAAGTTACTGGCATTTTGAGCACTGACACTTCCACATATCATCGCTACTAGAACCACCGATAAAAATGGTGACACTTTACTAACTTGTTGACATTCTTTAGGAAATTTTTTATTCAAAGCAACACCCACAAATATAGGTGCAAGTACAACATTCAATACTGAATATAATAAGTCCATTGACTTCACTGCAACCATTGATCCACATAATTTTGTCGCTAATAATGGTGTCATAACAATCGCCGCGATTGTACTAACTGCAGTCATAGTCACGGATAAAGCCACATCAGCCCCAACGATAAGTGTGACTAAATTAGATGCTGTTCCACCAGGTGAACTTCCCACTAAAATTAATCCTGTTGCATAACTTGGACTTAGTTGAAAAATTTTAGAAAAAAACACTGCGGATAATGGCATAATCGTATACTGTGCAAGGAATCCGAGAAACGTATACTGTGGAGTTTTCAATACTCTCTGAAAGTCTTCCGCTGTGAGAGTCATGCCCATACCAGTCATTGTCAATGCTAAGGCGGGTGTAATAAATGGAATAAACCAACTTAATAACGATGGAAATTTAAGTCCAATTAAACTAAATGATAACACCCATAACGGAAACATATTAGTGGCAGCCTCAAGATAATTAGTTATTTTCGGCTGCTCTTTTTGTCTTCTATATCCGCTCGAAAGCCCATAATCTTTAGTACCTGCATTTACTTGAAATTTGGATCTGTGCATTTCCATCGCTGTCACGGTGCGCGTTATTGGCATCAAAGGAATGCTTTGCACCACTCCGTTTCTTATCGTCTTCAGTGCAAACGCATCCACCGCACACAGTGCGGCAGCGAGCAATAGAGCATGCACTAACATCGATAATGTTCGCTTGAAAACTTATTCAATTTCAAAAAAATTTTTTTCAAGTTGAAAATTTCAACTGTAACATTTGGGTGTTGATTATTTTAGTACGTACTTTTGTTATGTCAAACTTTGGCGGTCAAAGTCGTCGGATCAATATAGGCAGCAATGACAATAGATAAAATGTTAAGAGACTGAAAGCTCGTGAAAGAAAAAAATTAACAAAGAAAGTGAAATCGATTATTGAAATTTTAACTTTTCATACAACTATATATGGTTCATTTGCTATTGTAATGCATCTAAACATCTCCCGAATATTGAATTACTACTATTAACAGTATACTACTCCACCTAGCTACTCAGACATTTTCTCTTCACTAGATTTTTCGGGCAAAGGATAATAGTTATAATACATTGGAGTCGTGTCTCCACTCCATACTTTGGTCCAACCATTAGGCCCAACATGATAAACATTATTAATACCACCTGAATATGCATCTCTATGTGTTGCGTGAAGAATTGCACGCTTACCTAATTCAATTGCTTCATCAACTGTTAAATCATATCGATAATAGTTATCTAATACACCATATGCATATGTTGAACCTGATCCAACACTAAATAAATTGCCATGAATTCTTGTAGCATCATTATCGACATAATATAGTTGTGGTCCTGTTTTATCCCAACCTGTAACCATTGTGCCCATACTTAAACCATATCCTCTATATTGATACATTGTGTTTGCTAATAATTTAGATGCAGCAGCGACTGATATTCTTTCCTTATTGCGCAATTCATATAATCTACATTGGCGACCCAAATCACGCTCCCAAAATTGACAATCAGCAGCACCACCCGCCATGGTGCCTAATAAAAAAGGATTAATTTCAATAACCTTTTTAACACTTTGCGATGCAATATATGGTCCCTGTGTGGCTCTACTATCTACGGAAACCACAATACCGCCTTGAAATTTGAACGCTAACGTAGTTGTACCCTTTAAAAATTTAATTTCTTGATCATAATCTTGTCCTTTTTCAAC
>JACCDO010885342.1_pt1 | contig 18586 bp, 19 predicted proteins | sample 7446101 | NCBI WGS metagenome assembly JACCDO01 (sample SAMN15323440, study PRJNA562643) | freshwater metagenome | isolation source: river surface water | place: USA:Blue River Watershed | collected 2017-08-16 | reverse complement strand
TCAGTATTATTCATTTTTATATTTTTATTGTATTATAATTATATTTTAATCAAATTATTTTAAATTCTTTTTAATATATAGATATAAATTAAAAATTAAAAATGAATAATTTATCTAAAAAAAGAGTACTTAAAAAAAAAAGATTGAATAATGAAAAAAATAATAAAAATGAAAATTCAAATAAGAATGAAAAGAATAATGAAAATAGAGATAAAATGATGATGAAAAAGAAGATAAATGAAAAGAATGAAAAGAATGAAGTAGAAGAAACAGGATTAAAAATAAATAAAAAAAAGAATAGAAAGAATAATGAAAAGAAGAATTATATTAAACGCGTTAAGAATGGAAATTCTTTTACATATTATTATAAAAGTGGTAATAAAGTGACTAATAAAAATGAATTAGAAAAAATATCACATATTTATATAGCACCGGCTTATAGAAATGTTAAAATATTTTTAGATAGTGATTTATTAGCGACAGGTATTGATGATAAAGGAAGAAAACAATATGTTTATAGTGAAGAATTTAAGAAAAAAAGAGAAAAGAAGAAATATTGTCAAATGATGGTATTAAGTGATAGAATAGGTAAATTAAAGAAACATATCGAAGAAGATATTAAAGATACATATTTTACAAAACCTAAATTAATAGCTTTAGTACTTAAAATTATGGATTTATGTAATTTTAGAAGTGGTCAGAAAAAAATGGAAAAGAAATATAAGTCTCATGGTATAACTACCGTTCATAAAAATCATATTGATATTCATAATAATAATGTAGAAATTGAATTTACTGGTAAAAAAGGTGTTAATAATCATTGTAGAATTATGGATAAACCAATACAAGAAATAGTTAAAAAAGTATATAAAATGTCAACAAAGAATGACCCTTATTTATTCTCAATAACAAATGAAAAAGGAGAACATGTATCTGTATCTATTTATGATTTGAATGAATATTTGAGACCATACGAAGTGACAACAAAAGATTTAAGAACATGGAATGCAAATATATTATTTTTAAAGAATATGTATTCAACATTATATGAGTTTAAAAATGATGATTTTTACAAGAAAAAAGAACCAAGTGAAGCACAAAAATTAAAATTCAGAAAAAAATTATTAAAAGAAGGTTTAATTAAAACTTCAATACAACTTCATAATACACCTACAGTATGTAAGAACAGTTATATTTATAAAGAGTTATATAATGATTTATTAGAGAAAGACGAAAAAATGAATGAATTAAGAAAGTTAAATGGTAATAAAATTAGTTGGGAAGATTATTTAGGAGATATTTTGGAAAAGATTGGTAAAAGTCATTCTTGTTAATTTTAATCTTTATATTTTATATTTTTTATATTATATCTATATATTTTCTAATTTAAATATATATACAACATTATGGATGATTTAAATAATAATAATAATGAATTTAAAGAAATAAATAATAATGATTTAAATAATAATAATGAACTTAAAGAAATAGAATATTGTATAAAAGAAAATAAAAAATGTTATAATGTAAAAATACAACATTTAGAACATCCAGAAGATAAAATTATTAAATTTGAACTTAATTTAACAAATTCTACAAATTTTACTTTACCTTCTTCAATAGATTTATCCAAAAATATGGATTATATTTATGACCAACGAAATCTAGGTTCTTGTACTGCAAATGCTTTATGTTGGGCTTTTAGATATAAACAGAGAATAATCGATCCTTCGCGTTTGTTTATTTATTATAATGAAAGATATTTAGATTATTTAGAAGGAGATAATGGTATTGGAGTGGATGATGGTTCAACTTTACTTCAAGGAGTTAAAAGTTTAGTAAAATATGGTGTTTGTGAAGAAAAGTATTATCCATATATAATAAGTAAATTTGCACAAAAACCATCAAAACAAGCATTTTCAAGTGGAGAATTAAATCAAGTATTAAGTTATGGAATAGTATCACAAAATCTAAACTCAATGAAAAAATGTTTAGCAGATGGTAATCCTTTTGTATTTGGTATTTATGTATATGAATCATTTGAAACAACTACGGTTGAAAATACAGGTATAATACCAGACCCAGATTTATCAAAAGAAGCTAATTTAGGTGGTCATGCATTAATATGTATAGGATATGATGATACAACACAAAGATTTAAATTTGCAAATTCATATGGTAGAATGTGGGGAGATAGAGGATATGGGTATATATCCTATAATTATTTATTAAATCCAAATTTAACAGATGATATGTGGGTTATTTATACATTGGAAAATAATCAAGTACCTGTTCCAAAACCAACTCCAAAACCAAAAAAAAATAAGAATAAAAGAAATATAATTCGAAGAATAAATAAAGTAAGAAGAGGAGGTAATCGAAAAAAGAAAATGATGATGAATAAAAATAATAAAAAATTAAAAAAGAGATTAAAAAATAAAAATAAATAGAAAAAAATTATTTAAGATAATTCATACAATCAGAAAAACATTGAGATTGTATTAAACAATATTTTTTATCATCAAAATCATTATAAATTTTATTTTTTATCTGATATGCATTATTTATAATACAATTATCTTTATTATTTTCGATACAATAATCAAAACATTTTTTAAATTTAATGTTATTAAAATTTTTCTCAATATTTATAATATTAGTAAAATTTATATTTTCTTTCATTTTTTTTAACTATAATAATTATAATTAGAAATTATTTTTAATTATAAATTTTATTTTTTATTTTACAATGCGTTCAAAATAAAAAATCATCATTATAAATAAGGAAATAAAATTATAAAATGGTAGAAAATAAATTTAATCAAAATAACCAAAATAATAATAAAAATCAACAACAAGACAAACAAACTAATAATCAAGTTTCTTCCTTAAAAGATTGGAATGATTCAGAAGTTAAACTTTTAAAAAAATGGGCTGAATTATCTGCTTCTTATCGTGTTCTTCATGATAGAGCACATCGATACTTTAAATTTAGAAATTATTGTTTTACTATACCAGTCATTATATTTTCAACTATTTTAGGTACAGCTTCTTTCTCTCAAGATACTTTTCCAGAACCTTATAAATCTTATATACCAATGGGTATTGGTAGTTTAAATATTATATCTGGTATTATAACTACCATAGCACAATTTACACGAGTAAGTGAATTAAGTGAAGCTAACAGAGTAGCATCTATATCTTATGGTAAATTCTCAAGAAACATTGCTACTGAATTATCACTTCCTCCAGAATTTAGAAGTTATAGTGGTATAGATTTTGTACAAATATGTAGAAGTGAATTTGATAGATTGGTTGAACAAAGTCCAATAATACCTTTAGATATTCTTAATGAATTTATGAAAGAAATTGAAGATGAAAATATTGAAAAACCTGATATAATGAAAGTATCACCAATAGAAGAGTATAAACCAACAAAAGAAGAAAAAGCAGCAAAAATAATAGCTAATGCTTTTCAAACAATGCATAATAGAAGTAAAGAAAAAGAAAAAACAGGTGTTCAAAAAATGGCTGAATTAGTTGAAAAAAAAGGTTTAAATATGATAAATAAAGCTTCGAATGCAATTAATAATACTCCTACAAAAATTAATAATTTTATAAATAATACAACAAATAATGGTAAAAATTTTATTAATAATATATCAAAACAAAAAAAAGATATTGAAAATCAATTATATGATGAAATTGGAACAAATATTGAAGAAGAAGAAGAAATAAAAGAAAATACTTATAATATTAAACAAGTTCAACAAAATTTAACTCCTTTTATAAATAAACAAATTGAATCAAGACAAAGCGAATTAAATAAAATGTCTAACAATAATGTTGTTGGTAGAATTTTACAAAATAGTCCCTTCGGAAGTTCAATGAAAAATTTTAATATTAAAAAAGAAATATCTAATACTAAAAATATTGGTAAAAATATTATTGATAATGTTAAAGAAGATATTAAAGATACTATACAAGAAACTATACAAGAAACTATACAAGAAACTATAAATGAATCAATGCATGATAATAATAATAATAATAATAATAATTTTAAAGAAAATATATCTCAAGAAATAAAAAATATATCAAATGAAACAAATAGTTTAACAGATAATTCTAATAAAAATTTAAAAATAAAATCTTTAGTTGATAAAGCAAAAAAAGAATTAAATGAAAATACAGATAATATAGATAATACAGATAATATTAGTGATATATCGAATAATTCTTAATTTTTTTATAATTTTTAATAATGATTGATTAACCTCCTTTACCAATCGCAATCATTATTTGAATATAATGTTCTTGATAATGCTCTTTAATATAAGTTAATGTTGTCATTATTTCATTCGGACAATTATCTTGTATTTTAATCATAAAATCTATGAAATAAGGTGCATATTCAATTGGTTTATATAATGTAACTTGTGATAAAATATCACTAATTAGTGTTGTACAATCCATTTTTTTTTGATTTTTATATATATTATTAATTTAATTAATAATTTATTAATTTAAAAAGTATTTATTATAATATTTTTCATTTTTTATTTTTATTATAATCGTAAATCATTTTGATTAATAATCATCATTATCATATCTATTTTGTTTATTTTTTCTATCATTTTTACGTTTTTGATTAAGATTCTTATCTTTAACCTTTCTTTCTCCAGAATCACTTAAAACTTTCTTTCCCCTACTATTAATTTCTTCTTTATCTTCTTCTTCTTGAGTATTTTCAATAATAGTATCTTCTACTTTATTTTCAGTAGTTTGTTCTGAATCTTTTTCGACTTCTTGTTTTTTATTAGAACTCATTTTTAATATATTTTTTTAATATAAATTTATATACTATTTTTTTTAAATTATAATTTTAATCATTTTTTATTTTATGTTTTTACGTTTATAATAAATCAAATAATTGAATTTAAAAAAAGTGAATAATAAAAGCTAAATAAATATTAATATTATAAATTAATAATAAATCAAAAAAAGTTTTAATAAAATGGATAATCAACAATTTGTAGTTAGAACACCAGAATCATCTATTCGAATGAGTATGCCTAGAAGACCGGAAAGAATTAAAAGATATAGACGTGAATTAATTGATATTGAATTTAATATCAATCAAAATAATCAAAATAATCAAAATAATCAAAATAATATAAATAATATAAATAATATTGGAAGTTTAATTAAAAGACTAAATTTTGATGAATAAATAAAATAGTAGCGTAAAGATTATAATATAAAAAAATGATTTAAATAATATTGTAAAATAATAATATTTATTAAACTTTTAAAAATGAACTAAAATGGAAATTAATCCAAACAAAAAAAGAAAAATGGAAAGTTGTTATATACAATCAATAAATAATGATGAAAACATTGATATTGATAATGATAAAACAATATATACATTAATTGAAAATATTAAGAAAGAAAAAAATAATAAAATGAGTAAAGTTGATTATTTTGAAGTTGAAGGTATAAAATATCCAAATGAATTTAAATCTATACAAGATTTTGAATTTAAAATTAAAAAAATTATTAAAGAATCAGGAAATTATTTATATGAATATGACAAAAATAAATTATATGAAGAATTAGAAATAGATTTGAGACCTTATGGTGTAAATAATGTTTTTAAATTTGAAGATTTATTAAATTTACATTTATATACAATTAATTATGACGATTATTCAGAAACACAAAATACAGATGCAATTGATGATAAAGATATAAGAAGATTATATTTAGAAAACTATTTTACAAATTATGATTTAATTTTAAAAGAAAATTGTATTCGAAGTTTAAATGGTGAATATAATATTATTTTAAATGAAAATAATAATAATGGTTCATATGGTAAAGTATATAATTGTGATATTTTCAATAAAATGAATGAAAAAATAAATACCAAAAAAATGGCTATTAAACTAATTAATTTAGATGAAGATAGATATTTATATTTTAGAATTTTTCAGGAAATATTAATTCATGTTCAATTATTAGAATTAATTAAAAATAATAGTAAATTAAAACAATTAATAGATGAAAATAAAATAGCAAAAATACCAAATATATATAAAATTGGAAAAATCAAGAATTCTGATTATTTATTTATATTAATGGAAAAAATTGATTATAGAAAGACAGATATATTTATTGAAGAATATGAAAGATATAATAAAGTCATATATAATGACGAAAAACAAAAAAAAAATATGTTAAATAGTATAGCTAGAAAATTTACAAATGAAATTTTTATTTGTTATTATCAAATAAGTAATTTATTAAAAAATATTAATGAATTAGATGATGTAAATTTTACTCATCAAGATATTAAATGTGACAATATATTATTTAATAGAAAAAATATAGATTCAAATAATAAAAATTCATATAAATTAGAATTTTATTTAATTGATATGGGATTATCTAATTTAAAAATTAATGGTTTTTTATTTATTAATTCTTATCCCTATAATTTAAAACCAATGGAAAATAATAATAGTTATTTAATTGAATCATCATTTAATTCAAAAATTGATATTTTTCAATTAATATTTAATACATATTATCTTTTTCATACAAATGAAAAATTAGTAAATAATATTTTATTTTTCTATAAAACTATTAATGATTTTTTTAATTTTCATTTTAAACCATTATTATTAGATTCAAATAATAATAATTTATTAAAAGAACATTCAGAATCATATTTATTTAAAATAAATAATGAATTATATAATAATATTAATAATTCTATTTTTTTATCACCTGATTTTTTATCTATTTTTTCAAAAATTATTTTAAAATTTATTCATATTATTAATTCATCATCTTTTGAAAATAATCAAACTAAAAGTCATGATAAAGAATATATTAAAAAAGTTATTCAATCTTTATACGATAAAAATAAACAAATTGAATTAATTAATTCTAATAATTAATTAAATTCTATAAAAATATTATAATTAAAAAAAATCATAATTTAATTCTTTCTCTTTTTTCTCTGGTATTGGTGTATATAATAATCTCTTTTTCATTTTATATAAATATGCAAACATCACTCCTGCAAATATACCTATACTTGAAAACATTAATAATCCTGAATATGATGTGTTTGTTGTATTATAATTTTCTGATGAATAACTTGATTCTATCATCTCCATTTTGGAATTCATTATATTCATATTTGAACTATTTGTCGGTACATATGGAATAGGTGATGGTTCTATATCATTTAAATTAATCATATTTATATCTGCAATTGAAGGTGCAGGTGATGGTTCAGGAACATCGTCTTTTAATTGTGAAGTTGATGGAATCATTGTAGGTTCAGGAACATCGTCTTTTAATTGTGAAGTTGATGGAATCATTGTAGGTTCAGGTACATCGTCTTTTAATTGTGAAGTTGATGGAATCATTGTAGGTTCAGGTACATCGTCTTTTAATTGAGATACTGAAGGAACTACAGTAGGTTCAGGTACATCGCCTCTTAAATTTTTTTTTGATTTTTTGGATTTTGATACAATAGAAGAAGAAGGTGTAGGTTGAGGTAAATCATCACCGACTCTTCTGGGTTTATTTTTGTTAAGATTATCGTTCATCTTTATTATTATATTATATTTTTTCTTATTTATTTAAGCTAAAATATAATTAAATATTAAATAATAATAGGTGAAAATAAATGAAAGAATTAAATGAGATTAAAACAGAAAAAGAGATAGGTAAAGGTGTATATGGAACAATATATTTAGTAAAAAATAAAGGTAAAAAATATGCATTAAAAATAGAAAAAATATTAGAAAAAAATGCTAAAATAAAAACATCAATATCACCATATTGGAGAGAGATAAAATTTGTAGAAAAAATGAGTAAAAAATATCCAGACCATTTTCTTCAAATAAAAAAACACAAATTAGTTAAAAATTGTAAACATAGTCAATATTCAAAAAATACACAATTAAAAAATATACACAAAAAATATCATAAATTAGTAAAATCTAGTTATTGTGTTTATAAATTATATTCATATTGTGATACTACTCTTGCAAATTTAATTTTTGATAAAAAAATTTATAAAGAACAAAATAAATATTATTCATTAATTTTACAAGTATTTTATATATTATATTTATTGAAAAAATATGGTTATCAACATAATGATTTACATTTAGATAATATTGGTGTAAAATACACAAATAAAAAAGAAATTAAAATATTTGGTAAAAAAATACCAACATATGGAAATTTGGTACAATTGATAGATTATGGTAAAATAATGCATAAAAATGATAAAAAAAATAAAAAAGACATAAGGTTATGGAAAACAACAAATGATTTATTAAGTTTTATGAGTTATTTGAAGATATTTTCATATAGAGAATTTTATGATTATATGATAACATTATCAGGTTCGAAAAAGAAGAATTATTCAATACCAAAACCAAAAATATACAAAAAATATAGTGATTATAAAAAAGATTTTGATAAACAAATAGAAACAAAAGCTATATATGATATTTTGGAAAAAGTAAATAAAGAAACAGAAAAATATAATTATACTTTTTTTTATGATTTACATAGTATAATTTTTTATAGAAAAGAACAATATAAATATTATGATTTGAGAAGAATATCTAAAAAATATAGAAAATATTTTGAACCAAAATTATATATTGATTTTCCACTTTATTTAATCATTATTTACAATTTTGATAAAATAGAAAATATTATTAATTATTTATTAAATAATTATTTTTAATTTTAATTTAAAAAAAGTTTTATAATAAATAAATAATTCAAATTTAAAAACAAATAAAATGTTTAGACGAAAAGATAAATTAGTAGGTACATTATTTAATTTAGTTGAAAATACTATAAAAAATTCAGTACCAAAGTATATAAAATATGATACATTTTGGAATATGTATTATAATGAAACAAAAATAGATAATTATTATGATTGTAAATTAAGAGTATATAATCATCATTGTAAAGATAAAAATTTATATAATACAAAAACAATGATTAAATATAATAATAATGATTATGATGAAAGAATATTTTATATAGATAATAATGGATTAGTAAGATACGAGTTAGAAAAGAATGGAAAAATGATAGAGAAAGAAAAGATAGAACCAGATTTAGTAGTATTTTTAACAAAAATTGGATTTATGAATAAAATGAGACAATTTATAGAAAAAAATGTACCAGGTAGATGTGAATGGACAAAAGAATTGATTAAAGAGAGTAAAATGATGTATCTTCAGAATTTATTTTATTTTGAAAAAGAAGAAGTACTTAAAGAATTCGTAGAAGTTATTAAGAAGATAATATATATAGAAAAAGGTGAAATCATATTTAAATATAATATGACGATTAGACAAAAAATATTGTATGAAGAATATGAAAAATTAGAATCAAATAAAGATTTTCAAAATAATAAATATGCTAAAGAACAAGTTAGATTATTTATTGAATTAGATGTTTTATTTGATTAAATTAGACTAAATTTTAGCATTATTAAAATTTATTAAATTTAATTTTTTATAAAAATCATCAATATTAAAATCTTTATCAGATAATATAGACATATTATCATTATTTTTATTAATTTTTACTTGTATTTTTATATTATTGTATATATTATAATTAATAATATGTATATTAATACTATTCAAATAATTCAGAATATTAGGATAAATTCTGATAATATCAAAAACAGAATTAGGTATTAGATAATAATTTTTGTTATTAAATTCAAAAATTTTCTCAATAAATCTTCTATTATTATCTACATCAGTATAAGTATATATTATTTTAATGTTTATATTTATAATTTTATCATGATAAATTTTATAAAGTGTTGATTTTTCGAAAAAAGTATTATCCATTATTTATATAATTTAAATTTAAATCTTATATTATTTTATACTTATTTTTTTATATACGTATAAATTAATAATTATTTACGTTAAAAAAAAATAAAAAATGATTTAATAAAACTTAATATAATAATTAATAAATAAAAAATATAAATTTAAAAAATGGAAAATATCGATATTGAAATCAATAATAATACTGTATATGAAGAATTAGTTGATAAAATTGTTAAAAAAACAAATAAAAAATTAGAAGAATTAAAAAATAATAATCAATTATTCTCAATATCAATATATGAAAAAATCAATAATAATAATGATAATAATATAATGTTAAATGAACATCAAATATTTATGGAATGTGAATTAGAAGATATTCTTATTTATTGTAATTTAGAAAATGAAGATAAACCATTATTTGAAATTCAATATATTTTTAATATTTTAGAAATAATCAAAAATGGATTATTTGCTGAACTTAAAGAAGGGGAAAAATATTATTTTGTTAATTTTTATGAAGAATTAAATGAAGATATTGATTTAATAAATGGTTTGTTTAGAACTGATTTTCCCATAGATATATCAAAAGAAAATGATAATAATTTTAAGAATTATTTTATTAATTATGATTATATACCTAATAAAATTATTAATAATAATTCAGATGATGATATAGAACAAAATTCAAAAAAATTATTAGAACTAATGGAAGAAAATAATAAGAATTATGATTTTTATCAAAAATTAAAAAATAAAATAAAGTATTTAGATATTTACATCTTATTTGATGATTATTTAAACTATTTTAGTTTACTTAAAGATGATAATTTTTTTATGTACCATTTCTTTAATCATTTAAATGAAAGTTTAAATAGTATTTTTAATATTGATATTCATATTTTACATAATTATTCAAATAAATTAAATAAAATTGATTTTAAAGAAAATGATATTATTGAAGGAGAAAATATTAATATGAGAATAAATGAATTTAAAGAGTTCGTTATTATTCATAAAGATAATGTTATTTTAATGAATTATATTCATGAAAATATAATCAAATGTTTAAATTAAAAATAATATTTTATAATAAATCAACTTAAAGAAAGTTATATAAAAAGATATATATTTAAATTTTATTTTTATAAAAAAATGGAAAAGACGAAAACGATACATATTATGAGTAATAATGAGAGAGAGATAGAAGGTATTAAATCGGCATTTTTGGACAGATATCCAGGATATACTTTTATAGTAAAAATTTATGAGAATAAGTATACAAAAGAGATATTTGAGGAACAAATAGAGAATAGAGCATTTATGCAGATACAAACAATGGTAAATAATAAAGAAAAAACATTAAATACGGAGGATATATTTGTAGGATTTGAATCAGGTATAAAAAAGGATATGGATAATGAAGATGAAGAAGGTAAAACATTATTTTATGGAGTTATGAATATGTTTATAATGTATGATAATATGATTTATACTAATGAATCAGAAAAAGTATACATAAATACACAATATAATGAATATGTGAATATGAGTCAAATAAATCAGAATGTTAAATTTGGAAAAAGATTGAGTGAAATTGGAGAATTTAAAGAGATACAAGAGGATAATTGGTATATTGTATTTGACCCGAGAAAAGACAAATATAAATTAATAGAAATATGTACAAAAGAATTATTAGATAATATTAAATTGAAATAAATTAAGAAATAAATAAAAATATAAAAAGTAAAGTAAAGGAACAATGAAAAAATAAGATGGAATTTGAATGGAAATTGGCGAAAATAATAACATTTGAGGATGTTAATAAAATGAAAGAAAATGCTCACAAAACATATGAATATGAACATTTTGATAAAACATTAGTTTATGAATATTTGTCGGATATAATAACAACTGATTTTTCAAATAAAACAAAACAATTAATTTTGGATAAGAATATGTATGATAGACTACCTAAATTAAATAAATTTATAAGAAGAATTGAAAAATATACGAATGTTAAAAAATACAGAGAAGAGATACAAGAATTTTGGAAAGAAATTGATGCTTTATTTTATAAAATATGTTGTGAAGATAATAATTATGTTGTTGTTTATAAAGCATATTATTTATAATATAATAATAATATTTTTTTACGTTAATATCTTTTTAGTGAAATAAAAAGAAAAAAATTGAAGAATTTATGATAAAAAGTTATAAAACAAGTTAGAAAATAATATAAGTTTATGATTATTAAACCTTAAAAAAGCTATAAAATGGCAACTAATCGTGCATTAGAGAAGAATAAGAGTGGTGAAAGCCATTTTTATCGTAGTATTAAAAAAGTACTCGATGGTACAATGAAAGATATGTATCGTAAATCAAGTAATATTTATTTAAATCTTTTACTTGAGAATTTACACAGAGATTTTAGAATTTTAGATAAATCTACTGATAAATATGGTTTGGTAGTTATCAGTACTGAGAGGGACCCCAGTATTTACATGGAAGTTTACTTGAAACAGAAGATGCCAGAAAATATTTGGTGTTGGAATTTTAAAAATAATCAAGTGAAGTATTCAGATGAATTTGGAACTCCTATTATAGAAGATGATGCAATTTTAAGCGTAAATATGTTCAGAGCAGCATTGTCATTTGTTATTGAAAATTGGATTAAATTCATTTTTAGTCAATTCGAAATTCATATTCAAAAAATGAAAGAAGATGAAGAAATTAAAAAACATCAAATGCAACAACATATGCAGATGCAACAACAGATGCAGATGCAACAACAGATACAGATGCAACAACAGATGCAATATCAACAACAGTTGCAATATCATCAACAACAAAAGATGCAATATGAGCAACAGATGCAAATGTATTATCATATACCGTCATTATCACCTACTAATTTTAATTAGATGAATAATGAAAATTATAATAAAAAATTTAGTTAATAAAAAATGAAAAATATATTCAAGAATAATAAGAATAATAAGAATATAGAATAAGTAAAAATGAATAATATAGAAAATATAGAAAAGGAATTAAATGATTTGAAAAATACTATAAAAAATGAAAATATTGAAAATAATATAAAAGAAGAATTGTTAAAAAAATTAAAAAAAATAATTTTTGATGTAAAAGTCGTTAAAGAAATACAAGAAGAAAATTATTATATGCATAATTTTACACATAATCATATAAAAAATCATACATTTAATTTGATAAAAACATTAAGTAAAACAAAATTAAGTGATTTTTTTGGAGATAATATACAAAATAATAATTTAAATGAAAATAATGAAAATATTGATAATGATAATATATCTTTAATAAGTAATATTGATACAGATTTTGATAATGGTAATATTATAATAGATAATAATGATAATAATAATTCAGAATAAATATTAATAATATTTTTTAGTGTATTTAAAAAAAAAGTGATTTTTTTAAAAGTGATAAAAGAAATGAGTTTATATAGAATAAGAATATGGAATTTGAAAACGAAATAAATAAAATGAATAATAAAATTGAAAAATACATTGAATATAGAAAAGAAAAGTTAGGTATTGAAGAATTTATAGAGATAAATGTAAATAAATTTATAGAAGAATTTGGAGGTGATATATATAATGAAGAGTTTATATCAGAACATTTATTTAATAAAATGAATAAATTTTTAGAAGAAAATAATGAAAAATTTAAAAAATATTCTTCAACAAAGAAAAAAATTGTTTTCTTTTTCGAATTAGAGTGTTTTCTGAATTGGTTTTTACCTAATTATTTTGAATTAAAACCAATTATTAATAATAGTTTTTCAGATATTTATAATTTAGTGTGTTTATATATTAATAATAAAGAAATTAAAAACAGAATTATTGAATATTTAGATAGTATTAATACTAATGGTATTATAATTGATAGTGGTAATTATATGTTAAATTTTTTTATGAAGAATTATTATCAACTTTTATATAATAATTATGAATTGAAAAGTAATACTGAAAAATTAAAAAAATATTTTGATTTATTTGATGATTTAGTAAATGATATTAATTCAGGAAAAATAAATATAAAAATTATTGATGATAATTTAATTGATAATAATGAAGAAGAGAATGAATTGAATGTAAATGAATCAAATTTGACATTATATGATTATTATGTTTATGCACATGATTATTTACTTGGTGATATTTGTCAATTATTTTATGGTTATACATTATTAAAATGTTTAAATTTTATTGAAAATTATAATAATATTAAATTTGCAAAAGGAGTAAGTTATAAAAAGACAGAATATTTAAATATAATTTTTGAAAAAGATGATTTGAAAGAAGAAATAGAGAATAATTATTATTTAGATTCTTTTTTGTATTATTTAATACAAATAAATAAATCAGTAAAATATTTAGAAGATGATTGTGAAGTTGAAAGTTATAATTATATTAAAAATATAATTATGAATGAATATAATATTTTTATAGAAAAATCATTAGAGTTTGAATTAGATATTATTGTATTTTCTGATAAATTTATTTTAGATTATTATCATAAAATGGTTAGAGATATTATTCGTTATGGTTATAAAATAAGAGAATTATATATAATTTTATTGAATAAACAAGAATTATTAACAGATATATTAAAAATGACATATATGAATTTAATGTTTAGAGATGTTGATGAAGGATATTTTATTAGGAATGAAAGGAATGGTGATATTGTCACTTTATTAAAGTTTAATAAAGATACTAAAAAAGAAGAATTAATTGATGAAAATTTTTGGATTAATTTAATTATTAGTGATATATTGAATAAAAATTCAAAAGTAAAAGATATTTGTATGAAAATTATTAGAAAATATAATGATGAAATCTATCTTGATTATAAAAATAAAACAGAGAATCTAAATGAATGTAATATTTGTTTAGAAAATACATGTAAAAAAACAAATTTATATTGTAATCAGTGTAGACATAATTATCATATATTATGTATGAATAAATGGATTAAAAAAAGTATAGAAAGAAATTGTCCTATATGTAGAAAGAATATTAATAGTACTACTATACCAAATTATCAGTTTTACTATGATTTTTATAATAAACTTTTAGAAAATATTTAATTTTAATAAAAAAAATAATAAAATTAAAAATAAAAAATTAAAAAATATTTTAAAATTAATAAAATAATTTAATAAAAAAATTTATCCATAAAACTCAAAAATTAAAAATAAAAATAAAATAAATTATTCAACTTTATTATAATAATTATCTGTTAATATTCTATAATTATATATTTTTGGTATATTTGTAATAGTATATTCTTTTATTTTATTATATGTTTCTTGTATAGCAATATCAATAGGTAAAGATAAAAATATATTATCACAATTATTAAAAGTTATATGTTCTCCTAATTTAATTAATAGTTGATTAATTATAAAAATATTATCACCATCATTAATTCTTGAAGAATCAGCTAAATTATATAATTCATTAATATCATCAGTATCATTAAAAACTTGAACTTGATAATTATTTAAAAGTAATTCTTGAACAGTTTTATTTTTACCAGGTAAAACCAAAAATCCAGTATCAATGAATGCACTAATAAATTGTGAAACAAAATAACATAAAGAATTAAATATAGAATATTCAATATTTTCATATAAAAATTTATAAACTTCAATTGGATTAAATGAAAAAATAGAAATAATAGTGTCTAATAAATCAGATATTTTAGAAATAGCAATTTGTCCATCAGGAACATTTTTAGTATAAATTTGTGCATTTTGATAAATTGGATCATTGCATACATAATTTGAATAATCATTGGGTTTTCCTGAAATAATTAGAGGACTAATGAAATAATTTTTAACAACAGGATCAGTTTTAAAACTAAATTCAATATAATCTTTTTTACCTACATAAATAAAAACTGATCCATTTGGGTCTTGGTCAATAATTGAATAAGGATTTTCTGGTAAATCTGGATTTGGTGGTATAAAAGTAAAAACATTATCAAGATTAAATAAAATTGAATTTGAATAAATTTTTGTTGGATAAAGTGGATTTTCAATTAAAAATTTATAATCAGAATTAAATTCATCAAAAATTTCAATTAAAGGATTTGAAAAATAAAGATTAGTAAAATTTGAAGAATATAATTGAACTTTAATATCTTTATATTTACCAACTAAACCAAACCCTTTTTCATTAATTGAATTACGAAGAATAACTATAGTATCATCATTAAATTCTTGATTATTTTCTTTAAATGTTTTTAATTTATTTAAAACAATATTTACTTTATTTGGATTTGGTAAAATATTTTGAATTGTATCTAATAAAGTATGAATTAAATTAAAATAATAACCAATATTATAATATTTACCATTTAATTTAATATTTGCTGATACTGAATAACCTTGTAAACTAAAATAATTCATTTTTAATGGTATTTTTTCTTTTAATTCATTTTGTAATTCTATATTTGATTGTGCGATTGACCTTAAAATAGGTATCACAATAGCACCATATCCAGTTGGTAAACCTAATTTAATATTTTTAAAATCTTCAAATTTAAGTGTTTTATTTTCATTAAACATCGGTTCAAATAATCCGGAATCTTTAATTTCTTTTGTGTTATATTTATTAGATAATAATAATAAAGTAGGTAAAACTTGTACATGACTTGTAACAAAATTATATTTATATCCTTTTAATTCGTAATTCATTTTAGGATAAGATATAAAAAGAATAGTATTCCATGCTTCTTTATATATAACAGCATTTTTTTGGAATAAACCATGAGCAGCATTATATTCACCATGGTCTGATGTTAGAAGAATAACAGCTTTATCAAAATATTTATGTTCTTCTAAAAAGTCATAAAGAATTTCTAATTCATTATCTATTTGTTTTATTTGTTGTAAATAATTTGTTTGATAAGCTTGATATTGAATTTTATTATTTGGATCCATACCATACATATAAAACCAACCTAATAAAATAGTTATAATAGATAAATATAGAGGGTCAGAATTTGTTGTAGAATTATAGTTATTATCAAGTTCATAAGATTCATTAAAAATTAAAGGGGTATCATAGAATTTTCTATAATTTGAATTATATGTAGAATTTACACCAAATTTTATATTATCTGGTGTATTAATTCTATTTCCTGACATTTGAAATGTTGGAGTTGAAAGTACTTTATCTGATTCAATATTTGCATATGTAATGTCATGTGGATTTTCAAAATTCATACAAAGGAAAAATTTATTATCTTTTTCAATATCTCTTTTTTTTAAATAAGGAATACCTCCATCATATGCTTCATTATTTTTATAATCATATAAATCACATTTAGTTGGGTCATTACCAGGAGGTAAAACTTCACTTAATACATCTTTGTCACTAAAAAATGCTCCATGAATATCATATGCAAAATCTCCTTTTTTATTAAATGTTTCAAAATCATATCTTTGCATATAATCTTGTGTTGCCATTGTTGGTTTATATCTTTGAATTGCTGTTCTATCTAATTTATTATTAAAATGAACTTTACCTACATATCTTACATGATCACCTTTATTTTTAAAATATGTTCCCATTGTTTTTAAACCTGTTGAAACATCAGGCATTGAAAATTGCCATGAATTATTAGTATTATCAGTGACTTTGGTAATATTAACATGTTTACCTGTATATAATGAACTTCTGGATGGTGAACAAGGTGTAGCTGTTATTTGATGATTTAAAAAATTAATAGTTCTTTTTTTCCATTTTTGGAATCCAGTAAATTCTCTTTGAATATTTTCAGGTATTAAATCTAAATTAATCATTTGGTCTAATACAACAAAAATAACAGGATATTCTTTTATTTTATTACAATAATATTTGCAAGAACAACAATGATTTTTTTCATAACATCTTATATGTTTTGATTTAAATACATTTTTTTCAGAACAATTACAATAGTCCATTTATTACTATTTATAAATAATATTTTTTTTTTTATTTAATATAAATTATTTAATTGATTTAACATATGTTGATATGAATTAACTTTATATCCTTTTATTAAATAATGTACCATGTAAATCAAATAATATTAAATTTGATTTTGTTATTATTGGTGTTATTATTCTTTTAATCATAATTTTTCTATTAATTTTTATTTTAAACTTTTTTTAAGTATAATTAATTTTAGCTTAAAATAAATTCAACTTAAAGAAAAAAAAAAATTCGTTTAAAAAAATGATAAATGAATATAAATAAAAAATATAAATAAACAAATTAAAAAAATGGATATACCATCATTAACTTTTTTACAAAAAACAATGAAAAAGAATTCTAATCTAACAAATTTATTAAACGCAATTCAAATTAGTTGTAAAGTTATTCAAAGACAAATATCAAAAGCAGGAATTGTTGGTTTACATGGTGTTATTGATAATTCTGAACAAAATGCTTCTGGTGATATTCAAAAGAAATTAGATGTTATTAGTAATGAAGTAATGATAGATAATTTAATTCATTCTCATTCTTGTTCTATTTTATTATCTGAAGAGAATGAAGATGAAATTTTAGTATCCGAAGAATTCAAAGGTAAATATATTGTAGCTTTTGACCCTTTGGATGGTTCTTCTAATATAGATTGTA